>Ga0182239_1000228_pt1 | contig 21411 bp, 15 predicted proteins | sample hydfrate6_PW_210_FD_132456 | JGI IMG/M metagenome (GOLD analysis project Ga0182239, IMG submission 132456) | Subsurface microbial communities from deep shales in Texas, USA - hydraulic fracturing test 6_PW_210 | ecosystem: Environmental > Aquatic > Deep subsurface > Shale gas/oil reservoir >... | reverse complement strand
TACAATCGATGTCTGGTAATGGGTTTTTAATCGATAAGTTTATATTATAACAATACATAGATATTATTTGTTATGCTTAAGGCTTACAAGTATCGGATTTATCCCGATGTGGATCAATTAAACACACCGTTGGGACAACGGATTGGGCCTGTTGACCTGTTTCCATTAGGAAAAGGGATGAAGCAGGAAGCCACTTCCTCAAATTAACGTGTCGGAGACACGTTAATTAGGGAGAGGTAGTTCACCTGATTATTTCACTTATTATGTTTGCATCTTTCTTTATTGTATGAAGACTACTTGCTGGTCCAATTATTGTCATTCTTCCTTTGGTGGATCTATTGAATAATTTACTTATAATTGAACTTGATTGTTTTGATGGATAACTTTGTACCTCAATACCAGTATATTTTGCTTCCTGGCTATCAATTTCACTCATCGTCATTTCGATAAGTTTTGTTTCTTCTTCTGGTAGCAGTCCATTTTCAAGAACAAGTATTTTGCCTTTCTTTGTTTCGTCTATTATATACCTGATTTTTTCCATAGTAGCCATACTTGATAACTTGGCATTTGAAACAAGATCTATTTGTGTATCTGCCATTTATATCACCTGAATCTCCTTGCAATTTCAGAATACAATTCATCCATATTTGTTCCTTCTAATGCTGAAATTGATACAATTGGATGTTGTGGGAATGCTTCTTTTATTTTATCAGGTGACGCATCAGACCGATCACATTTATTGGCAACAATAAGCATTGGTATATGACGGGCTTCAATATTACCAATTACAGTTACATTTATTTGTGTATATGGATCCTCTGTCGCATCCATTACAAGAACTATGCCAGTAAGATCATCCAGCCATTTGACTGCTTCAACTACACCTTCCGTTGCTTCCTTTGCTCTGGATTTTGCAGTTTCTTCATCCATATCTTCTTCCATAAAATCATTGAAATCAATTTTCGTAGCCAGACCTGGTGTATCAACAATATCAAGCTTAAGTGAACCATTATCTGTATTTATATTTACACTTTCGTGTTTTTTGGCGCGTCTTGTTTCATGTGCAATATGTGACGTAGAACCAAATTCCTCATCGATATCACAGTCCGAAAGTATACGATTACCAAGCGTGGTTTTACCTGCATTAGGTGATCCATAAATACCAATACATGAATTCTTACGAGAAAACAATCCTTGTATTGTTTTTGATATTCTATCTTTTACCTTAGTGAACATATTCATTTCTAGTCTCCATGGTATTTTATTTTGAATGTATTGTATTATACAAACTAATATTCAATTAATGATATACTTTTAATATAATAAATGTTATATAAATATTGTCAAAGAACATAATATCAAATTCCATACTTATATACAAGAAAAACATGTAAACGGAGATATTGTATGGATAATAAAACAATTCGAATAATAGATATTTTGAATAAATCAGATTTTGCACCACGAAAAATGTTGAGAAAGGTAAAAATGAATGGTAAACGAGATGAATATTCAACAATGCAACATAGCGAACTTTCCGCTTGTCTTGATGATACTACGTGTAACAAAATATATGAAGCATTCCCAGACGATACAAAAAATCAAAAAGATGTAATGAAATGGACTCTTCGTGGATTAAATGTTGATATGTCCATTAAAAAAGTGCAGATTCAAATTGAAGCATGTGAAAAAATAAAAAGAAAGAACGTCAGAAAAAATCAAACATGCTGATCATCAATTGATTTGAGATCAACAATATTCAATTTTTTCTTGTTGTTTCGTTTGGCAACAAATTCGTCTATTTCTTTTGTTGTTGCGAATTTGTTAATATTCACACCATACTTTTTTTCGAAAAATACTGTTTTTGTCATACAATACCTCAAAACGTGATATCACCAACACATGCCTGTAACATTAATGTCAGATCACATGCATCTGCGTTTCTACCATCTTCATTGAGATCAAAGTACCGATCACCCTGGATATCACTCACGCTTGCCTGTAGCATTAATGTAAGATCAGTTGCACCTGATGAACGTCCATCATCATCAATATCACCAAATTTCTGTACATTCTTGGATCCCATAGGTACACTGTCAGATAAAGCAGATATACCCTGCACTTCTGGATAAAATCCATCTTTTATGATTTTGATATCATATTCACCAAGTGGTACATCTGTAAATGTATAATCACCGTTTGAATCAGTAGTACATGAACTATAGAGTGTGCCATTTGAATGATATAATTCAACCGTTGCTTCATTTATTTTTGCATTATCTAACCATTCAACGCTTCCTGATATATCGGCTTTATCGGTGGATAATGTAATTGATTTTGTAGTACTATCTGAACCATATTCATTCGAAACTTCCAGTGTGATTTGATGAGTTCCATACTCATAGAATGTTATGTTTTCTGGTGTTTCAGTATTTAATTCAAATATACCATCTCCATTTGTATCCCAATTCCATTCCGTGGTATGGGATGAATTATCAATTAACTGAATAGTCGCAGGTAATTCATGTTCATTGGTCAATAAATTAATTGAAAAATCAGAAATTGGTGGAGTTGGAATTGATTCAATTGTAACTTCAAGTTCTTCTGAATCTTGTCCTTCACTATTAAATGCAGTAATATTTACAGTATATGTCCCAGTTTCAGTATATGTATGTTGTATTACATTTTGTGATGCCTGTACATTATTGTTTATATTTCCATCCCCAAAATCCCATCGTATCGTATCGGCATAATCATTGGTTTGTTTAAATGCAATCGTGGGACTTGATGAATTATCAAATATAGTAAAATCAGTTATAATGGGAGCAGGGACAGGTTCTTCTTCAACAGTGATATAATCAATCTTGGTTTCCATATCACTTCCATTTATATTTGATACAATTAAACTGACAGAATATTGTCCTGGTGAATCGTATGTATAAACTGGGTTTTGTGATGATGAATGTTGATCTTGTTCAAATGTCCATGTCCAACCATCCACTGTATTCTGTGATTGGTCATTAAATTGTACTGTCAGTGGAGCATAACCAGTTGACACATTTGAATCAAAATCTGCTATTGGTTTAGGTGTACTACATAGTGCTGATATGTATTCTGGTTTTTTTAATACCTGTACACCATTTGATTCAGTGTTTATAGCGAGAGTTAAATCATAACTTCCTTGTGTGTTGATAATAAATTCTGGTGATTGATCTGAAGATGTATCAGGTGAACTGGATGTACCATTTATCTGTAATGTCCAGTCATATTGTGTAACAGTCATATTATCTGGTATATCTGGAGATACCTGTATGGACAATGGAATTTCTCCTGATGTTGGAGTTGCTGTAAAATCAATATCTTCTGCAGATGCAACCGAAATAAAAGAAATTAAAATAATTGATAATATAACAATTTTATATATTTGCTTAAAACGTCCAGTAACTAATTTATTATTTATGTTCATTGAAATCACCATGATATACCATATATTATACCAATCATATTATATTTGAATAAGTATATATATCATTTGACTAAATCTTGTATTGGGAAATCAAACAGTGGTAATTATGAAAAATGAAATATTGATATTCTGTATGTTACTTATTATGACAATTGGTACTGTATCGGCTAGTAATGATTCAATAGTAATGAGTGATTCGTTCGGTGCGAAATCTGTTTCATCACATGATAATAAATTCGTTACGATTCCAATTGAAATAGATAATGTAAAAAATGGTCCAATACAGACGATTACCTTTGATCTCGATTATTCCGATACTGTATTTAAATTGAATAGTATTATAACTTCAAACGAATACAAAAATTGGAATGTGAATATTGGTCAAGATGAAAATAATATTGTATTGTATACCAGCGACCAGGAATATTCAATCCAAAACGACACAAGTAATACGATTGCAGATATTGAATTCGAAGTAATCGGACAACAAAGAGATGTTGCACATATTGAATTTAACAACCTGGAATACTCTAATATATTTATTGATTCAGGGCATTCTAAAAATATACAGCATATAGATGTTCTCATAAATTTTAATGATCCAGATAAACCAAACAAACCTGTTGATGAAGAACCTGAAAACGAAGATGGTGGAAATGGTGGATCAATTATACCCGAGAACCCACTAAAGGACACTGACGGTGTAGGCATTGATAACAGTGATGGTGTATCTGAATACCAGAACAATGATGATCTTTCTGTATCAAACAAAGATGATCAGATAAACAATAAGAATGATAATAATATTTCATCTGATAATGGTACAACACTACAACAAATATTAACCAAGGCAGAAACTTACATAATGATAGCATTTGCAATATTATTCTTACTTGGTTCATTGGTATTCGTTAGAAAACGATAATAATTGAATCCCTCATTCAGAGGGAACCAATCATATTATAATATTTTTTTCAGTGATCTATTTAGATGTGCAACTGTACCCAAACAATGATTCTGGTTCTGGGTGTATATCGAAACCTGAAGCATGTTATCATCCATTACAAAAGACATAAAAATCCATTCATGGTAATGTCTTGATTGTCCGTATACATAATATTGAACATAATCATCAGAATTAACTATGTTGAGTATATTTAACCCCATTTCGTCGACGATATCATCCACATACTTGATAATACCCTGTCGTTTGAAATGATTATTCAATTTATATTCCCGAATAGATGTATATGGCATATCCCGTATATATTCATTGAAACTCTTCGGTTTATCAATCACATTTTGTAACATCAATGGATACGATAATACAACAGAAGACGTTTCAAAAACAATGGGATCATCTAGAACGTTCCCCACATCAAGAGAACAATCTATAGATGTGTTTTTGCTTAGATTAACGGGTTCAAAATATACATTCAATGTAACGGTTTTATCTTGTTCGATATTTGGAATTGTAAGTTTTCCATTTATTATATCATATTCTTCTGGTGTATATTTGATAAATTGTAGAATTTGATTTGGTGAATATATTTGAAGTGTAATGTCTGTCAATGGTTTGGTAGTTGAATTTATAATTAGTATTTTTAAAATAACATTACCATTTGAATATGATATACTATGTTCTATGGTGGCATATGACGTTTGTATGACATTGTCATTCATATGTATTTTTTTATTTGAACGAGGATCTATGGATGGTTGTTCATCGTAATCTTGGTGTTCGTCACTTGTTATTTTGTATTGTTGTTTATGTATTTGTTTTAATAATTCATATATATCATCCAATATACCTGTAAAAGCGTATCTTTTTGCTATATTATACGTTGAAGTTAGTGTTTGTTCCATTTTTTCCAGTTTTGATACAATTTTCTGTTCATTGTATTTATCATAATGTTTCATTAGATCAGCAAATTCTTTTTTCATATCATTAAATGAATGCTCTATAACAACTTCATTTCGCAGCATTTCAATATATTCAACTTTATTATTGATGGAAAGGATCATTCCCTCTATGTTATTGGTAATAGATTCTGAAACGTTTGATTTTTTGGATAATGTATAAGCACATTTGTGCCAATGTATTGCTGATTTGTATTGGATGATAGCATTATTGAACATTTTGTTGTTAACATCAGATTCTGCCTGTGTTTTGTGTTTTATTGCAATCCCATTATAAGAATGTATTAAACCCTTTATGGAATCAGTATATACATCATATATTTCATTTGCGAATTTATAATCTCCTCGATTGGATACATCTGTATGCATCTTATCTAGTGCTCTAGATAATTCAACTAACTGCATTAGTGCTTTCATGTAATGTCCATCTTCATTCAAAGAATCGTATGAAGAAATCAATTGTTCTATTTCATCAATATTATCTAATGTATATTCGCGTCTTTCATTTATTTTTGTTGCAACTGCGCGCAACTGGTTTAATGGAATTATTGTAAATACCAGTAATATGATTGGAAGAACGTATGGATTTTTGTCAAAGAATATTTTCTTATCTTCATAATCAAATTGTATATAATATCCAGCATTCTTTATTCCTTCTTCATAGGTTTGGTGAGCTAGATCATAATGCTTGAGTTGTTTATATGATTCTCCCTTTTCGTAATATGCCATATGATTTTCTTTGTCGATCTTAATTGCATTATCATAGCTCTTTATGGATTCATTGTAGAGACCACATTTATGGAAACATCTTCCTGCTAAAACATAATTCATTGATGCTTCTGTTTTATCATAATTACTCAGTTTTTCCATTGCAGTTGCTTTTTGTTGATACAAGTTACCATATAATAGACATTTTTCTTCGTAATTTGGTATTCGACGTTCTTCTAACCATTGTGGTACTCGTGAATTTACATCTATCGGAGATATACTAAGTGCAATATCATAATAATGTATAGCATTTTCATAATTACTATTTTCATACTCAATGTTTGCTGCATGTTTAAAATATTTAGATGCACTAAATGGATCATTCATATTAATGTATAGATTACCCATGTTGTAATAGGTATCTATATTATTCTCGTTCATTGATATTGATTTTTTATAATGATCAAGTGCTGTTTTATAATTTCCGAGATTGTATTCTATTATACCCAGATTATTTTGAACAGCATAGTTGTCATCAATTTCCTGTGATTTTTTCAGGAATGTACGTGCTTGATTATAGTCTTTTTGTAATCCTGCTTCTACTCCTTTATTATTCCAGTATAGTGATGAAGATTCACTTAATTTTACATTTTTAGCATATCCACTATATATATCAGATTTCTCAAAGTAGTTTGATTCAGAATAATTCCCGAATCCATTGAATTCTGCAATGAATATGAAAAAGCATCCACCTATAATTATGAATAACGAAAAATATGTAAGAAATTTTGAATTACTGGACGTTTCCAACACAATTCCACCTTGTAAAGTATACGACAACCAAACTATATTAAATCCAATATATATAATATATCATTATATATACAAATTGTATATTATAACTTATAATTTATACTAAAATTATTTAATATTCATTCTACACAAAATCGACATCTTGCGTAGTCATAACATTTATATATCTTTGAGTTGTTTCATTTATAGTATACCAAAAAGAGAAATATATTTTCGATTCCATAAGCAGTGCGAATATAAAAATGGTGTAAAAATGAGTTCAGAAGAAGAAATAAATGATTTACCTGGTGTTGGACCTGCAACTGCAGAAAAACTAATAAATGCTGGTTATCAAACACTAGAAAAGATTGCAGTATCATCTCCAGAAGATCTAGCAGTAGATACTGAAATTGGTGTTCCAACTGCAAAAAAAATAGTTGCAAATGCAAAACTAGGAGCTAACATCGGTGGATTTACATCGGGAAAAGCAATACTTGAAAAACGTAAAGAAGTAATAAAGATCCCCATCCATGTTGAAGAAATAGATGAAATGTTGGGCGGTGGATTCGAAACCCAGTCCATAAGTGAAATTTATGGCAAATTTGGAAGTGGGAAAACACAGGTTGTTCATCAGATGGTAGTTAATACAGTCCTACCTGAAGAATATGGTGGACAGGGTTGTTCAGTTTTGTATATTGATACTGAAAGAACATTCAGACCTGAAAGATTTAAAGAAATGATTACTGGATCCAAACATATACATGGATATGAATTTGATGAAGATGAACTTGCAGACCAATTGTTGGATAATATTCATGTTGCACAAGCATTCAATTCAAGTCATCAGATGTTGTTAATAGAAAAACTTGGTACAATATGTGAAGAATTGAAAACCGCAGGTAAACCAGTCAGACTTATTGTTGTTGATTCACTTGCTGCTCATTTTAGATCAGAATTCATTGGACGTGGTAAACTCAATGAACGTCAGCAAAAACTTAACAAGATGATGCATGATCTTAGTGAATGTGCAATGTTGTATAATGCAGTTGCACTTGTAACAAATCAGGTCCAGGATAACCCAGGACAGTTGTTTGGAGATCCAATAAAACCAATTGGTGGAAATGTTGTTGGACACACATCTGCATTTCGTATTTACATAAGAAAAAGCAAGGGAGATAAAAGAGTATTGAAACTTGTTGATTCACCAAATTTACCCGATTCAGAAGCCATTGCTGCAATTACAATGGATGGTGTTGTGGATGACTGAGTTGTCATCCAATATTCTTTTTTCATTCACATAGATATGAGTTCTTACTAATGTTCATAGGAGATGTTGTTCAATGGACACTACTTTTATTTTTGGCATGGTTGCATATATTGGTACCATGGGTATAATCTTTTATTATTTTGAAAAATATCATGAAACACAACATCAAATAGAAATGAGCGCACCAGACACAATAGAATACCAACATGGATATAATGATTTTCCAAATCCAAAAAAATATGATTTCCTAAAACGGGAAATGTATGAATATTCGATTCATTCTGATGAATTTAAAAAAATGAAGTATTATATAGCGGGTTGGGAACAAGCAAAGGATGACAAAAAAACAAATAAATTGAATGACATCTTAAACAAAATCAGTGCTGATTGATAGATAGAGAAACATCAATACAAATATATAATATCTATTTTATATTCATTCTCATATTAGATATAAAAAGAAATCATAATTATGAGATGAAAAACCATGAAATATCTTGTCGTAACAGGTGGAATGATGAGCGGTCTCGGTAAAGGGACTGCTATCGCATCAATTGGAAGAAATCTAAAAAACCGCGGACTGGAAGTAACTGCAATAAAAATTGATCCTTATATTAACATTGATGCAGGTACAATGAGTCCGTATCAACATGGAGAAGTATTTGTACTTGAAGACGGAAGTGAAGTTGACCTTGATCTGGGGAATTATGAACGATTCCTTGATATAAATTTGACATCCGATCACAGTATAACGACAGGCAAAATCTATAGAAATGTTATCCTTAAAGAACGAAAAGGAGATTATCTTGGTAATACTGTTCAAATAATACCCCATGTAACAGATGAAATTGAAAGCCATATTAGACGTGTAGCTGAATCATCTCATGCTGATGTATGTTTAGTTGAGGTTGGTGGAACAGTTGGTGATATTGAGAGTATGCCTTTTATTGAGGCAGTTAGAAGACTGAGACATAATTGTCGAAAATCAAAAGAAGATGATTGTGTTATTGCTCATGTTACATTATGTCTTAATGATGCACAGGGAGAACAAAAGACCAAACCCACACAACATTCAGTCAATGAACTAAAAAAATTGGGTATTATACCAGATGTATTAATTGTTCGTTCTGAAGATCAGTTATATAATAAAACGATATCCAAACTTTCAATGGCATGTGATATACCACAAGACGCAATTATAAGTGCATTTGATGCAGATGTATATGATGTACCAAATAATTTTGAAAAACAATGGCTAACTGATTATATACTGAGACATTTCAATATTGATGCTATTGAAATAAAAGATGATACCTGGAACAAATGCCTTGAGAAACGTGATTCTGTAACCAGTACATATAATGTTGCAATCGTTGGGAAATATACATCTATTGGTGATTGTTATTTCAGTATCAAAGAAGCATTGAAACATTGTGCGATAAATAATAAATGTAATGTTAATATAACTCCTGTTGATTCCGAAGGTATTGAAGATATAAAAGATGCTAATGATATATTGAGTGATTATGATGGGATAATCGTACCTGGTGGATTTGGTGAACGTGGTACAGACGGAAAATTATATGCAATCCAGTATGCCAGAGAAAATAATGTACCTTTCCTGGGTATTTGTATGGGTATGCAACTTGCAGTTATTGAGTTTGTCAGGAATGTAATGGGATTAACTGAAGCAAATAGTACTGAATTTGATAATGACACACCAGATCCTGTTGTTTGTTTACTCTCCGAACAAGAAAACGTAATTGAAATGGGTGGAACTATGAGACTGGGTAATTATGATATTAGTATACTCAAAGACAGTCTCGCATTTAGTGTATATGGTTCTGAATTTATATCAGAACGACATAGACACCGTTTCGAAATAAATCCCATGTATTTTGAATCAATGGAAAAACTTGGATTAAAATTATGTGGATTCTGTGATGGTAGAGCGGAGATTATTGCATATGAGAAAAATACATTTCACTTTGCGACACAGTTTCATCCTGAATACCAGACACATTTATCGAACCCATCTCCCGTATTCAATGCATTCCTGATTTCAATGATAAATGTAAACAAAAATAATAACCATAAACCCAGTGATAATAAACCAGTCGTTGAAACAGTAGATCAACCAGAAATAGAGAACCCACAAAACGAATCTGATAAAAAAGAAAGTAATATTGAAAAGGATCAACCCATCCTGAAGGGATCAGGTTGGACTATTAATCCAACTCTTGATCGATGACATATTCATACCATGATAACAATTCGAGTGCTCTCCATGTATACTGGGTATGTGATATTAATTTATTGAACATATCCAGTGCATGGCATATATTTCCATTTTTTAAATTTTCCATTGCTTGTTCTCTGAAATATATTTCATCCATGGATTCATTTGGTATATTATTCTCGTCATCATCTTCGTCTGCTGGTTCAATATCACAGTCAGGTATATTTTCTATTCTACCATTTTGAATATCCATTATTTTATCATTGAGATTGGTTGCATTAGTATAATGTGGATGGTATTTTAATACTTCATTCAGCAAATCAATTGCTTTGTCATATTTCCCTATCTTGTAATATGTATATGCTAGATTTGTTCGAATTTTATAATTATCTGGAACCAATTCTAGAACTTTGTTATAAATATTAACTGCATTTTGGTAGTTTCCCAATCGATATTCAATTAGTCCTTTGATTGAAAGTGATTTGGAGTTGTATTGATTGATATTGATTGCTTTCTGTACGTAATGTTTTGCATCATCAAACTTATCTAGCATTGCATATGATAATGCTAGTTTTGTCAATGTCTTAACATCATCAGGATCATTTCTGAGTACCTGATCAAAGTATTGTATTGCTTTATCATATTCACCAATTCTTGAAAACATGTATCCCTTGGAAAATATGGACTTTGTGTAATTTGGATCAATATCCAATGCAGTATCCAATGCTTCATTTGCTGCTTCGTATTTATTGAGTTTAATCAAAATAGAACCCATAAATGACCAGCATGTTGGATTTTCTGGTTCTATATCTACGGCATTATTTATAATTTTGAGAGCATTATGATATTGCTTCATTCTTAATAATAATCCAGCCTTATTGCACATTATATCAGTATCATCTGGATGGATTTTTAGTATTTCGTCAAGAGTATCAATTGCATCATTATAACGATTGAATTGGTTATATATATGATATTTTTGTTTGAGCATTTCTACATTGTGTGGATCATGGGACAGAATCTCATTTATAAATTCTATTTCTTCATCGAATCTTCCCAGGTTTGATAATATGGTACATTTCTGCAACCACGATTTTTCATCACTGGGATCTAATTCGATTGCTTTATTTATTGCATTCAATGCATTTTCGTTGTCTCCGATATGTAAATATGATAATCCCAGAGCAACATATGCAGATGGAAATGAAACATTTTTCATTGAACGTTTTAGGTATGTGATGGATTCTTCGATTTTATTTTGTTTTGTATATATTATTCCCATTTGATATAGTGCTCTACTGTTTTCTGGATATTTATCAAGTAGAGTATTCAATATTGATATAGACTCGTCATATTGTTCCATTAACATGTAAATATATGATTTGTATGTTAATGATTTAATGTTATTTGTATCAAGTGTAATAGACCTATTGATTGCATCAATTGCATTATCCATTTGTCCCAAGTTTGTATATGTTAAACTCAATCTATGCCATGATTCAGCATCCTTTGGGTTTAAATCAATTGATTTTTTAATTGATTCATATGCTTCCTCATGCTTACCTTTTTGTGTTTGAATAACATTTAATCTTGACCATGTTTTTGCATCATTTGGATCAAGCGCAAGAGCACGATTGATTGAAAGCCATCCATCTTTTGGCTTATTTAATTTATTTGCAATGAGTTCTCGTCTGGACCACGATTTAGCATAGTTTGGATTAATTTCAATAGATTTATTTATGGATTCATATGCTTTTTCATATTGATTTAGGTGGTATAATATGATACTGTGTTGATACCATGTTTTGTAATCAGATGGATTTAATTCAAGAGCTTTGTTTAATGCAATAAGGTTTTCTTCCAGACGGCCGAGTTTTGATAATGAAAATCCTCTAACTATCCATGCTTGACTATCATTATCATTAATTTCGATTGCTTTATCGATTGAATCCAGTGCTTCTTCATATTTTCCCAGTCGATTTAAAATGGCTGCTTTATTTGACCATCCCTTGATATCATCCGACTTGATTTCAAGTGCTTTGTCTATGTTTTCCAATGCTTCTTCGTCCCTACCCAGGTGGGATAATAATGAAGCCTTACTTGCATATGTTGGTGCATCCCCTGGAAAAATATCAATAGCTATATCAAGTGACTTGAGTGCATCAGAATATCTGTTCATTTTGGATAAAATGTGTCCTTTGTATGAAATCAAACGTGCATTCCGTGGTTCAATATTGGTTAAATAATCATCTACAACAGATAATGCATGTTCATATTCACGTTTCTTACATAGTTTCTTAGCATTTCGAAATGTGTTATGGAAACGTTTGTTTTTGTATTGATTATTATTTTTTATCTTATCCAAACAGGTTTTGATTGTATTTTTTTCATTGTCGTTATGGATATTATTTTCAAGCAATTCGATTGCCTGTGTTGTTTTATTCAATTTATCCAGTATTCGTGCTTTTTTGACAATTGATTTACAGTCGTTTTTGTTGGCCATTAATGCAATTTCAATATAGTTCAATGCATCAGAATAATATCCATTTTTAGCAAATTTCTTTGCTACCTTTCTTGGATATGTGGAATTATCTGGATTTTGGATAATATGAACCTTGCATGCAAGAGTAAAGTAATTTAATTTATCATTTTTCTCGAGTAAATCAAAAAACTTTATTAACATATGTGGATCAATTTGATTCATTGATACTGCTTTATCCAAACATTGTAATGCTTTTTCATCATCATTGATACTTGAATATGATATTGCCATCTTATAGTATATGTCTGGATAAGATGCATCTGTGTTTTCAGCAATTGTTACATAATATTCAAGTGCATCTTCATGGTCGCCTATTTTTTGACAAATATCTGCCAGGTATTTCATTTGACTAATATTATTTGGGTAAACGGAGACCATTATTTTTAATACGTCCGCTACTTTATCATGTTCATGTAACAGAGAATAGAAAGATGCAATTTTTGAGAACTCTTTTTCTGTATACACTTGGTTATCATTACTAATTAATGAATTAAGTAAATCAATTGCAAGTTCTGGGTTATTTTTTTCGATATACGTTTCAATCTGATCGAACACGGACGTAAGAGATACGTGGCTCTCGCTATCGATGTTTTGGGCTTGTGTTATAGATTCAATCATATTTATATTCCTATTTATCTGATAGTTAATTACTACTTTTTTATGGAGTAACTAACCGAGTATATTATTGTAATAACATAATCGTATATAAATGTTATTATATCACTTAAGTTATTTAACATGAGTTGTCTCTTGACGGTGGTTTTTAAAAATCATACCGTTAAAAAATAACAAAACGGGTATATTATAAAACACAACACATAATACATTATATATTCCATACTTATTCCAGTAAAATAAAAAAATAACTACATCGGTAGCAATAAACACTATCGGTAAAAAGTTTTAAATACAATACCCACATATTATATTTCATATATTATATTGTGGATAGCATATACAGATAGATTATTTTGAATATATGATTATTACGGTGAAAACATGACAAACGAATATAATGGAAATAATATACAGGTCCTTGAAGGACTGGAAGCAGTAAGAAAAAGACCCAGTATGTATATTGGAAGTACCAGTTCACAGGGATTACATCACCTGGTATATGAAGTGGTTGACAATTGTATCGACGAAGCACTTGCTGGGTTCTGTGAAAATATTGATGTAACTATCCAAACAGATGGAAGTATATCGGTAAAGGATGATGGTAGAGGAATTCCCATAGACAAGCATTCAAAGTACAATAAGTCTGCACTGGAAGTAGTAATGACAATATTACATGCGGGTGGTAAATTCGATAATGATACATATAAGGTATCGGGTGGTTTGCATGGTGTTGGTGTCTCAGTTGTGAATGCATTGTCCAGTAACCTATGTGTCGAGGTATGTAGAAACGGCAAAAAATACAGACAGGAATATGAACGCGGAGTACCAAAAACAGATCTACAGGAAATTGGGAACGTAACAGAAACTGGAACTTATATTCATTTCACACCAGATAATGAAATATTTGAAACTACTGATTTTGATTATGATACATTAATGAACAGACTCCGTGAACTTGCATTCCTGAACAAAGGTATAACTATAAACATAAAAGATGAACGAAATGTTTCTTCTGATGATACAGAAATAAAAAATGATACATTCAAATATGACGGTGGGATCGTAGAATTTATTGATTATATAAACACAACAAAAACATCTCTCCATGAACAACCCATATACATCGAGAATGAACAGGATGATATATCAATTGAAATTGCTCTCCAGTATACAGATTCATATAACACCAATTTATACTCATTTGCAAACAACATCAATACCCATGAAGGTGGTACACATGTACAGGGATTCCGAACTGCATTGACTCGTGTTGCAAACAAATTCGCAACTGAATATGGTATATCAAAAACAAAACTATCTGGTGAAGACGTCAGGGAAGGACTAACTGCAATAATCAGTGTCAAAATTGCAGATCCACAATTTGAAGGACAGACTAAAACCAAACTTGGAAATAGTGAAGTTGTTGGTTTGGTTAGTTCTCTTGTATCAGATGGATTATCTGAATACTTCATTGAAAATCCAAAAGTTGCTAACACAATCCTTGAAAAAGCAGTACAGGCAAGAACCGCAAGAACTGCTGCAAAAAAAGCCAGAGATCTTTCCAGACGTAAAAGTACACTTGAAAGTAGTACATTACCTGGTAAACTTGCTGATTGTTCAAACCGTAACCCATCCGAAACAGAATTGTTCCTTGTTGAGGGAGATTCAGCAGGTGGTTCCGCAAAACAGGGTAGAGATCGACAATTCCAGGCAATTCTACCATTCCGTGGAAAGATATTAAATGTTGAAAAAAGTCGACTTGGTAAATTATTCAAAAACAATGAAATTGTTTCCTTGATAACTGCACTTGGTACTGGTATCGGAGATGATTTTGATATTACCAAAGCACGTTATCATAAGATCGTGATAATGACTGATGCAGATGTTGATGGTGCACATATCAGAACTTTGATTTTGACATTGATGTTTCGTTATATGCGACCTCTTGTTGAAGCAGGTTATGTGTATGTTGCACAACCACCATTGTATAAGATCAAGAAAGGAAAAACTGAAACCTATGCATATTCCGATGCTGAGAAAGATAAAAAGTTGAAAGAAATCGGAACGGATAAAGTTTCAATTCAGCGATATAAAGGTCTTGGTGAAATGGATGCTGGACAGTTGTGGGAAACTACAATGGACCCCGAATCACGGAAGATCGTTCGTATCAATATTGAAGATGAAATAAAATCTGATCAGACTTTCCAGACGTTGATGGGTTCAGATGTTACACCAAGACGAGAATTCATCCAGAAACATGCAAAAGATGTCATAAACATTGATATTTAATCATGGTGATATAAATGACAGAAAATAATACACCCCAATCTACAACAGTATCCACTGGTCAAGTAATTGATCGAGATATAGATAATGAAATGAAAAATTCCTATATGGATTATTCCATGAGTGTCATAATTGGACGTGCACTTCCCGATGCACGAGACGGATTTAAGCCTGTACATCGTCGAATATTACATTCAATGAACGAAACAGGTATGGTACATAATAAACCACATAAGAAATCCGCACGTGTTGTTGGTGACGTACTTGGTAAATATCATCCACATGGTGACACCGCTGTATATGATTCCGCGGTTAGAATGGCACAGGATTTTGCAACAAGATATCCATTGATTGACGGTCACGGGAATTTTGGCTCAGTTGATGGAGATTCGGCAGCAGCGATGCGATATACTGAGATGCGTATGGATAAAATTGCCAGTGAAATGTTACAGGATATAGATAAAAATACTGTAAATTTTGTACCTAATTATGATGCTTCCCTCGATGAACCAACTGTATTACCATCCAAATTTCCGAATCTTATGGTAAATGGATCAACTGGCATTGCTGTCGGTATGGCTACTAACATGGCTCCACATAATCTATCCGAAGTGATCGATGGAATATGTTCATACATTGATTCACCTGATATTACCACCAATGAATTAATGGAAAAAATAACAGGTCCAGATTTTCCAACTGGTGGTATTGTTCTGGGTAATGATGGTATAAAACAGGCATATGAAACTGGTCGTGGATCCATAAAATTACGTGCAAAGACTGATACTGAAGATATTGGGAACGGGAAAACACGTATAATTGTTTCTGAGATCCCATATCAAGTAAACAAAGCCAAATTAATTGAAAATATGGCAGGACTTGTACGGGATAAAAAAATATCTGGTATTGCTGATATTAGGGATGAATCAGATAAAGAAGGTATGCGAATTGTAATCGAAACAATACGTGGTACAAATCCAGATGTATTACTTAATCAATTGTATAAACATACCAACCTTCAGACAAGTTTTGGTATAATCAATCTGGCAATTGTAAACAATGAACCACGAATACTATCCCTGAAAGATATGATTCAGATATATGTTAATCATCGAATGGATGTTATCCAGAAACGTACACAATTTGATTACGATAAAGCATCAGATAAAAAACACATCCTGATGGGTATAAATACCGCTCTTGACAACATTGATGACATAATTACTCTTATCAAGGGTTCAAATTCAACTAATGATGCAAGACAATCCATAATGAAATATGGGTTAGATGAAAAACAGGCACAAGCAATCCTTGATATGAAATTAAATAAACTTACAAGCATGGAAACTCAAAAGATCAAGGATGATATTGATGAATTGGTTTCGATGATATCTGAATATCAGAAAATACTGGATAGCGATGAAATTAAACGTAGTATAATCAAAGATGAATTATCCGAAATGAAATCATCATATGGTGATCATAGACGTACAATCATACTTGCAGACGGCAGGGAATTAACAGATGAAGATCTGATTCCACGTGAAGATGTTGTAATTACCTTAACCAATGAAGGATATATAAAAAGAACTGGTCTAACAACATATAATAGACAGAAACGTGGCGGAATTGGCAGCATGAGTATGAATACAAAAGAATCGGATTTTGTATCTAATCTATTGGTAACATCATCTCATGATTATGTCATGTTTTTCACTAGCCATGGAAAAGTATACCTCAAAAAAGCATATGAGATCGTCAATGGTTCAAAACAATCCAAGGGAAAACCAATCATACACTTCCTTGAATTGGCTGAAAATGAAATGGTATCTGCAATACATGGTACATCTGAATTCCAGGATGATCACTATGTCGTAATGGCCACACGTTCAGGTATCATAAAGAAGACACAACTCTCTGAATTCAATAATACACGTAAGAGTGGATTGATAGCAATAAACTTACAACAGGATGACATTTTGACTAATGTCGCAATTACAGATGGAAATTGTGATATTGTGATGTCAAGTAGATCATGTAGAGCAGTTCGATTCCCTGAAACAGACATTAGAATTTCCAGTCGTCAGACCATGGGAGTAATTGGAATGAAACTACAGGATAAAGATGATCACGTAGTAAACATGTCAACAATTGATTCTGATAATGAAAACAAGAGTATTGTAACCATTACCGAAAATGGATATGGTAAACGTACTTCCATTGACGAATTCAGTCAACGAAGTAGAGCAGGTAAAGGTATTCTTTCTATTGCTCAATCACTTCGTAATGGTCATGTAGTTGGGTGTCTTGTAGTAGATAGTGATGATGAAATGATACTAACCAGTCGGAACGGGAATTTAATTAGATTATCAATCGAAGACATACCAATACGCCATCGTCAAACGAAAGGAATTCGGATGATGAACCTTAAATCCGATGACGAAATCATCACAGTTAAACCACTTGGTACATCCTCGATAATGTGAGATATGCATCTCACATTCGTTTTTCTTCTTTTTTGGGTTGATAAGTCATTTATATATAAAAGAATATAATATCCTATCTATAAAATACGTCTGGTGTAATCATGAGCACAAAAAACAATATAATTATCCTATTTACAACATTAATACTATTATTGACCTGTATGGTGAACACATCTATAGCAATAAATATGTCAGAAACATTCGAAATTGGATCTGATACTGGTGTTCCTTCTGGTATTGTAACTGTCCCAATAAATATTGAAAATGTTTCAAACGGTCCTATACAAACAATTGATTTTAGTATTGATTATGATAAATCAAATTGTACACTTGATCAGGTAACTATAAATGAAAATGATATGGGTACTGAATGGTCAAAGATGGTAGGCAGTAATGGTATGAATATTACATTATATACTGGTTCTCAAGCAGATGCAATTCCAAACGGTAGTTCATGTACAGTTGGGTATATCGATTTTTTGATAAATAATTCAGTATATGAAGATGATATTGATATACCAGTTAATGTTACAGATATAGAATTTGCATCTACTGTTCCTGTGAGTGGTGAACCTGAAAATATTGTAAATGGAACAATTACTGTTACATACATTTATCCAATACCAGGATTCTCAATGAATACGTCTTCTGGACATGTACCATTGACGATTGAATTTACTGATGAATCTCAGCAAACAGATACATATCACTGGGATTTTGGTGATGGATATGAAAGTACTGTACAAAATCCAATACATACATTTAGTGAATGTGGAACATATGTTGTTGAATTAACAGCAAGCAATTCGGAAGGATCAGCATATATTAATGAGACAGTTGAAGTTTTACCAGTTCCAATATACCCAGACCCTGTTTTTGATACGGATAGTATTTCTTATCACGTTGGTAAGATGATAAATTTCAGTGTAATGGATCCCAGTAATATTGATACATATGACTGGAACTTTAGTAATGGTGTAACATCTATTGATTCAAATCCAAATATTACATATGATAATATCGGAACATATAATGTTAGTTTAAATGCTACCAACGAAAATGGTTCTTCCATGTATAATATGGATATATGGGTACAGGATAAACTCAATGAAAATGGATGTTATTTAATTGCTGATAAATACGAAGCAATGAATAATACCAGTATTTCCTTCAATTTGCTTGGTGATATTGATGATGGAAATATAACATGGAATTTTGATGACGGAACTATAATTGAAACACTATCAACCAAACCAATTCATCTATATAACCAAACTGGTGAATATAACGTTTCAGTTCAATTTAATGTATCAGAAACACCAAATATACTTAATAAAACAATTAATGTATCAGAAAATACTCCAGACATCATATTACCAGAAAACAATATTACAATTGTAACACAGAATGAAAATGATCCATTCAATATATCATACAGTTGTAACAATATAAACTGTACATCAATTTATTGGGATATGGATGATAGTACCACTGATACAACAAGTACAAATGGTATTTGTGAAATTTCCGATCAGGAAGCATGCGATAATGATATTGTTAATACAAGAAGTTTAAATGGTACATATACATTCCCTGGATATGGAACATATGATATTACCCTTTACTCGGAAAATCCAAATGGTACATCTATTAACACGGAACAAATATCTATAGATGCTCCTGACCCCGCACCGCGAAATCCTGGTGGTGGAGGAGGATCTGGTGGAGGTTCTGGTGGCGGTGGATCACCTGAGCCTGCTGCGAATGTCCAAAACTTTGAGCTTTGTCAACGACATGTTGCAAACGATCTTCCTGTCGAATTCAAGTTTGTTAATGCAAACAAACATTCGATAAACAAGATCACTTATACGCCTACCTCATCCGCTGGACAGATAACATCCAGAATTGAACATTTATACAATTTATCTGCATCTGCATCATCTGAACCAAGTGGTCAGGTTTACAAGTATATGAATATCTGGATTGGACATAGTAATTATGCCAATGAAGAAAATATGAAGAATGTGATTATCAATATTTGTGTCGATAAAAAATGGTTAAATGAGCATAGTATCGAGAAAAACGATATTCAGATGCAACGTTATCATAATGATACATGGAATATATTACCAACAACCATTGATTCCGAATCGGATGACTATGTTTATTATAATGTCTCAACTCCTGGATTTTCACCATTTGTAATTACTAGTGAAATAGACGAAGATGCTATAGTAGATAGTTCAAATTCATTAGATAAAACTGATAATACTGGCATACGGACTAATCAGAATGATCTATCAGGATTTAGTGATTATTGTAACGATGGATCACATGATATAAAAGCAGAACTTGATTCAAGCGATGTTTATAACATGTTTATTCAGGTTATAATTGTAGTATGTATACTTGGTTTTATTAGTTTCATTGTATTCCGTAGAAAATTGGGATTGTGAAAATCCCAATCTTTTTTTTTTGATTAATTATATATAATAATTATAATATAATTCAGAATTAATCGAATACTTCTATTTGGAAGATTGATTTACCATGAATGCTGAAGAAATATGTAATGTATGTGGTTTGCCACGTGAGATATGTGTATGTGATGATATTGCCTATGAACAACAACATATCCATGTTAGAATTGATTCTAGACGATATGGTAAAGAAGTTACGATTTTATCAGGACTTGATTCTCATGATATTGATTTAAAATCATTATCTAAGATATTGAAAACAAACCTTGCCTGTGGTGGATCTATTAAAGATGGTGAAATTGTTCTACAGGGTGATCATCGTCAATTAATTCGCCAAGTCCTTGTAGAAAACGGATTTGAATCATACAATATCGTAATTGATTGAACTCATTATTTTAATAAACAATTATATATAATAATCAATTCATAATATGTTTCAATATTAGTCTGACTTATATCAGGCGAGCAAATTATTGCGTTTTTAACAAATATGGAGGCATATTTGATGCAAATTCAAGAAATGATTAAGAAATTTAATAAAAATGAGGATGCTTTCACTGGTCTGGAAGCAGCCATTGTATTGACTGCATTTATTGTAGTTGCTGCT
>Ga0182239_1000227_pt1 | contig 21452 bp, 18 predicted proteins | sample hydfrate6_PW_210_FD_132456 | JGI IMG/M metagenome (GOLD analysis project Ga0182239, IMG submission 132456) | Subsurface microbial communities from deep shales in Texas, USA - hydraulic fracturing test 6_PW_210 | ecosystem: Environmental > Aquatic > Deep subsurface > Shale gas/oil reservoir >... | reverse complement strand
GGAGAGGAGTTTTCTCCGGAACTCATTGTCGAGCAGATGGTCATCCTGGGCTTTGAACGAGTCTCTATGGTCACCCGAGTTGGGGAACTGTCCTGGCGGGGAGACATTCTGGACATATTTGCACCAGGATATGACTGGCCGATCCGGCTCGAGTTTTTTGCCGATACGATAGAAAGCATGCGTTTCTTTGAGCCTTTGTCACAGCGTTCCAAGCAGGAATTGCAAGACCTGGTCCTCTTGCCCTGTGCACCTGCTGTGCTTCATGAACAGGCGCAACAACAAGCTCGGGAATACTGGACGCATTTGTGGACAACCGGGATATTGGATAAGCCGACCAAATCCCACCTGGAAACCGCCTTGGAGAACGGTCACCACGATCTATGGCCAGGACTGTATTATCCCCAGAGTGTTCCTATAAAGGCATGGCTGCCCCAGGGGGCCAAATTTCTGCTTTTGGATGCCAGTCAGGCCCGGACCAGACTGGAGGGCATAGAAGGGGATTGGAAATCGTATATTCAAAAAGATAAGGAAGCGAAGGGACTGCGCTGGCCGGAACAAAACCTGATTCAGCCGGCATCCAGGGCCCGCCGTACATGGCTTGAGACGGATCAGCTCCTGTTTGAAACCTTGCCGGTAGGAGATCGAGAGAGCAGCTTGGCCTTGCCTGAGCGGCGTTTTGCTTCCTTTCAAGATGTTTTTTGGCAGCCTGAGCAGCGCACGCGTACATTAAGGGTCCTTATCGAGGGCCTCAGGGAGTGGTCCAGGACCACAAACCAGACTTTGCTTGTCTTTCATACCCATAATTCCAGACGTAAATTTTTGGAAATGATTGCCCAAGAAGAGCTGACCATACACACCGCATATCAGCCGGATCAAAGGGGAATTTATGCCCTTCTCGGTTCTATGGAAGGCGGTTATGAACTGCAATGGAATCATGTACGCATTTTGTCTGAAGATATTTTGCACCCAAGTCAATCCGGTTCGGGAAAGAAACGGAACAAGGGGGCTGATGAATTTAAGGGCCTGAAGAAACTGGATGAGATTGAACCTGACGATCTCGTGGTGCACAGGGATTACGGTTTGGGTCGATATGCCGGCCTGAACAGGATGCAGGTTGATCAGACCGGCAACGACTACCTGGTCTTGGTCTATGCAGGCGACGACAAACTGTATGTGCCTGTGGATCGTCTGAATCTGATCCAGAAGTACAAGGGTCCTGAAAATGCAGCACCGGTTTTGGACCGTTTGGGCAGTACCAAATGGAGTAAAACCAAGGAACGGGTGCGCAAGGTCTTAGAGGCCATTGCCCACGATCTGGTTCAAATGTACGCCTACCGCAAGGTGGCCAAGGGATATTCCTATGTGGCCGACCAGGAGCTTTTGCGTGAGTTTGAGGCCACCTTTGGTTTTGAAGAGACCCCTGATCAGGAGCAGGCAATCAAGGAAGTGTTTGCAGACATGGAGAGTGAAGAGCCCATGGATCGTCTGATCTGCGGGGATGCGGGGTTTGGAAAGACTGAAGTGGCCATGCGGGCCGCCTTTCGGGCTGTGTGTGCCGGAAAACAGGTGGCTATGCTCTGTCCGACCACGGTTTTAGCGGAACAGCATTATCAGAGTTTTCGGCAGCGGATGGAGGATTTCTCAGTCCGGGTGGCCATGGTCAGCCGTTTCGTACCGGCCAAAGAGCAGAAACAGATTTTGGCTGCTGCGGAAAAAGGGAAGGTGGATATCCTGATCGGCACCCATCGCCTGCTCTCGGCCGATGTGCATATCCCCAATCTGGGCCTGTTTATTCTGGATGAAGAACAACGTTTTGGGGTCAAGCACAAGGAGAAACTCAAAAATATCCGCCAGACCCTTGATGTCCTGACCCTGACCGCCACGCCCATTCCCCGTACATTACAACTTTCTTTGTCTGGAATCAGAGGGTTGAGCGTGATCGAAACCCCGCCCCAAGAGCGGAAAACAGTGAAGAGCTCGTTGATAAAGCGGGAACAAAGACAGCTCAAAGACATTCTCCAGCAGGAACTGGACCGTCAAGGTCAGGTCTTTTGGGTCTATAACCGGGTGCAAGGGCTGCCCAGGATCAAAGAATATGTCCAGTCCCTGGTTCCCGAGGCCAGGGTGGCCATGGCCCACGGCCAGATGTCAGAGCGCAATCTGGAAGAGACCATGCGCGCTTTTTGTCATGGAGAGGTGGATATTTTAGTTACGACAGCCATCATAGAGTCCGGATTGGATTTCCCCCGGGCCAATACCTTGATTGTGGATCAGGCCCAGATGTTCGGCTTGGGCCAGCTATACCAGCTGCGAGGCAGAGTGGGCCGTTCCACGGCTCAAGCCCATGCCTATTTTGTGGTCCCTTCCAGGGAGGGGCTGCCATCCAAGTCTGCCAAGCGTTTGCAAACTATTTTGGATATGGACTACCATGGAGCCGGCTTACAGGTTGCCATAGAGGATTTGCGTCTGCGCGGTGCGGGGAATATATTGGGCGAAGCTCAATCCGGAACTATGAGCAAGGTAGGGCTGGATCTGTTTCTGGAGATGCTGGAACAGGAAATTCGCCGGGTCAAAGGAGAGCCATTGCAGCAGGAGACTGATCCGGAACTTAATATTACATTTGAGGCCAATATCCCGGGAAACTATATTTTTGATCCACAGGAACGGCTGCAATATTACCGGGGGATGTCTTCGGCCCAGTCTGATGCCCAGATCGAAGAATGGCTGGCCGATCTGCAGGATCGATTCGGGGCTTTGCCGGAAGCGGTCCATAATCTGGCCACAGTCCTTAAACTCAAACGGCGATTGGCAGTCTTGCAGGTCCAGCGGGCCGATCTTTTCGCCAACCGGATTGTGGTCCATTGGTCCGAGGGTTCAAAACCGCTGGAACCGGACGTTTTTTTGACCTGGCTGCAGACACATCAGGAATACGTCAAGTTCGACCCTCCCGCAAAATTGGAGTTGCGCTTTGAGCCCAAAGCACGTATTTCTATGGCCATTCAAAAGGCGGGCCAGTTGCTGGACGAGATGCTGGCTTCGCCGGTTCAGGTCGAGCAGGCCGCACAGTAGTATTTGGATATCTCGATTGTTGTACCAAAAGAACATCCCTGGACTCCCCCGTCTCAGCTGGTCTTTACCCATGTATGGTGAAAGTGGGATGCAGGTTGTAAATCCTGGTACATCGTTGACGAATGATAAGCTGAAGCAGTGAGGATATATGCGTCGAGTAAGGATCGGACTGATTGTACTTGCTTTGTGTGTGTGCTTTTGTGCCAGCACATGTTCTGCAAAGCTTGTGAATAGGATTGTGGCTGTGGTCAATGGGGAAATCATCACTCTGCATGACGTAAAACGGCAAGTAGACGACAGTATTCAGGGCATGGACCAGCGAGAATTGCAGAATCCTGCTCGGGAATTAGCCAGGCAACGCCGGATTCTTGAGGCTATGATCAATGACAAGCTTGTCGTCCAAGAAGCAGAGAAGTTTGAAATCGAAGTTTCAGATGCTGAAATTGACAATCAAATCCAGCAAATCAGATCGGAAAACAACCTCAGCCAGGCGGAATTTGTACAGATCCTTGCAGAGCAGGGTATGGAGATTGATCAGTACCGGCAAGCCCTGAGGGAAGAAATCAAAAAGAACAGAGTCCTGTCCAATATGGTTCGGCAAAAAGTGGTTGTGAGCGAAGAGGAGATGATGGAATTTTATAAACAGCATCAAAATGAATATAATCAACCCAAACAGGTCCATTTGCGGATTATTGTCCACCCCAGCAGGAACAAACTGGAGCAGGTCCGTCAGGCCGTTGCTTCCGAAGAAATGACATTTTCGCAAGCTGCCAACTCTGTATCCCTGGGCCCAGGAGCTGGTCAGGGCGGAAATCTGGGGACTTTTATGTGGAAAGATCTCAAAGCTGAATGGCGGGAAATGCTCAGTGGTATGCGCTCTGGGCAGGTGACGCCTATATTTTCTCTGCAAGGCAACTATGCTATGTTGTATCTCCAGGATCTGGCCGATAAACAGGTACAGCCATTTCAGGCGGTAAAGGACGACATTCGAGAACAGATCTATGCCCAGAAATTGGAGCAACGGTATAAGGAGTATATGAAAGGACTTCGAGAAAAGGCGGTCATAGATGTCCGCCTGCAAGACGTCAACTGATATTCAGCTGGAGGGAGATTTTTTTTTCAGACCAATCAGTATGGGTGAGGACATGCTATGGATTATTCAGAGCTTGGTGCATATCTCAAACAAGAACGTGAAAACCAAGGGCTTTCCCTAGAGGATATTCAGCAAAAAACAAAAATAGGCATCAGCAGCCTGGAAGCCATTGAGGCCGGAAGGATCAATGAATTGCCCCATCCGGTTTATGCCAAGGGATTTATCAAGAATTACGCCCAATGCCTCGGGCTCAATGCACAGGAGTGGGCAAGGGCTTTTGCCCAACAGGCTGGAATCGACGAAGAACTGGAAGATGATGCTGAACCTTTAGAACATGAATTGACATCTTCCCGGGAGAAGAGCAGATGGCCTCTGATCTCCGTTTTGATCTCTATCCTGCTTTTGGCGGCTGTGACCTGGCTGGTATACGATCTGTTCTGGGCTTCTGCCGATGAAGGGCAGGATATTTCCTCAACATCCAGTGCAGTGTCTTCACAGCAAAACCAAGGTATGGACCACGTACTAAAGGAACAACAGCAAGCTGACAAGGAAAAGAACAGTCAGGTTGGGGAGGCTTTGGGATCTGAGGAAAAACCCAAAAGTTTTGATGAAACCTTTGCGGAAGAGGAAACGGTTGCTCAGGTTGCGGAACACGACGAAAAGATTGTGAATGGTTTGTCTCAGGCTACTGAAAGTGGCAGGCAAGACATTGAAAGCCCATCTGGTCAAGACCAGACCCAGGATGACGAACAGGCAGCGAGTCGATCCCCTGAAACGCCTCAGGAGGCAGTTGCCGCGGATGTGGGCACTGAGCAGTCAGGACAAGGCACTCAAATGACGGCTGCCACCGGAAAGCATGTGCTGCAAATCCAGGCAAACGAGGCCTGCTGGATGGGTGCAAAAATTGATGCCAAGCAGCGGGACATATATTTACGGCCAGGCGAATCGGTAACTTTTCGTTTCAAAGACAGTCTGGAACTCAAGCTGGGTAACGCCGGTGGTGTTTCCTTGTCCTATGACGGCAAGGCATATCCTTTAGATGCAGATTCCGGTGACGTGCTCAGCCTGAAATTTCCGTGATAATGACCAGAGAGGAGAGCAGGGGCGAACAGGCCCTGGTTCTGCGGGTGGGCACCTTTCGGGAGATTGATTGCTGGGTGCGCTTTTTTTCTCCTGTCCGGGGAATTGAAACCGCTTTTGCTTTTGGTGGGCGACGCAGTCGCCGTCGGTTTCCCGGATGCCTGGATGCCTTGAGCCATCTGCGCATTGACTTGGAGAGACCCCGTTCCGGCAGGTATTTAACTCTCTGCCAGGGAACCTTGTTACACCGTTTTTCCGGGCTGCATCAGCACGTACAGCGTCTGGGCATGGCTGTGAACTGCATCAAGTTTTTGGAAGCGGCCCATAATGGATCTGGGCAGGCAGAGTCGATATTTGATCTCACACTTCATGCACTGCATGTCTTAAGTGTTACGTCGGATGTCCCGGCCACGTTCCCCCTTGTCTTCAGGGTCAAACTGACGTGTATGTACGGCTATGAACCAGTGCTTGATGTCTGCGGCAATTGCGGTGAAAAATTGTCTGACCTGCACAAAGGCAGTTTTTCCTGGGCTGGGGGCCGGGCCTTATGTCCGCGGTGCCGGAACAGGGACCAGGGATCAGCTCTGATCCATGATCTCGATCTGGCCAGGCTGGGGCAAATACTCCAGGGCAGCCCGGAGGATTGGATCTGTTCAGCTTGGCCCAGGTCAGGGGAAAAAAAATTGTGGCAGGCACTGGACTCCTTTGTCCAGTTTCACACCGGATTGCAGTGGGAAAAAGGACGGTTCCGCCGGGTGTAGTTCTGGACTTGTTATTTGTATGAAAATAACGATGTAACTAGTTGATTTTAAGGACAAGCAGCCCCTGGGGACAGTGGACTGCCTACGGGGGATCAGAGAGCAGCTTGTGGGGCAAAATCTTGGAACCAGACCCCCCGTAGGCCCCCGCAGTCCCAGCTGGAGGCCATTTTTGTATGCTTCGTTAGCGCAAGCGTGCCCGCCAGGCCAAGCAACGACCGGGGGGATAATCTCGTCCATACGTGAAGACAGATGTTAGAGGTCGGCGCAGCTTCTGGAGGCAGTGCCTCTCAGACAAACGTATCAGATCGGAGCAGGGAAATGCATTTTCAAAATGTCATCTTAACGTTGCAAAACTTTTGGGCCCAGCAAGGATGTGTGCTGCATCAACCCTATGACTTGGAGGTCGGGGCCGGAACCTTTCATCCAGCCACGGCTCTGCGGGTCATTGGACCGGAGCCCTGGAATACCGGGTATGTCCAGCCCTCGAGAAGGCCGACTGACGGCAGATACGGGGAGAATCCCAATCGGTTGCAGCACTACTATCAATATCAGGTCATACAAAAACCTGCGCCCAGCAATGCCCAGGACATATTTTTGCAAAGCCTGTATGCACTAGGTATTGACCCCGGTGAACACGATATTCGATTCGTGGAAGACGATTGGGAGTCGCCGACTCTGGGCGCTTGGGGCTTGGGCTGGGAAATCTGGCTGGACGGGATGGAAATTACCCAGTTCACGTACTTCCAGCAGGTGGGAGGCATTGATCTTGAACCGGTCAGCCTGGAATTGACTTATGGCCTGGAGCGTATTTGCATGTACTTGCAGGGCAAGGAATCGGTGTATGACTTGACCTGGAATGAGCACTGCACCTACGGGAATATCCACCATCAAAGCGAGGTGGAGCACTCGACATACAATTTCGAGGAAAGTACCCCGGGAATGCTTTTTGACTTTTTTGCCGCCAGTGAAGCTGAATGCATGCAGTTGTGCGAAAAGCAGCTTCCCTGGCCGGCCTATGACTATTGCTTGAAGTGCTCCCATCTGTTTAATCTGTTGGATGCCCGGGGAGCCATTTCCATCACAGAGCGGACCGGATATATCGCCCGGGTCAGGCACCTGGCTTCTTCGGTAGCCAGGCTGTATGTCGCTCAGCGGGAGGAGCTGGGATATCCGTTGCTCACAAACGCCTAAAACATGCTGATCATCATTGGAAAGGATAGTAGTCTCCATGTCGGATTTTGTCTTTGAAATCGGTTTAGAAGAAATGCCGGCCAGATTTTTGCCTGATCTGGAAGGAGGATGCCGGGAACTGGCTGAGGAATACATAACCTCGGCCCATATCGCCTATGCCGGGGTATATACATATTCCACCCCGCGACGACTGGTCCTTTGGGTCCAGGATATTGCAAAGATACAGGAGAAAAGATCGGAATTGATCACCGGTCCGCCCAAGTCTATAGCCTATACAGAATCCGGCGAGCTGACCAAAGCTGGACTCGGGTTTGCCCGTAGTCAGAAGGTGGATTCCGGGAAACTCTTTGTCCACGATACACCTAAAGGTGAGTACCTTGCGGTCCAAAAGCAGGTCGGGGGGCAGGCAACTCAGGATATATTGCCTGAAATTTGTTCCCAAATCGTGGCCAAACTGCCCATGCCCAAGCGCATGCGCTGGGAGTCCAGCGGCTTTTCCTTTGCCCGTCCAATCCGGTGGATAGTTGCCCTGCTGGATGAGGCTGTGGTTTCGATAAGAGTCGCTTCTTTGCAGGCAGGCCGAAAGACCTGGGGGCACCGCGTGCATGGACCGGGACCCTGGGAGATCGACTCGGCACAGGAATATTTTGCTCTTTTGCGGGATAAGGCATGCGTCGTTGTGGATCGCGGAGAACGAACCACAACGATACGCGAGCAGGGAGATTCATTGGCTCAAACTCAAGAAGGAAGCGTTGTCTGGAACGACTCCCTGTTGGCTGAAGTTGCCTCCCTGGTTGAACTCCCTGTGCCTGTCCTGGGGCGCTTTGACCAAAAGTATCTTGATTTACCCAGAGATGTGCTGTTGACCACCATGGAAAGTCATCAAAAAAGTTTTGGTATAGAAGGCAAGGACGGAAAGCTCCTGCCTTTTTTCCTGTGTACCCTGAATCTGGAACCCAAGGACCTGGAATTGGTCCGTATCGGCTGGGAACGGGTGCTCAAGGCCAGGCTGGAGGATGCTGCCTTCTTTTGGAAGGCGGACACCAATGCAACATTAAAGCAGTGGCAGGCGGAGTTGGACAAGGTGGTCTTTTTGGGCCCCTTGGGCAGTATGGGGGCCAAAGCAAAGCGTCTGCAGGAACTGGCTGCCCACTTGACGCAGAATGAGCCTGCAAATGTGCACCAGGATACTGTCCGGGCTGCTGCCCTGGCCAAGGTTGATCTGGTCTCGGAAATGGTAGGTGAATTCGCCGATCTGCAGGGAACCATGGGCGGCATCTATGCCCGGCAAAAAGGGGAATCACAGGCCGTGGCCCAGGCTGTTGCCGAACATTATTTGCCGACAGGCCCGGAAAGCGAAGTGCCCCAAAGTCGAGCAGGTGCGTTATTAAGTATTGCAGATAAGGCTGATGCCCTGGCTGGGTGTTTCGGCCTGAACATGATTCCTACCGGGGCCCAGGATCCGTATGCCCTGCGCCGGCAGGCCCTGGGGATTATCCGTACGGCCTGGAAGCACGAACTGCGATTTTCGGTCCACGATCTGCTGGGCAAGGCCTTTGACGCTTACAAGGATGTGGACTGGAAGCTGGATAAAAAAGCAGCTCTGGACGCCTTACATGATTTTTTGGCCCATCGCATCCGGGCCCTGTGTACCAGCCATGGATTTGGGACCAGGGTAGTGGATGCGGCCCTGGGAGCAGGATTTGACGATTTGTGGGCCTTTGATCAGCGTTTGCAGGCCCTGGAGCGGTTTGGTCAGGAAGATGATTTTGCTCAGGCTGTACTCACCTTCAAGCGGGCGGACAATATCATCCGTAAGCAAGGAGAGCAGGCTCAGGTTGATCTGCTGGCCGGATACAGGGAAGACTTGTTTGTTGAACCCCAGGAAAAGGCTTTGGCTCAGGCCCTGACCCAGATGCAGCCCAGATGGGAGGCCTTGTGGGAAAAGGAGGACTTTGATCAACTTTTTGGCTTGTTGCGGGAATTGCGGCCTGTGGTTGACGACTTCTTTGATCATGTCATGGTCATGTCCGAGGATCAGGCCTTACGTCAGAATCGGTTGAACATGTTGCAGGAATTGGTCACTCGGCTCTCTGTCCTGGCCGATTTTAGTGCCTTGCAGATCTAAGAAAACTTGACAAATCTGGTATGAGTTGGTTACAAAACGTTTTTTGCCGATTGGACACACATTTTATTTATAGACATATTTCAAGCGCAGGAGGTTATGCAGCTTGGCAAATACAAGGCAGGCCCTGAAACGTCATCGTCAAAGTCTGAAAGCCCGGGCCAGAAACCGAGTGATCAAAAGCCATGTCAAGAACGCAGTCAAGGCTGTACGCAGTGCTGTGCAGACCAAGGATACGGAACAGGCATGGGAAGCTCTGCAACGGGCCAATTCTGTTCTGGACAAGGCCGCCGGTAAGGGGGTCATTCATAAAAAGAATGCCCATCGCCGGGTAGCCCGCTTAAGCAAAGCGGTAAACAAAATGGTCCAGGCCCAATAGAACAATCAGCAAGCCTGGAGAGAACAGTGTGGATTTATTCTCTCTTTTTCTCTCCAGAATAGCTTAAATAACAAAGCCCGCTATAGCGGGCTTTGTTATTTCGTGTTGTCACTCTGCCGACGAGTTATGGACATCTTCCAGCAAAGCCAAACGCTGTGGATCAAAGGTGGCCTTTCGCCGAGGGCATTTGCGGGAGCATAGCTGGCAGCTGATGAATCCTTCCGGATCTTGAAAAAAGATGCCGGAGAGAGAACTGGTGGGCAGCATGAGATAGGTTTCTGTCAGCTGGACTTGTATTTTTTGAGGTATACTATCCAAAATGTGAAACAATGGGCCTTGCTGTTCAATAGGCCAGTCCGGAAGAGAGCCCGGCTGCATTCTGGACAGGTTTTCCAGGGTATACTTTGACTCAATATCCCGGCGCAGTTCTTCAGCAATCAGGTGGGTGGCCTTTTCAGCCAGGATATGGGCCAAATAGTTTTCCATAAGGTCGCTTTTGGAATCCACCCAAGCCGAGAGTTCCTGCCCGCAGGTGGCAACAAAGGGAAAAACACGATCTTGGCTGGAAAGATGTCTGGCCAAGAGCCTGCTGTGCAAAATTTCACCATGTAAAGAAACCGTTTTTGTGCCGGGATCTTCTGGGATTGCTTCCAGATAACCGCCGATTGGCCCGGCGCAGGATTTTGCTTCACCAAAGAGTTTTTCTACCAGTTCTGTGTCTGCCGGCCGGAGATGCTGCTCGCGAAGAAAAGCATCTCTCTCCGGCAGCCATTTTGAACAGGAAATTATTTGAGCGCTCATAGAGATTCTGTGTGTTTTCGGTATAAAAAAAGCCGGATCACAAAGATCCGGCTTTTGTATCACTCACAAGATGGTTTATCCGCAGCTGCTGCAGGATGCACATCCTCCGGCCTCAGTGGCCAGATTGGAAGTGACCCGGAAGCCGTAGGGTGAACCATCGACCACAATAGGGGTTGCAGTCTGCATCAGGCTTTTATCCACGACAAAGGTATATCCCTTGACGTCAAATACATCGTCTGTGTCTTTTTGCTCATCCAGAGCAAGTCCCAGGGATGGACCGCCTCACCCGGGAGCCATATAAACCCGGATGGACGGGATTTCTGTCTGTTGAGCAAAGTGCTGATCCAAAAGCTCTTTTGCCCCTTCTGTAAGATCGAGCATAGAATCCTCCTCATTTGGTGTTGATTAAGAATAATTCTTATCCCAAGAGTTGTCAAATACCTCTTTGGACAGGGTTCAAGCGAAGTAGAGATTCAGGATCTACAACATATCCATTCCCGGATGATGGGCAAGGGAGCATTCAGGGTCACACCCTGAGTATTCAACGCAACGTCATATAGGGGGGTTTTTTTCCGGACTGGTGAGCAGAAAGTCAAGTCATGTTTGGGGATCAAGCTTGACCTCGTACATATAAGTATCATACCGTCCACATTCTTGGATGTTTCGTTTGTACCCATCCAGCTTTTGCTGCGACAATTCCCCTGTATGACGAGGTGTGCAGTTATGTATACACCGATTGAGATTCTGGATCAGGCACAGATCGCTTTGACACTTGAACGTTTGGCCTCGGAGGTGAATGAGCGGCATGCACAATCCCATCATGATCTTGCCCTGGTAGGCATTCAGCGACGGGGGGTTCACTTGGCTGCCCGGCTGAAATCGCTTCTGGACCATCGTTTGGATGCAGAACTTCCTCTGGGTAAGTTGGACATCAATCTGTACCGGGATGATTGGACCACACTGCGCAGTCAGCCCGCGATCAACAGTACTGAAATACATTTTCCTCTCGAAGACACAGAAGTGATACTGGTTGATGACGTCCTGTTCACCGGCAGGACTATTCGAGCCGCCCTGGAGGCCATCCTTGATTTTGGCCGACCCCGGCGGGTAGAGCTCTTGGTTCTCATTGACCGGGGACACCGGGAATTGCCCATCCATGCCGACTATATCGGAAAAAAAGTCAATACAGCCCTGGAAGAGCAGGTGGATGTTCTGGTCGGTGAATTGGACGGGGAAGATTCAGTTGTTTTGCAAATGAAAGACCGTTCAGATGGGTGAAGCATAAATGAGAGTTCACATAAAGGACGAGTCGTCCGTGATTAACGTTTTCACACTTGATTGAAAATGGCCTCCCGCTCGATGAGCGGAAGGCCTACGGGTGACGGATTCCAAAAATATATGAACATTGGCCTTAGAGCAGGCCGGCTCCGGAGAGTTCCTGCTTTAATTTGGCTTGGTTGTCCGGGTGCATGGGAACCAATGGGAGACGAAGGCTGAGTTCCATCTTGCCCATCAGGGCCAGGGAGGTCTTTACCGGGATGGGGTTGGCCTCCAGAAACATGGCCCGGGTTAATGGGGCCAGTTCAAAATGCAGGCTCTTGGCTTTTTCCAGGTCCTTGGCTGCATAGGCAGCACACAGATCTGCCATTTTATCCGGAAGGAGATTGCTAAGAACCGAAATAACTCCCTTTCCGCCCAGGGAAAGCAAAGGAAGAACCACAAAATCGTCTCCGGCCAGGACACAGAAATCCTGTCCGCACACTTCGATGACCTCGGATATCTGCCGGATATTACCGCTGGCTTCCTTGACCCCGACGACCTCAGGCAAAGTCTCTTTCAGTTTGGCCAGGGTTTCTGGCAGGACATTCAAGCCGGTCCGCCCTGGAACATTGTAGACGATCATGGGCATGGGTACTTCCCGGGCTATGGCCTGGAAATGCGCAACCACGCCTGCCTGGGTCGGTTTGTTGTAATAGGGGGTAATGTGCAAGGTGCCGTCTGCCCCGGCCTGCTTGGCAAAGGAGGTCAGCTCTATGGCTTCCCGCGTATTATTGGACCCCGCTCCGGCCAGGATGGGAACCCGCCCTTTGGCCTGGTCGACACAAATCTTGATTGCCTGCTTGTGCTCTTCATGGGTCATGGTCGCCGATTCACCAGTGGTGCCGCACGGAACCAACCCATTGATGCCCTTGACAATCTGATCTTCAATGTGGGCCCGAAAGCTCTCTTCATCAATGTGATTCTCACGAAATGGAGTGACCAGCGCGGTCAAGGCTCCCTGGAATTGCATACTGCCCTCCTTGGTGCAAACTCATAGGTTTCGTTTTCTTTTGATTTGAGTCCCACAGCCTCCAGGACCAGTTGGGCGGTATAGACCAAAACGGCTTGCCCCTGGAGGAAAATGTCTTGACCGGACAGGGTGATCCCTAGCTGTTCGCCACCAGAAGTCCGAATCCGGACCGGATTGCTACACAACCCCAAATTTGCAGCCACAAATGCCGAAGCAGCTGCACCAGTCCCACAGGCATATGTCTCGTCTTCTACCCCGCGCTCGTAGGTCCGCACATAGAGACTGCTTTTATCTTCAATCTGCACGATATTTACATTGGCTCCGGCAGGAGCAAAATATTGATGATAGCGCAGGGCCGGGCCCAAGCTTTCGAGCTCCTCGCTGTCGGCCTGCTCTGAAAACAAGACCAAGTGAGGGACGCCTGTATTCACCAAATGCACAGTGACTCGCCGTCCTGAACTGAGATCCAGATCAATATGCGCTTGATAGCTGTGCGGAGTGGTCAACTGTACTCGAACTTCCCCGGTTTTTTGCTCCACTGCCGCCCGGACAGGGCCGGCATCAGTTCCCAAAATATGTTCGGCAGGAGCCATTCCCAGTGCGTAGGCCAGTTTGGCGGCACAGCGAGAGCCGTTGCCGCACATCTCTGCCCGTGATCCATCTGCATTGTAAAAGTGCCAGCAATAATCCACGGCAGGGTCTGATGAATCCTCCAAAAAAATAAGACCATCTGCCCCTGCTCCAAAAGATCGGCGACAGATGCGTCGAGCCCAGTCCGGCATGTTGGATTGGTGGAGGTGCAGCTCATTGTTGTTGATGAAAACGAAGTCGTTCCCGCTGCCTTGCATTTTGTAGATAGTGATTTCTGGTGGTAATGTGCTCATAGATTATTGTGATTGTATGTTCAGGAGATCTTCCATTTCTTGGTTGGTGGTAATTGTAAGGTGCGGATCATTGATTGAGGTACTCTTTAAGGTCTTTTCCTACCCGGAAAAAGGGCAGGCGTTTTGGTTTGACCTGAACGATTTCGCCGGTGCTGGGATTGCGGCCTTGATATCCCTGGTATTCCTTAATCTTGAAACTCCCAAATCCCCTGATTTCAACCCGGTCTCCGTTTTTTAAGGAATCCTTGATGCTATCGAAAAAAGTGTTCACGATCATCGCAGCTTCATCCGGGGAGATATTTCTGCGGTCCGAGAGGGTCTTGATCAGTTGGCTCTTGTTCATACAAACTCCTTGGGTTACGAACAGACATGTGCCTAACCATCTGTTTTGATACTTTCTCACTATATCCTACAGAGTTGGATCAAAGTCAAGGAAATATGAACAATAAAAGAGCCTGTTTACCTGTCTGGTCAGGAAATTTGGGTTTCTTCAGACCATTTTTGCCCGTGCAGGCTGAGCAGATAGTTGCGGATGAAGTCATCAAGCCCCCCGTCCAATACCCGCTCCACATTCGAGTTTTCTGTATTGGTTCGATGATCCTTGACCAGCCGATACGGCTGCAAGGTATAGGTCCGGATTTGGCTGCCCCAGGCAATAGCATTTTTTGAAGAATACTTGAGCTGTTTGTCTTCTTGCTGTTTTTGAAGTTCCAAGTCATACAGCCTGGCCTTGAGTATCTTCAAGGCCGACTCCCGATTCCGGAATTGGGATTTTTCATTTTGGCATTGGACCACGATTCCTGATGGAAAATGGGTGATGCGCACAGCGGAACTTGTCTTGTTCACCGACTGCCCCCCGGGCCCACTGGAGCGGAAGACATCCACCCTGATGTCTTCTTCCTTGACCTCAATTTCAATGTCCTGGGTGATATCCGGATAGACATCAACCGAGGCAAAAGAGGTGTGTCTGCGGCCGGATGTATCAAAGGGCGAGATACGGATCAAGCGGTGAATTCCCTGCTCGCCTTTGAGCAGTCCAAAGGCATAATTGCCTTCCACAGAAAGGGTCACGCTTTTCAGACCTGCTTCGTCTCCAGGCAGATAGTCCAGAAGATCCAACTGAAAGCCATTGTCCTCGGCCCAGCGCGTGTACATGCGCAAGAGCATTTCCGCCCAGTCTTGGGCCTCGGTTCCTCCGGCACCGGGATGAATCTCTAAAATGGCATTGTTCTTATCTTCACTGTCGGCAAGAAGGGCCTTGAGTTCGATTTTCTGCAATTGGCTCTGTAAAGCTTGACACTGCTCAGTCAAGGCATTCAAGGCCTCTTGGGTCTGTTCCTCTTCTGCCAGCTCGATCCATTCTTCCACGTTGTCTTTACTTGCTTTCAGGTTTTCCAACTCTTGGATCCATTCTTCGAGAATACTTTTTTCCTTTAAGAAGGGGGTCAACTTCTCAGGATCGTCCCAGGCTCCTGGCTGGCTGAGCACCTCTTCTATCTCCGCATGCCGCTGTCTGCTCTGTTCCAGGTCAAAGGCGCCTCCACAAGGATTCAAATTGATGGATGGCTTGGGAGGCATTCCGTTTGATGTCTGAGAATTGAATAATTTTTTCGTTCATGGCTCTTTGGTCGGATATCCAGGTCGTTGGGTCACAATTGACGGTTTCCAGGTCGGTAAAACCGGGCCAGGAGAATACAGCAGAAGGTCAGGAAAAAAAATCCGCTGCGGACAAATACATAGTATCTGGAGAAAAAGGTCTGCCTGTTTAGGGTATTGAGCTTTTCGAGGGCTATGACTGCCGGGGTGAACCATGTACTGTGGTTCTGAATGCGTCCATTGTTGTCTATGACTGCCGAGATTCCGGTATTGGTCGCCCTGAGCATATATCGGCCCTGCTCAATGGTCCTGAGTACTGCTTGGTGCAGGTGTTGACGGGCGCCTGAGGACCGGCCGAACCAGGCATCGTTACTTAGGTTAACCAGTATATTTGCTCCCTGGGCAACTCTTTGCTGCACCAGGTTGGAAAATATTGTTTCATAGCAGATAAGGCACCCTATGGCAAGGTTATTGTATGTGAGGGGGTCGGTGTGTTTTCCTGGTTCAAAGCCGCCGGCTCCCTGGACCAGGGTTTGTAGAAAAGGCAGGTAGCGGCCAAAGGGGATGTACTCCCCAAACGGGACCAGATGTTCTTTGCTGTACTTTCCAAGGACTGTACCGGCAGGACCGAGCAGATAGGCCTGATTGTGATAGATCACCCTGGTCCCGTCAGCGGCCAGGCTGTACCCTGGGGCTCCGGTCAGGACAAGGGCTTGCTCATTGCGGCAAAAGGTTTGAACTCTAGATCGAAGCTCTGCCTCTTCCTGGAGAAAGAAGGGAAGTGCTGTCTCCGGCCAGATCACACATCGTGTCCCGTGTTCGCGCATGGTCTGCCTGCTCATCTGCAGATAACGATCCAAGGTTGCCTGCTGAAAAGCAGGATCCCACTTCATGGTCTGTTCTATGTTTCCCTGGATCAAGGCCGTGGGCAGCTCTATCACCTCTTTGGGCTCGGCTTGATGCAGATGCCAGAGGCCAAAGGACAGGACAAGGCCAGCAGCAGCTGCCGCAGCCAACCAAACCCGGGCACGTTGAAAACCAAGGATGCAGCACAGACCAAATCCGGCCAAAAGACCGGAAATACCGTGGGCTCCAACCCAGGAAGCCCCTTGAAGGATCAAAGGCCAGGGGGCAAAGGCCTGGGCCAGGCCCAACCAGGGAAACCCAGTGAACAGAACTTCTCGAAGATATTCAAGGCTCGTCCATAAAAAACAGGCCAAAAGACAGAGCATGCTCCAATGCAGGCGGGAAGAGGCCCAGGACAGAATCAAACAATACAGGCCAGCGTAGAGTCCGATATACAGACCAAGGAGTATTGGGCAGGGTATGGCCGCTATCCAGGGCAGGGAGCCAAAATCGTGAATCGGAATGCTCACCCAATACAAAGAGGCGGCATAAGCGGTTGACGCCGCCACCCATCCACGGACAAAGGCTTGTTTCGGTGTTTGGACCTGCAGAGCAGTCCAGCCCAGGATCACAGGCAGGGTCAGGATCAGTCCAGGCAGATGCCATACCGGATTGGCAAATCCCAGCCACGTCCCAGCTGTACAGAGGGCTACGGCCCAGAGGAAGCGATCACTCATGCTCTTCAGCTGATTTTGGTCCGGGATGAATTAAGACCCATTGGACTTGTTTGCTGTCTGCCTCCTTGATCTGAAAAGAATACCGGCCTAAGGCGAACTGCTCGCCAGTTTGGGGCACGCGGCCCATACGTTCCGTGAGATAGCCACTGACGGTTTCCACATAATCTGAAACCAGATCAATGCCCAGTTCCTCATTGAGATCTTCAAGAGACGTCCGGCCGGAAACCAGGCAGCTCTCATCTTCCAGGATCTGGATGTCCTCGGGTTTGGGGCTGTCGTACTCGTCTTCTATCTCACCGACGATCTCCTCCAAAACGTCCTCCAGGGTGATCAGCCCGGAGGTGCCTCCATATTCGTCTATGGCAATGGCCAAATGCACCTTTTTATTTTGGAACTCAAGGAGCATATTTTTGGCGTTTTTGGTCTCCGGTATAAAAAAAGGAGGGCGCATCAGTTCTTCAAGGCTGCGTTCTGCGGTGTCCGGATGAAGCAGGCTGGGCAAAAGATCCTTTGCATGGATGATACCCACGATATGGTCTTTATTGCCTTTGAAGACCGGGATTCTGGAGTGACCGCTGTTGATGATCACTTCCGCCACTTCTGCCAGGTTTGCGTTTTCTTCAATGCAGTCAATATCCGTGCGGGGGATCATGATCTCCCGGACTTGATAATTGCCCAGCCTCAATATGTTTAAGAGCATCCCGGCTGTGTCTGCACTCAGCTCGTTGTCCAGTCTGGCCTCAGTGATCACATTTTCGATCGGGCTTTCACTCTTGCCACTGAAGAAGTTGCGGATCGATGTCCATAAACCGCCTTCAGAAGTGTCGTCCACTCTTCTCCTCCTTGATGTGGAAGTGGTATCTGGCAATACATACTTTCAAAACTGAACAAAAAAAAGAGTCATATTGTGCAGGCCAAGCGAGTCATGACTTTTGCGTCTTGAATTATGTTTTGAATCGAGGTTTGTTCGTTGGGTTGATGGGCATTTCCGGGCAGGGTTGCCCAGACAGCGGCATGAAACCCTTGCCGCCGGGCATAGGAAGCCACTGTACCTCCGCCGATTCCGTGAGGCATAGCCTGAACGTGATAGACATCTGCTATCGCCCTTTGCAGACTGTGAACCAAAGGGCAATCGGAAGGCGTGTTGGAAGTTTGTTGCTGATGAACGAGTTCAACCTCGATCTGCTGGCCGGTCTTTTCGGCTACGCGGCCGGCTATTTGGGAAACCCGGGACATGACATCCGACAGGGAGTAACCGGGCAAGATCCGGCAGTCGCAATAAAAGACACCCTTTCCAGGGATAGTGTTCACATTGGGAACGTTGGCTTCAATCTTGGTGGCTTCAAACGTTGAATATGGAGGATCGAAAAGTTGATTGCGGACATCGAAAAAAGAGTACAGTTTGCGCAGTTCCAGAATACACTGAGCGGCAGCCACTAAGGAGTTCTTGCCGGCCTGGGGTGTGGAGGCATGGCATTGTTGGCCGTGGACAGTGATTTTTAACCACATAAGTCCTTTTTCGGCCACTTCAATACAGCTTGCATCCGCTTGACCAAAGTCTGGGACCAGGAATTGGTCCTGGGCTTGAAAAAGCTCTTTATGCTGGGACATTACATACTCAAAACCGTAGGTGTTTCCTGTTTCTTCATCAGCCACAAGAAGCAGTCCCAGATTGATCTTTGGGGTCCTGCCGGTATGGATGAATGCCTTGGCCGCCAACACAGAGGCAACAAGACCGTGATGGTTGTCTTCCACCCCCCGGCCATAGATAATGTCACCATCTCGATGCAAGGTAAAGGGGTCTGATGTCCACAGTTGAAGGTCTCCCGGCGGAACCACATCCATATGAGATACGATCCATAAGGTACGGCTGGTATCCAGTCCAGGAAGAATGGCCGCTAGATTCGGCCGCTCTCCTGTCTCAACCCTGGAATCTGGAGCGGCAAGATTTTGGACTTTCGTGAGACCTATTTGACGCAGGTAGGCGGCCAGGAAGTCGGCCTTGGCCTGTTCCCCCTGACCGCCGTTTTCCGGTCCAATGGCTGGACGGGATACTAGTTCCTGCTGCAAGGAAATGACCGTATCCCGGTTCTGATCAAGGAATGTGAAGGGGTCAAGGTACATAATGAGACCACCTAGAGCATTTCACTGGGTGTTCGCCCAAGTGCAAGAAGGCGAATGATTGTTCGCTTCTTCTTTCTGCTGATCCGTTCATTCCATAATTGATCAACCAGGCGAATTCACAAGAACTACCGTCCCCGGGCTGCCCGTTTGGAAGCTTTCAAAGGGTTGACCTTGACCTTGCCTTCCTTGTCCAAGTCCGCCTTGACATGGGTGGCGAAATTGCATGCGTCGTGCCGCCATTTGGCCGCAGGCTGGGGATAACTGGAGCAGTATCGTTCGCCGTTGACTGTGTGTATCCGTTCACAGCCTCCACATTGTTCCACAACAGGCTGCAGGATATGTCCATTGAGTTTGAGTCCTTCTTCGGTCTGGACCGCATTATCAAAAATACTAGCTTGAGCCATAATTTTCCTCCATTGACCTTGGGATGTTCGCTGATTGAAAACTAAAATTTCTAATCCGAGCTATGGGAATCTGTCAAGAATGAATCTCACCCTCTTCTTGACTCTTGAGCAACGAGTATTAATTTTTACAATATGCTGCGGAATGGAGGAAGATTTTCCAGCGGCAAATACATTTCGGCAAAAGGGGATCTGCTATGAGTGTGGCCTACAAAGATTATTACCAGACCTTGGGAGTCTCCAGGGATGCGTCTCAAGAAGAAATTGCAAAAGCTTTCAAAAAACTGGCCAGAAAATATCACCCGGATCTGAATCCCAACGATACAGAAGCGGAAAATAAATTCAAGGAAGTCAATGAGGCCTATGAGGTGCTCAAGGATCCGGAAAAACGGAAACGCTATGATCATTTGGGTGCGGACTGGGAGCATGGACAAAACTTTGAACCGCCCCCTGGATATGAAAATGTACACTTTACGTTTGGCGGTCCTGGTGGTGGAGCCCAGTTCGGCAGTGGGTTCAGCGATTTTTTTGAGACCATTTTCGGTGATCTCTTCGGCCAGGCCGGCGGAGGGCCCAGAGGCGGCGGAGCCTCGTTTCAGCGGACCCAAGGCGGTTTTGGCGGTGCCGGACCGTTTGGTGGAGCCGGTTTTTCGGAACATGATTTTGCAGCCAAAGGCCAGAGTGCAGAAACCACGCTGGAGCTGAACCTGGAAGAAGCCTACCAGGGTGGTCATAAAACCATCTCTTTGCAGGAGCAGACAGCGGGCCCGGATGGGCGGCCACATGTTCAGAATAAGACCCTGGATGTGAATATTCCGCCGGGAGTTACGGACGGGTCAAAGATCCGCTTGAGCGGACAGGGAAGCCCTGGCCGTGGAGGCGGACCATCCGGGGATTTGTATCTCAAAGTCAAACTTTTGCCCCATGCGCAGTTTCGAGTCGATGGTCAGAATATAATCTATGATCTGCCGGTTGCACCATGGGAGGCGGCCCTGGGGGCTACAGTATCTGTGCCTACTTTGGAAGGCAGGGTGGAAATGAAGATCCCGGCCGGAACCAGTTGTGGTCAGAAACTCCGCCTGCGGGGCAAAGGCCTTGGTCGGGGAATCAAGAAGGGGGATCAAATAGTTCAGATTATGATCAAAGTCCCCAAAAATCTCAGTGAAAAAGAGAAGGAGCTGTTTGAACAATTGGCTGCCGTGTCCAGGTTTCAGCCCAGATCATAAGGAGGAATATATATGGATTTAAATAAATTTACTCAGAAATCACAGGAAGCGCTTTCAGAAGCCCAAAATACGGCCACCCGATACAACAATCAGCAGGTGGAAGTGGAGCATCTGGCCCTGTCCCTGGTGGACCAGGAAGGCTTGGTCAGCGACCTGCTGCAGCGCGGCGGTGTGGATATCCAAAGTTATAAGGATGCCTTGGTCGCTGAGGTGAAAAAAATACCTCAGGTCAGCGGACCAGGGGCTCAGCCCGGACAAGTCTATGTCACCCAGAGGCTGAACTCTCTTTTGGTCAAAGCCCAGGATCTGGCCAAGAAGATGCAGGACGAATATGTCAGCGTAGAACACCTTTTCCTGAGTCTTATGGAGGAGCCGCAATCCACTGGTGTGGGCCGGGTCAACCGTCAATTCCGGATAGACAAAGACAAAATCCTTTCTCTGCTCACTGAGGTTCGTGGGCATCAGCGGGTGACTTCGGCCAATCCCGAAGGGACCTACGATGCCCTGAAGAAATATGGCCGGGATCTGGTGGAAGAGGCCCGCAAAGGCAAACTGGATCCGATTATCGGCCGGGACGGAGAGGTCCGGCGGGTGATCCGCATCTTGAGCCGACGGACCAAAAACAACCCGGTGCTTATCGGCGAGGCCGGCGTGGGCAAAACGGCCATTGCCGAAGGTCTGGCCCAGCGCATTGTCAAGCAGGATGTGCCTGAGGGCCTGAAGGACAAGACCATTTTTGCCCTGGATCTTGGGGCCTTGATCGCCGGGGCCAAGTACCGGGGAGAGTTTGAAGAACGGCTCAAAGCCGTGCTCAAAGAAATCCAGCAGTCCGAAGGCCGGGTGATCATG
>Ga0182239_1000226_pt1 | contig 21521 bp, 16 predicted proteins | sample hydfrate6_PW_210_FD_132456 | JGI IMG/M metagenome (GOLD analysis project Ga0182239, IMG submission 132456) | Subsurface microbial communities from deep shales in Texas, USA - hydraulic fracturing test 6_PW_210 | ecosystem: Environmental > Aquatic > Deep subsurface > Shale gas/oil reservoir >... | reverse complement strand
TTGATCGCCCAAAAGTTTTTGCAAAAATATTTTAATAAACAGGCAAAGCCGGTGGCCGATCTCTCCAATGCAGCGGAAGAGATTCTTTTAAACTATAAATGGCCGGGGAATATTCGGGAGCTGCGCAATGTGACAGAGCGGCTCGCCATGTTGAGTTCGGGAGGGGTCATCTCCGGCGAGGACGTCAAAGAGGCGTTGTTGGTGGATAACTGGGATTCGTATGAAAGCCGGGAAGAACTTTCAAAGTCCTTGCTGAATGTGGCTTCCGTCAATAGCTTTCCAGAAGAGGGGCTCTCTGATTTCTCCGGAAGCTTGAATGACAAGATCGTGGCTTCGGAAAAAGAAGTTTTGATGGAGGCGCTGGAGAGAAGCGGCGGAAGCAAAAAGATCGCGGCGGATCTTTTGGGCATCAGCCGAACGACGTTATGGCGGAAATTGAAAGACACTGCATAGTCCAGACCATCCCCGCGCGTGCGGTAGACCCGAGCAGTATGAATGGGCTCCTTAATCTAAATCAGTTGCTAAGCTATCTATGAGGTATTAATAGCAGGTTCAAAAATCAACCAAAAAAAGGAGGTGTCATTGATCACCCCAATGGGACTACCTATGAGCGGTCTAATAGAGCCACCCCATGTTCGCCTTAATGAACCCACTTTTACGTGGCCTTTTTGGGGTTGGGTAGGATGAACACGGATCAAAACATTGTGAATGACATACTTACTGTGGAAAACGTAGCGACCATTCTCAAAGCGACAGCCAAAGCGCTGTCGCTTTGTTTGACTTTCGAGCCTCCTGTCCGATAGGATGGTGGAACATGAGCCCGGGACAAACTGAAAAACAGACCCGTTTGTACATTTTTTTATTGTATTTTTCAGGACGGCATCCTACTGCGCAAAGCGCATGGAGGTCAATGTGAGGGCCGGTCTCAACGAATCTGCCTGGTCAAGGCCTCTATTGTGTGCAGAACCTCAACCGTTCCCCCCCGCTTGGTTGCAGTTCCCCGTAATTGCATGATGCATCCGGGGCAGTCCGTAGCCAAGAGCCGAATCCCTTCCTGTTCCAGCCTGTGCAACTTTGTGTTCACTATCTCCCCGGAAACCTCGGGAAACTTGAGGGAATAGGTTCCGCCCAGGCCGCAGCAGGTCTCTTCTTCCGGAGTAGAGACGTATTCCAGGCCGGCCTGTTGGAGCAGCTCCCGAGGGCCGTGTTTTACCCCCATCCCACGGCACAAATGGCAGGGTGCGTGATAAGCGGTGCGCGGTCCCTTTTCCCGGAACATGGATTTGGAGGGCTGTACATGGGTGTGGACAAAGGAGCTGAAGTCGATGATTTTGTCCGCAAATTGACGGGCCTTGACCTGCAGGCCAGACTCGTTTTGCAGGAGCAAGGGGTAATTTTCCTGCAGGTGGGATCCACAGGATGCGCATAAGGTGATGATGAAGTCCACTTCGTTGGGATCAACGGCATGGATATTGTGTCTGGCTACTTGGCCGGCGGCTTCTTTTTCCCCCAACATGAGCAGGGGAAGGCCGCAGCATCCCTGGTCAGAAGAAAACTCTACCTCCACTCCGTGCTGGGCCAGAAAGTCGACCGCCTGGACCAGCTGTTCAGGGTAGACAAAGTCCTGCAGGCAGCCGGTAAACAGTCCCACCTTGAACCTGGGTCGTGTAACCTTGGTCTTCAGTTTGGGCCATTGATCCCGGAAGGCTTTGGGGGCCAGGGCCGGCAGGGCCTTGAAATCATGTTCTTTGGCCAGGAGAAAATGGGGCAAATGGCGGAGATAGTTTCCTTTTTTGACCGGTTTCTGGCCCAGTTTTCCGGCCCGGAGCAGGGAGTGGAAAAGCCGCCGATGGGTCAGAACATAGGCGGTGGAGCTGTTGACCAGGGCCTTTCTGTCCTGGCTTTGGATCAGGCTTTGAACCTCCTTGATCAGCCGGGGGAGATCAATTCCGGCCACACAGACATCTTTGCAGGCCTGACAATTCAGACAGTTCTGGACCAAATTGGCGTCCGCCCTGAGACCGTGGAAGAAGTAGGTCAGGATCAGGCCAATGGCCCCGATATAAATGTGTCCGTACCTATGTCCTCCGACCAAACGGTAGATGGGGCAGACATTGGCGCAGGCACCGCAGCGCACGCAGCGCAACGCCTGGGAAAAAACAGGGTCCTTGGCCAGGGCCCGCCGGCCGTTGTCCAAAAAGACCACATGCATTTCCTTTCGTCCGTCCTGGCCTGTGGCGCACTCTACTGCCCCGGTAATCCAGGTCACGTAGGAGGTGATGGCCTGGCCGGTAGCGTTTTGGGGCAGACCGTGGAGTATGGTCAAGGCATCGTCCAGGCTGGGCAGGAGCTTGTCCAGGCCGAGGAGGGCCACATGCACCCGGGGCAGGGTGGTCACCAAGCGGCCGTTTCCTTCGTTGGTTACCAGGCCCAGGGTACCGGTTTTGGCAATGGCGAAGTTGGCCCCGCTGATGCCCATGTCCGCGTCTGCAAAACGCTGTCTGAGTTCCCGCCTGGCTACCTTGACCAGGGTTTCTATATCCGTGCCTTGATCTTTGCCTGTAACCCGAGTGAAGAGACGGCTGACCTCATCCCGGGAAAGATGGATGGCCGGCATGACCATGTGGGAAGGGCCTTCGTTCCTCAGCTGGATGATCCATTCTCCAAGGTCGGTCTCGGTTACTGTCAGCCCGCTCTCTTCCAGGGCATGATTGAGCATTGTCTCTTCCGCGGTCATGGATTTGGACTTGACGATGTTTTTGCACTTGGAGTCCTTGGCAATACGGGTAATGATTTCGTTGGCTTCCCGGTCGGTGGCCGCCAGGTGGACCTGGACTCCGGCCGCCTCAGCCTGGTCCTTGAATTGTTCAAAGAGTTCGTCCAAGTGCAAAACGGCCCAGTCCTTGCGCCGGGCGATATCGGCTTTGAGCTTGGGGACGTCTGTTTGAGCAAAGGCCTTGGCCCGGCCGTCTGGATAGGCTCGAGCGAAGTTGTCCAGGGCCTGGCGCTGAAAGTCCTGGTTCAAGGCATCTTTGAGTTCTTTGCGGTATGCTTTGAGTGTATCGGTTGTCTGCATGGAGGTATCCTTTTCAGCTGAGTATAGAAAACTGTTATGAGTTATCAGTTGCTCATTGTCAGGTCCTGATTCCAGGCCGATAACAGATAACTGATAACAATCATGTCATATATGGACACAACAAAGCTGCATAAGCGTGTCCACTCATCCACCCTGGTTTTTGTCTTCTATAATAAAAATATGCATCTGCAGTGGCCCGTGCACGCCCAGGGTCAGAACCCTTTCGATATCAGAAGTTCGGCTGGAGCCGGTGATAAAGGCCGTATAATTGGGGGCATTCTCAAAATCGTCTTCAAGTCTCTGGGCCAGGGAAGATGTGTCGGGAACAATGGCCGATGCTGGAAGAAGGACGGCGTGGATCTCGCTGATCATGCCGGCCAAGCGGATATCCTCTTGGCTGGAGTTCATGACCACGGTTCCGGTCTGGGCGATTCCGTGTTCGGCCCAGGTCAGGCCAACGTCGATGCCACCAAGTTGGGAGCGCAGTCCATCTTTAATCAATTTAATGGATTCCTTCCGGCACAAAGAGGTCAATGCTTCCAAGTCCCGGGAATGGAGTCCTGGGGCAGCCATGATCCTGGACCAGTCCTTCAGAGAGCAGAGATCTGCCGCAGCCAGAGAAAGCTCCTGCTCGCACCCGGTGGCCAATGGAGTGCACGCCTCTTTGGACACGCAGCTTTGGACCACCTCATCCAGGGCCTGATCGAGCCCGGAGACGTGGACGACCCGGGCGGAAACAGCTTCAGCCTGTTCGGTAAAGGTTTGTATAAGGCTATTTTTTGGGTTGTTCATGACTGCTCCTTATGTTTGGGCCAGGCCGTGGCCCCTGCCTGCAGCCCTTGGGCATACAATTCAATGACATGCTTGACCTGAATGGGCATATTGGCTTTGGAAAGCAAATCGGTTAGCTGCATCATGCAGGCCGGGCAGCAGGTGGCCACTGCATCAGCTTTGGTTTGGATAATGGACCGTAGTTTTTGATCTCCGATCTTTTGGGACAGGTCATAGTGGTGGAGATTGAAGCTGCCCCCCATGCCGCAGCAGCGGTCCGGATCGGCCATTTCCACCAGGGTACATCCCGGGCTTTGGGTGATGAGCGAGCGCGGTTTTTGGGATATGTTCAGGGACTTCTTCAGATGGCAGGGATCGTGATAGGTGATCTTTCGAGTATTGCTCGCATCTTCTTCAGGGACAGCATCAAAAGGGAAGGTTTGGGCCACAAACTCGCACACATCCAGTGTCTTGGCGGCTAGATCATGAATTTTTTCCTGTTCCCGCTCCGGGTAGTCCTCGGCCATGAAGGGCCAGATCTTTTTGATGGTCGCGGTGCAGGTGGCGCAAGGGGTGAGCAGATAGTCGACGTCTTTATCCGAAAAGATCTCCAGGTTGTCCCGGACCAAGCGATCGAATGTCTTTCGGTCTCCTGAGGACAAGGCCGGGATCCCGCAGCAGACCTGTCTGGCAGGCATAAAGATGCCCACACCGTGGTACTCCAGGACTTTGAAGGTATCGGCCGCCACCCGAGGGAAGACTTTGTCTACCAGGCAGCCGGTATAAAAGCCGATCTTCAGGCCGCTTTTTCCCTTGGGGGTATCAACGTGGCCCATTGTTTTATGCCATGGAGTCTTGGCCAGAGGCACGAAGTGACGGCCTCCCAACAGGGGGGACATAAATCGGGCGCAGGATGTGCCCAGGGTTTCATTGACCGGTTGAGCAAATATTTTTTGGAACTTAGGGGCCAGATTCAGGATTGCATTAAATATTTTGGGATTGGCCAGCATGCCCCGAAAAATGGCCTTTTTCGTCGGGGAGAGCCCCAGATAGCCAGTGATTATTGCCCGGGCCTGAAGAAAGATGTCCAGGACCTTGACCCCGCTGGGGCAGCTGGCGGCGCAGGAGCCGCAGAGCAGGCAGCGGTCGAGGCGTTCCTTGACGGCCTGGGGATCCTTGAGCGTTTCTGCGGCCAGGTTCTCAACCAGGGCTATCTTGCCCCGGGCGACGTCCGTCTCCCGTCCGGTTTGGGCATACAAGGGACAGGCAGCCTGGCACATCCCGCACTTCATGCAGGTGACCATCTGATTGTCGAGCTTTTGCAGACTGTTGGCCAGTTCGTGAATATCGGCCATATCAGCCCCCAATGATCTTGCCCGGATTGAGAATTGCATTCGGGTCCAGGGCCTGTTTGAGTTTGCGGGAATACGTTAAAGTGGCGGCAGTGACTTCCTTGATCATGAATTGGCGTTTGGTTAGCCCGATGCCGTGCTCTCCAGATAAGGTACCGTCCAGATCCAGGGCGGCATTGAAGATCTCTTCAATTGCCTTTTCCACCCGTTCAAACTCGGCCTTGTCCCGCCGATCAGTGAGGATGGTCGGATGCAGGTTGCCGTCTCCGGCGTGCCCAAAGGTCCCGATGGTCAGGTCGTACTTTGCCCCGATGTCGTTGATGGCCCGGATCATGGCCGGTATCTTGCTGCGAGGCACGGTAGCGTCTTCCAAAACCGTGGTCGGCTTGAGCCGGGCCAAGGCAGGCAAGGCGTCTCTCCGGGCCTGCCAGATGGCTTCTTTCTCGGCTGCAGAGCCCGCCACCTGGGTCTGAGTCGCTCCCTGCTTGGTGCACAGATCCCTGACCTTGGCGGCGTCTTCTTCCACCTGGACCGGGTGTCCGTCCACTTCAATGAGCAACAGGGCCTTGGCCGTGGTGGGCAGACCGGCGTGCCGAAACTCTTCCACGGTTTGGATGGTGAACTGGTCCAAGAATTCCAGGGTACAGGGCACGATCTTGTGGGCTATAATGGCCGAGACGGTTTCTGATGCTTTCTCCACCGAGTCGAAAACAGCCATCATGGCCTGGCTGGCCTGCGGAGGCGGGATGAGCTTCAAGGTGATCTCGTTGAACACGCCCAGGGTGCCCTCGGAGCCGACCATCAGGGCGGCCAGATTCAGGCCGGTGACACATTTCACCGTCCGACCTCCGGTTTTGATCAATCGGCCCTCCACATCGAAAAAATCCACACCCATGACGTAATCTTTGGTCACCCCGTACTTCAATCCCCGCAGGCCGCCGGCATTTTCGGCCACATTGCCCCCCAGGGTGGATACGGTCTGGCTGCCTGGATCCGGCGGATAAAAAAGACCGTTATCCGCGACGGTCCGGGCAAAAAAGGCGGTGATCACACCGGGCTGGACCCTGGCGAAGAGGTCTTCAGTGTTGATCTCCAGGATCTGGTTCAGGCCGTTGGTGACCACGACCACTCCGTGTTCTTTGCTGGGGATTGTTCCGCCACTTAAGTTTGTCCCTGAGCCGCGGACGGTCATGGGCAAACCGTTCTCGTTGCACAGGCGAACGATCTTGCCCAGGGACTCACTGGTTGGAGGCCGCAGGACCAGCTCGGGAACCACTGGCTCCAAGACAGCTGAGTCGTAGGCATAGACCTGACGGTCGGCCTCCTCGGTCATCACATTTTCCGTCCCAAGAAGGGATTGGAACTCTTTGATCAGGCTTGGTGATGCCATGTTTGTACTCCATAATCTGCACCGGCCAATGATCAGCTAAAATATCCGGCGCATGGTTCAATTTTTTGAACTGGATAACGGATTGATATGACAAAAAAAGAGGCAGCGATGATTACCCTGTTTTGATTTTGAGGTTATGAGAGCAGGGCCTGGGCAAAGTCCTGAGCAGAAAACGGACGCAGGTCTTCCATTTTTTCCCCCAAGCCGACAAAGGTTATGGGCAATTTGTATTCCGAGACAATGCTTAAGATCACCCCTCCCTTGGCCGTGCCGTCCAGCTTTGTCAAAATGATTTCATCCACGGCCACTCCTTCCTGAAAGAGTTTGGTCTGGGAAATGGCATTTTGCCCGGTTGTGGCGTCAACCACCAGCATGGTCCGATGCGGGGCGCCTTGATGTTTCTTGTATAACACCCGGCGTATTTTGACCAGTTCATCCATCAAGTCTCGCTTGGTATGCAATCGTCCGGCAGTATCCACAATCAAAAGGTCATATCCTTCCCGGATGGCCATGTCCAAGGCCTCCCAGGCCACTGCCGCCGGGTCAGAATGGGCCTTTTTGGCGTAAAATCCGGTTCCAACTCGTTTGGCCCAGATTTCCAGCTGTTCAATGGCTGCGGCCCGAAAGGTGTCCCCGGCGGCGATCAGGACCTTGCGGCCCTGCATCTGGGCCCTGTGGGCCAGCTTGGCTATGGTCGTGGTTTTGCCCACGCCGTTGACCCCGACCATGAGCCAGACTTCAGGTGGCTCGGGTTTGATCCGTTTCGGCGGCGCAGGAAAGAGGGCGGCCAGTTCTTCCTGAAAAAGGGCCTTGAATTCTTCTCCGGTCTGGGCCCTGTTTTCCCTGACCCTGGTCTGCATGCGATCCAGGAGCTTCATGGTCGTCTGCATACCCACATCGGCCATGATCAGGATTTCTTCCAACTCCTCCCAGAATTTGGCATCGAATTCAGTACTGCGCTGCAGCAGAGCATCGACCTGTTTGGAGAGCCGGTCCTTGGTCTTGGCCAGTCCTGCGCTGAGTTTAATAAATAGTCGGCTCCGTTCGTCCTCTTCGTCTTCCAGGTCCAGGGCCAGGGCCAGACGGTACTGCAACTCGGAACGGAACTCTTCCACCCGTTCATAGTCCATATCATCCAGCCAGGATCGGAATCTGCGAATGAAGTCCTGAGCTTCTGCATCGGGAACTTCCAGGCATTGAAACAGGAAGAAAAGCCGGTCCCACAATGCCTGATCTGCACTATGCACATCCTTGACGATATGTTCAAGCCATACACTCAATTTGGGTTCGGCCTGCTGCAGGTCGTGCAGAAGATCGTTTTGCCACTGGGCAGCGTCATCCGGTGCAGAACGTCCTGTGCTCCGGGCACTGTTTGACTCCTGTTCAAGCTGTGTTGAACCGGGCTGACTCTCTTCTTCCTGATCTGTCTTCCACAGCTTTTTGATTTTACTGAAAAAACCCATTAGTGTTCTCCATAAAGGGGCTGGTCCTGAGCTATTTTTTTGTCATGCCTGAGGACAATATGACTTTGGTTTCCCATCAGGGTGAGTTGCGAATTGTGTCTGGATAGTTTACAAGTCATTGTCCGATGACAATCGTTCCCAGAAGATTTTGCCTCGGCTCTTTTTGTATTTTCGAAGCAGAAGATAGAGTGCACCTGTGCCCCCGTGCTGCGGCTGGGCAGTCGTAAAGGCCAGAAGGACGCGTTTGAAGGGATCACGGATCAGCCAGTATTGAATCTGTTGCCGGAGAATACCGCGACCGTCCGGAGAGTTTTTCCCCCGTCCGGGAATGACCAGAAGGCAGCGTTTTCCAGCCAGGTAGTTTTCTTTGACAAAACCAAGTAAGAGATTGTGGGCATCATCTATATTTAATCCATGCAGGTCCAGATGGGCTTCCGGACTGTAGACCCCGTTTTTCAGCTGTTGCAGTGTCTTTTGATTCAGACCATGAACCGCCCCTTGCAGGTATTCGTCAGTGAACTGAATATCGAATTCTATCTTGCCTTCGACCAGATCCCGGAGGTAATTTCTGCCCTTTTCCTGTTCCGATGTGATCCGAATCTGCGGCGGATCTGTTCTGGCTGCTATCTTGCGTCCGCGACCCTTGTCGTTCAGGGGCTTGACCCCTTGCATGGCCTGCAGAAAGATATCAGTCTCTGATTCCTGCTGTTCTGGGGCAGACGATGGGGAAACATCCGTTTCAGGTTCTCGGGCTGTTTTTCCCTTCTGCATCTTCTTTATCTGAGGCTTGACCAAGGGGAGGTCTTTTAAATCCTTCAAGCGCATACTATCTCCCTGCGCACTGTCTACCCCGGGATGCCTGTTTTATCAAGGGCCGACTTTGCTCTATTAACCCACATCTCCTCTTGGACACGCGAACGAAGCATACGAACTCGCCAACCCGATTGAATCCACTGTTCGTAAAGGATGTACTCTATGGATGTCCAATCAAGCAGTCCACTGCCATTGCCCCTCACCGATCAACACGGCCGGTCCATCAATTATCTACGGCTGAGTATAACCGATCGGTGCAATTTGCGTTGTTTTTACTGTAATACCTGCGCTGACTACACCTTCATTCCCCACGAACATATTTTGACCTATGAAGAATGTCTTCGTCTTGTAGGACTGGCCGGCAGGCTTGGGTTGAGCAAGGTTCGCCTGACCGGAGGAGAACCCTTGGTTCGCAGGGATTGCACTCGGTTCGTAGAACGGCTCTTGACCCAGTATCCGCAGACTGATCTGGGGATGACCACGAACGGGACTTTGCTGGCTCCTGAAGCCAAACGGCTGCGGGCTGCTGGATTGCAAAGGGTAAATATCTCTCTGGATACCTTGGATCAGGCCAAGTTTCAACGAATCACCGGACGGGATCTCTTCTATCGGGTCAGACGGGGCATTGATGCCTGTTTGGAACAGGATATTCGGGTCAAGATCAATGTCGTGGCCTTGCGCGGGATCAATGATCAAGAGCTGCCGGATTTTATTCGGTTGGCTTTGGACCACCCCCTGGATATACGATTTATTGAGTTTATGCCTGTTGGCCATTGTTCTAGTTGGAATAATTCATCTTTTTGGCCAGCAGCGGATATTCTTCACGCAGCCCGGAAAGTTACCGAACTGCAGCCGGATTTTCACCCTCAAGAGCAAAGCGGTCCGGCGCGGATGTACACATTGCCTGAAGGCAAGGGCCGCCTGGGGATCATTTCTCCCATGTCCGATCATTTCTGTGCCAGGTGCAATCGTTTTCGAATCACCCCGGACGGCCGCTTGCGCACCTGTCTGTTTTCCGATCGAGAATATGCGTTACGTCCACTGCTCCGATCCTCAAAGCTCGGACCAGAGGTGCTGCTGAAGGTGCTGCGGGCGGCAGCCAAGAAAAAACCCATCGGCTCTCAACTGCTGCAGGAATATACAGTCTCGGATCACGCCTTGTGTCAGCGGGACATGAACGCCATAGGAGGGTAGACGCAAGCCAATGCAAACCAACCAGGAACAGGTCCAGGAACTCGAGTTTGGCAATCCGGAATTGGCCCGGGAACTCTTTGGTCCCGAGGAAAGAAATCTCTCTTTGCTGGAAAAAGCACTCCAGGTCCGGGTCCATACCCGGGGCACCAAGGCAGTGATTGCCGGCCTTGATGCCCAGAATGTGCACAGTGCTTCGCGATTTTTAGCTCAGATATATGAGCTGATACGTTCCGGGCACAGGCTGCAGCCCCAGGATATAGAAGCAGGGCTGCGCCTGGTGAGCCACAATCCCCAGGCAGACTTGGGAAAAGTCTTTGCAGAACAACATCTTGTTGTTTCACCCCAAAAGACCATCACCCCTCGGTCTGCTGTCCAGAGCGATTATTTACAGGCCATCCGGAACAGGGAACTGGTGTTTGGCATTGGACCGGCTGGAACTGGGAAGACCTACTTGGCTGTGGCCCTGGCTGTGGCCCATTTGCTGGAAGGCAAGATGGAGCGGCTTATTCTGACCCGTCCGGCTTTGGAGGCAGGAGAAAAGCTCGGCTTTTTGCCCGGAGATTTGGCGGAAAAAATCAACCCCTATCTTCGACCTCTCTACGATGCATTACATGAAATGCTTGCATTTCGCAAAGTCCAGGAAATGCTGGAAACCGGTGTTATCGAGGTGGCTCCCTTGGCTTTTATGCGCGGCCGGACACTGAACAAGGCCTTTGTCATTCTTGACGAGGCCCAGAATACGACTCCGGAGCAGATGAAAATGTTTTTAACCCGGATTGGTTTTGGATCCAAAGCCGTGGTCACTGGGGACATCACCCAGATCGACCTTCCTTCCCGGGTACTTTCCGGATTGGTCCAGGCCAAAGAAATCCTGGAACATATTCCGGAAATCCAGTTTATTCACTTCACTGAACGGGATGTCATGCGCCATGAACTCGTGGGCAAGATTGTTCAGGCCTACAGCCGGCATGAGGAATCCAAAGGTTTGGCCTGATGGTCCACATCAATATCCTGCCCCATGTCCGTCCTCTTTTCCCTTTCTCCAGCTGTGAACTCAAGGCCTTGGTAGAAAATGCCGCATATGTCTTCGGTTGGACCCTTGGGGATATTGAGGTTCTGGTAGTCTCGGACAAAGAAGTTGCTGAAAAAAATCTCGAATTTATGGGGCTTCCCGGACCGACAAATGTTTTGAGTTTTCCCCTGGATATGGATCCAGAGGCCGGTGTGAACGGAAGTATGCTTCTTTCTGCCCATGCCGTTCAGCGTGAAGCACTGTTGTTTGGGCAAAAGCTCCGGGACTATTGTTTGCGTATGCTGATGCATTCCTTGCTCCATCTGGCCGGGTATGAGCACGGCCCGGCAATGGAAGAAATGACCGAGCAGGGCATACAGGAGATCCTACGTGGATCTTATGGGAGCAGTTCTGACGCATGAAGCTCATGTGGCGACTCTGATGAGTTAAGAACAAAATTTCCGTGATCAGCTCGGGGGCATTGGGGTTTACAAAAAGGACAGAGTACATATACAAAACCTCTTTTCTTGGAAATTTTTTATGATCGAAATCATCTACATGTTCACACCAGGCATTTTTTGAGGAGATGGCCCCATGCCGCATCATGTGTTAACCCTACTGGACATTCCGGCAGACCAACTTCCGGCCTTGATTGCCCGCGGCAGGGAAATGAAGGCTGAACGAACGGTATCCACAGTATTGGCCAACAAAACCCTGGCCCTGATCTTCGAAAAGTCCTCCACGCGGACCAGAGTGTCCTTTGAGGTGGCCGTCAACGAACTGGGCGGGAAGGCATTGTTCATGACACCTTCAGAGTCCCAGCTGGGCAGGAGTGAGCCGTTAAAGGATACCGCTCGTTGCCTGTCCAGGTATGTACATGGGATGATCGTCCGGACCTTTGCCCAGTCCAACCTGAACGAACTGAGCCGTTATGCTCGGATCCCGGTCATCAACGCCCTGTCCGATTCCTTTCATCCCTGCCAGGTACTCAGCGATTTGCTGACTATATCAGAACGGACCCCGGATTTTTCTTCCCTAACCATCGCCTGGATCGGGGACGGAAACAACATGGCTCAGTCCTGGATCAACGCAGCCAGACTCCTGCCCTTCCAACTGTTCATGGCTACTCCAAGAGGGTATGATCCGGCCGAAGATATTCTCCAAAGGGCAAGAAATGAGGGGGCGAGCATCGAGGTGTGCAATGACCCGGCAGATGCAGTCCGAGAGGCGGACTACATCAATACCGATGCATGGTTCTCCATGGGCCAGGAAGATGAGGAAGGACAAAGGACCCGGGCCTTTGCCGGATATCAAATAAATGAACGGCTTTTGGACCAGGCCCCGGCCAAAGCCAGGATTATGCATTGCCTGCCCGCACACCGGGGGCAAGAGATTACAGAAGAAATATTGGAGTCCGAGCGGAGCCTGGTTTGGGATCAGGCCGAGAATAGGCTGCATATGCAAAAAGCCCTTTTGGAATGGGTGTATATATGATTTTTGGCCGTAAGACGGCCAAAAATCATATTCGTATCCCTATACCTTATTATTACTCATTCAATGTGGTTTGGTAACCCTAGGAACAGAATATAGATCGTGATTGCAAAACGAGAATAAGGAGCACACGACAGCATGTCACACATAGAAAAAGTTGTCCTGGCCTATTCCGGGGGATTGGATACGTCGGTGATCCTGAAGTGGATACAGCAGACGTACGAGTGTGAAGTCATTGCTCTGACCGCGGATTTAGGCCAGGAGGAGGAACTTTCGGGTCTGGAAGAGAAAGCCCGGGCCACCGGGGCGAGCAAGGCCTATATCCTGGATGTGCAGGAAGAATTTGCCCGGGATTTCGTGTTTCCCGCCCTGCGAGCCAATGCGGTGTATGAAGGACGTTATCTCTTGGGTACTTCCTTGGCCAGGCCCCTGATCACCAAGCATATGGTTGAGGTGGCCCGCAAAGAGAATGCGCAAGCTTTGGCCCATGGGGCCACAGGCAAGGGAAATGATCAGGTCCGATTCGAGTTGGCAGGCATGGGACTGGCTCCGGATCTCAAAACCATTGCGCCCTGGAGGGAATGGGACTTGAAATCCAGGACAGACTTGATCGAGTTCGCCAAGGCCAACGGGATCCCGGTCCCGGTGACCAAGGAAAAACCATACAGCTGCGATCGGAACCTGCTGCATTTGAGTTTTGAGGGCGCAGAGCTGGAAGATCCATGGTTGGAACCCGGACCGGGTACATACACCTTGACCGTGCCCCCTGAACAGGCCCCGGATAAACCCCAGGTGGTTGAAATTACATTTGAATCAGGAAACCCGGTGTCCGTGGACGGCAAAGAGTACAGTCCGGCAGAATTGATCAAGGTCTTAAATCAGATTGCCGGAGCCCACGGCATAGGCCGGGTTGATATGGTGGAGAACAGGTTCGTGGGCATGAAGTCCAGAGGCATTTACGAGACCCCCGGCGGAACGGTTCTCCACGCGGCTCACCGCGATCTGGAAGGGATATGCATGGACCGGGAAGCCATGCATCTGCGGGACAGTCTTATTCCCAAGTATGCGACCATGGTCTACAACGGCTATTGGTATGCACCTGAACGCGAGGCCTTGCAGGCCATGATCGATGTCTGTCAGACCAAAGTTACCGGAACGGTCAGAATGAAACTGTATAAGGGACAGGCCTATCCATTGGGCCGAAAGTCGCAATATTCACTCTATAATCCGGATATGGCCACTTTTGAGGCCGATGATGTATATGATCAGGCAGACGCAGCCGGGTTTATCCGTTTGCAGGGGCTGCGGCTACTGGCCAGGCAGAGCCAAAAGGACTGAACCGCCGAACTTTTAAAGACCATCGGTACAAGGGAAAGCATGACCACATCAGATATATGGGGTGGGAGGTTCAAGGATTCCATCCAGGATATGGTCCTGGAATATACTGAATCCATAGAGGTTGATCGTCATTTCGCCGGCCAGGATATTCGGTGTTCCAAGGCCCACGCAGCCATGCTTGGACGACAGAACATCATCAGTGAGCAGGAGGCGGAGGAGATCATCGCCGGGCTAACGGCCATTGAACAGGAAATGGAGGAGGGCAGATTTTCCTGGTCCCGGGAACTGGAAGATGTGCACATGAACATAGAATACCGGCTGACCGAACTTATTGGGCCGGTGGGCAAGAAACTGCATACCGGACGCAGTCGTAACGACCAGGTTGCCACAGCCTTCCGGCTTTTTGTCTCCGACAGGCTCAAGGAGTGGACCAAAGAATTGACTGGTCTGGTCCGGGTTCTGACCGAGAAGGCAACAGCCAACGTGGATGTTATACTCCCAGGATATACCCATCTCCAGCCGGCCCAGCCCGTGAGTCTGGCCCATCATCTTCTGGCCTACGCCCAAATGTTCCGCCGGGATGTGGAACGTATTGCCGACTGCCAGGAGCGGGTCCGGGTTTCGCCTCTGGGTGCAGCGGCCCTGGCTGGAACAACGTATAGCCTTGATCCGGAGTATGTGGCCCAGGAAATAGGCTTTGACCAGGTATTTGCCAACAGTATGGATGCGGTTTCGGATCGGGATTTTGTCCTGGAGGCCCTGTTTACCGCCGGGGTGATCATGACCCATTTGAGCCGTTTGTGTGAGGAATTCATCATCTGGGCCAATCCGAATTTTGGATTTGTCCGCCTGCCTGACGGTTTTGCTACCGGATCCTCTATTATGCCCCAGAAGAAGAATCCGGATGTGGCCGAACTGATGCGGGGCAAAACCGGCGGGGTCATTGGCGGTCTTATGTCCCTGTTTACAACCATGAAGGCCCTTCCCTTGACCTATAACCGGGATTTGCAGGAGGACAAGTCCGGTTTTTTGCATGCGGACAAGACAGTCTCCCTCTCAGTCTCGGTCATGGCCGAGATGATTGCCTCAACGGGATTTGACGCCCGGAAAATGTATCAGGCAGTGCAGACCGGTTTTCTTAACGCCACAGAGCTGGCCGATTATTTGGTAGGCAAGGGGCTGCCCTTCCGCCAGGCCCATCAGGTGACCGGGCAGATCGTGGCCCGGGCCGAAGAGCAGGCCATGGGACTGGAAGATATGCCCCTGAAGCAGATGCAGGAGTATTCCCCGCTCATTGGCCAGGATGTCTACACCGTCCTGGACTATGCCACGGCAGTGGCCCGGCGGGAGTGCCGTGGGGGGACCGGGCCTCAGGCTGTGAGCAGGCAGATTGCGGTGCTTCGGGATTGGCTTGCGGTGATGGATGGCACAATAGGTGGCGGAAGCGTATAGGAGTCGAACCTACCGATGGGGACGAACCCATCCACTGGATTTGAAGTCCAGGCGCCACACCGGTGACGAAACGCTTCCGCGGAAGCGATTTTTTAACAGATATCGGTTCCGGAGGCAAGAAATATATTTGGCAGCGCGAATATTTTGTGCACACGTGTATCCTGCGCAAAGCGTTGAGGTGTCAACCAGAAAATTGGGCCTGTTTCTTGCTTGTCAATATCGCAGGCATGCTTTATTTTTGATCTGTCCAATGGGCACATATTCCACACCACGGAGGATTTTTTTTGAATAACTTTCTGAAGAACTTGATACTTTGGGCCACCATTTCCTTGGTCATGGTCGCCCTGTTCAATATGTTCAATACCCCCCAGGGGGGACAAAACCAGATTTCCTACACCCAGTTTCGGTCTCTGGTAGAAGACGGCAGCGTCACCTCAGTGCAGATCCAGGGCAAGAAAGTCACTGGAACAACCAGGGACAATCAGCGGTTTATCACCTATGCCCCCGAGGATCCCAATCTGGTCCAGACCTTGATGAGCAAGAATGTGGAGGTAACGGCCAAACCCACGGAGGATTCTCCCTGGTACATTACCCTCCTTGTTTCCTGGTTTCCCATGCTTTTGCTCATTGGGGTATGGATATTTTTCATGCGCCAGATGCAAGGGGGCGGAGGCGGAGGAAAGGCCTTTTCCTTTGGCCGGTCCAAAGCCAAAATGGTCAGCGAGGAGACAGCCAAGGTTACCTTTGCCGATGTTGCCGGGGTGGATGAGGCCAAGGAAGAGCTGACCGAAGTGGTTGAGTTTTTAAGTAATCCTAAAAAGTTTACCCGCCTGGGGGGCAGGATTCCCAAAGGGGTCTTGCTGATTGGTCCTCCCGGAACGGGAAAAACCCTTCTTTCCCGAGCCGTAGCCGGAGAGGCCGGGGTGCCATTTTTTTCCATCTCGGGTTCCGATTTTGTGGAGATGTTTGTGGGTGTGGGCGCTTCCAGGGTCCGGGATCTCTTTGTCCAGGGCAAGAAAAACGCCCCCTGTCTTATTTTTATCGATGAAATCGACGCCGTTGGCCGACAACGGGGAGCCGGTCTGGGCGGCGGACACGATGAGCGGGAGCAGACCCTGAATCAGCTTTTGGTCGAGATGGACGGGTTTGAGTCCAATGAAGGGGTGATACTCATTGCGGCCACAAATCGGCCTGATGTCTTGGATCCGGCCCTGCTTCGGCCTGGACGGTTTGACCGTCAGGTGGTGGTGCCCAATCCGGATCTCAACGGCCGCAAATCAATACTCAATGTATACTCGCACAAAGTGGCCCTTTCCAAGCAGGTTGATCTGGATGTCATCGCCCGAGGAACTCCAGGTTTTTCAGGTGCCGATCTGGAAAATCTGGTCAATGAGGCGGCCTTGATTGCGGCCAAAAATGACAAGGATCATGTGGATATGGCCGATCTGGAAGAGGCCAAGGACAAGGTCATGATGGGCAAGGAGCGTCGAAGTGTGATCTTGAGCGAGGAAGAAAAGAAGACCACAGCCTACCACGAGGGCGGGCACGCCCTGGTGGCCAATCTCTTGCCCAAAGCCGATCCGGTGCACAAAGTATCCATCATCCCCCGGGGACAGGCCCTGGGGGTGACCATGCAGCTGCCCCTGGACGATCGGCACAATTATTCCAAGGAATATCTTGAATCTACCCTGGCGGTCATGATGGGCGGCCGGGTGGCGGAGCTGCTTTTTCTGAAGCAAATGACCACCGGAGCGAGCAATGACCTGGAGCGGGCCTCCAAAATGGCCCGGAAGATGGTCTGTGAGTGGGGGATGAGTGAAGCCTTTGGTTCTATGGCCTTAAGCGACAATGGGAACGAAGTGTTTCTTGGCCGGGAGCTGGTTCAACACAAGCAGTACAGCGAAGAAACGGCCAGGCTCATAGATGCCGAGGTGCGCAAGATCCTCCAGGATGCTTACAATACAGCCAAGCGGCTTTTGGAGGAAAATGAAGACGTCGTCCATCGCCTGGCTGATGCCCTTTTGGAGCGGGAGACGATATCCGGCAGCGATTTGACCAAGTTGATGAACAACGAAGATCTCCCTCCGTTTGAACCGCCGGAGGACCGCAAAAACGGAAAGCAGTCCGGTTCTGGAGCTTCTGAAGCCAGGGAAGGACAAGAGGCGGAGGAGGCAACGGCCCGGGAAGATGATGAAGAGGAAATGGGTGAAGATCCTGAATTTTCCTTCAAGGATGAGGAAGATTCGGATCAAGAAGACCGCAAAGGACAGTCTTAGAGGCAAAGGGAAGGACGATGCATTCTCCTGTGACCTGGAGGATCGCCGGGGGCCGGGTTTTGGGCCCGGCCCTTTTTTTGGTGGCTGGGATCGTCAATTGCACCCCTGATTCGTTTTACGACGGAGGGTGCTTTTTTGATTCCGAGCAGGCTGTGGGCCACTCAGTGGCGCTTTTGGATCAGGGAGCGGATATTGTAGATATCGGGGGCGAGTCCACCCGGCCATTTTCCCAGCGGATAGACGCAGGTGAGGAAACAGGGCGTATTTTGCCGGTTATTCAAGGTGTGTTAGAGCAGAGACCAAAAGCCGTGCTTTCTGTGGACACCTATCGGTCAGAGGTTGCCGTTGCGGCCCTTGATGCCGGTGCATTCATCGTCAACGACGTATCCGCCTGCGCTTTAGATCCGCAACTCCTGTCTGTATTGGCTGAGTACAAGCCTGGATATGTCCTCATGCATTCCCAGGGCCGGCCGGAGGATATGCAGAAGGATCCCAGCTACACCGACGTGGTCACCGAGATCCATGCATTTTTTACGTCGCACATGAACAGGCTTGTTCGAGCAGGATTGCCCGAGGATCGAATCGTTTTGGATCCGGGCATCGGTTTTGGCAAGACCCTGGAACATAACCTGCAGCTCTTGGCCAATATGGATGCTTTTTATTCTCTTGGACGGCCGGTCTATCTCGGTTTGTCGAATAAGTCCACGTGGGGCAAGCTTCTGGATCTGGGGGCGGATGAGCGGCAGACAGCAACCCAGGTAGCCACGGCCCTTATGGCAGCCAAGGGAGTCCCCATTCACAGGGTGCATGAAGTGTTGGATACTGTCCGGACTCTGCGTATTGTCCAGGAAATCAGCAATCGGAAGGAAGACAGGCATGGGTGATCGATTGTTCGGAACAGACGGTCTGCGCGGACAGGTAAACGTATTTCCCATGCAGCCGGAAATCATTATTCGTCTGGGGCTGGCCGCAGGACAGTACTTCCGGAACGGGAAAAAGCGGCACCGGGCGGTGATTGGAAAAGATACCCGTCTGTCCGGTTACGTGTTTGAAACTGCCCTCACTTCCGGGTTGTGCGCGGCCGGGATGGATGTCTTTCTGGTTGGACCGATGCCTACTCCGGCCATTTCCTTTTTGACCAAAAACATGCGGGCCGATCTGGGGGTGGTCATTTCCGCTTCCCACAATCCGTTTGAAGACAACGGGATCAAATTTTTTGACCGGGACGGGTTTAAGCTCAGCGACAGAACAGAAGAAGAGATAAGTGAGCTGGTCAACGGCCCAGGGACGGTTTGGGACAGCCCAGGGCCCGAATCCATAGGCCGGGCCTATAAGATTGAAGACAGCCCCGGCCGGTATATTGTCTCTTTGAAGAACAGTTTTCCTTCCCATATGAGCCTGGATGGACTAACCATAGTCCTGGATTGCGCCCATGGGGCGGCCTACAGAGTGGCCCCACTGGTTTTTCAGGAATTGGGGGCCAAGGTCATTTCTCTTGGGGTGGAGCCTGACGGTTTGAACATCAATGCCGGCTGTGGTTCCCTGCATCCTGAATGCGTCCGGAGTAAGGTCCTGGAAACCGGTGCCGATCTGGGCATTGCCCTTGATGGGGATGCAGACCGGGTCATCCTGGTGGATGAGAAAGGGAATATTCTGGACGGCGACCAGGTCATGGCCTTATGTGCTCAGGATTTTCTGGACAAGGATCGCCTGCCGGGCAGGACCCTGGTTGCTACGGTGATGAGCAATATGGCCCTGGAACTGTTCATGCGGGAAAAGGGCGGTCAATTGCTGCGGACCCCGGTTGGAGACCGGTACGTAGCTGAAGCCATGCGGGCACACGGAGCGGTACTGGGCGGAGAACAGTCCGGTCACCTCATTTTTTTGCAGTACAGTACAACCGGGGACGGGGTGCTGGCCGCTCTGCAGGTTTTAAAGGTCATGCAGGAAAAGCAGCGCCCTGTATCTGATTTGGCTGGCATCCTGGACCCCATGCCCCAATACTTGATGAATGTACCGGTGCAGCGCAAGATTCCTTTTGACCAGGTGCCGCAAGTGCAAAAATCCGTGCATGCGGCTGAAAAGGCGCTCAAGGGCAACGGCCGGGTACTGCTGCGTTATTCCGGGACTGAGACCAAAGCCCGGGTGATGGTTGAAGGGATGGATCCGGAACTTGTGCAGACGTTGACCGCAGATTTGGCTCAGGTTATTCAAGACCATGTCCGATAAAAGACGTGAAGACACGTCTTTTATGCAGATCATGTTTTTTGGATGGACGGCTGTGTGTGAGAATGAATTCAGGCCAGGAGGGGGCTATGCGTATTTCTAAGGTCGTTATTCCGGTTGCCGGGTAGGGGGACCCGTTCATTGCCGGCAACCAAGAACCTGCCCAAAGAAATGCTCCCTGTGTTCAAAAAGCCCGGGGTGCAATATATCGTGGAAGAGGCCATTGAGTCCGGGCTCAAGGATGTTGTTTTTGTCACCAATCAGAAAAAGACCATTATTGAGGATCATTTCGATTACAATCTGGCTTTGGAATCCGTTTTGGAGCGGACCGGAAAGCAGGACCTGCTCAAAGTGGCCCGGGATGTGGCCGAGATGGTGAATATAATTTCTGTGCGCCAGAAACAACAATTGGGACTGGGGCATGCTGTTCTCTGTGCCCGGGAAGTGATCAAGAACGAGCCATTTGCCCTCATGGTCGGGGATGACCTCATGTTCAGTGTAGATCCGGGCATACGCCAGCTGATCACGGTGGCCGAGGCAGAGAGTATGGCCGTGATCGGAGTCATGCCTGTTCCAGAGCACAAAGTCTCTTCGTATGGAGTCATTCAGGGCGAGGAGATCGGACCGGACATGTACCGGGTCCGGGGTCTGCAAGAAAAGCCTTCGTCAGGAGAGGCTGCATCAAGGTTGGCTATAGTCGGCCGCTATGTTTTGACCCCGCACGTTTTTGAGCATTTGCAGGATTTGCTCTCCAACCAGCCAAAAGGGGAAATTCAGCTGACCGAAGCCCTGCAGGTTATGGCCAGGGAGAATAGATTGCTTGCGGTTCGCCTGCACGGAATGCGCTTTGATATCGGCGATTGGGTTGATTACCTAATAGCCAATATCTATTTTGGGCTCCAGGATGAGGAACTGCGTGACGATCTTGTCCAGCGCTTGCATGAACTGGTCCCCCCTCCAAAGTGATCATCATGCAGGGGAAAAGGTTCGGCCTCTGTGCATGCCTTGTTCCCTACAGGACACATGCACTGTTGTATCACCGTACAACCAAAGCCATAGAGCATTGACTACTCCGGTCTGGGACGTTGCCTTATTCAGTCCGCCCTACGTCACCTTAACCTATGCCCAGCCCGGAGTATTCCCCCCCGGGACCTGGTTTCCAGGACAAAGGGTTGTCATCCCGGTCCGCCGGGAGGTGCGCATGGGGTTGCTCCTGGACCGGGTTCAGCTTCGAAATGAAGCTGGAAAAGTGAAAGAACTTCTCTGGCCCGGAGAGCATACCCCAATATGTTCTTCTGCTTTTTTGCGTCTTTTGCAGGCCCTTTCCGTTCGTTACGTCTGTTCTCCCGGACGCATTCTGGCCGCAGTCCTTCCAGGCCTGATCAAAAATCCGGCCAAGACCCTGATCAATGATGCCGGCAATACCCTCACCCTGCACCAACTGGCCGAGACAGGTCCCGAAGAAAGATCCTTTTGGGCAAAGGGTTGGACCGCCGGAAAGGTGCAGTTCCAAATTTCCGCTCCAGGCGGATCACCCTGTCTCTGGGAGGTAAACTGCCAGCCTCCGTGGCCTTTGCGTCCAAGCGCAGTCCGCCAGATGCAACTTCTGGATCATATTTGGGCCCATGGAGCGCAAACCAGCCGGGATTTGCGCCGTGCTCTGGGCA
>Ga0182239_1000225_pt1 | contig 21523 bp, 21 predicted proteins | sample hydfrate6_PW_210_FD_132456 | JGI IMG/M metagenome (GOLD analysis project Ga0182239, IMG submission 132456) | Subsurface microbial communities from deep shales in Texas, USA - hydraulic fracturing test 6_PW_210 | ecosystem: Environmental > Aquatic > Deep subsurface > Shale gas/oil reservoir >... | reverse complement strand
GTATCGGGGTAGGGCCCGGAGATCCGGACCTGATCACGCTCAAGGCGTCCCGGGTGCTCCGGGCCGTCGACGTGGTCTGCACTGCGAGTTCCACGAAAAATCAGCACAGCCTGGCCGTGCGGATTGCAGCCCCGCATATTCCCGGCAAGACGCCGGTCCGGCGCCTTGCCTTTCCCATGTCCCGGGACCGGAAAATCCTGGAAGAAGCCTGGGAGCAAAACGCCCGGATCATTGTCGAGCACCTGGCGCAGGGCAGGGACGTGGCGTTTTTGACCCTGGGCGACTGCATGACCTATTCCACGTACGGATACCTTGCGCGCCACGTGGCGCGCATTGCTCCTGATGTCGAAATGGTGGCGGTTCCGGGGATTACCTCCTACCAGGCCGCGGCTGCCCGGATTAATCGCCCGCTCGTGGAAGGAGAGGAGACCCTGACGGTGATGTCCGGGGTCAACGGCGGCGGAAAGTTTCGCAAACTGGCAAACGAATTGGAAAGCGTCGTTTTTCTGAAAGCATACAAGAACGTCTCAGACATTGCCGCAGCCCTGGAAGAGACCGGGCGGAGCGATGAGAGCATCGGCGTGGTGAGCTGCGGCCTTCCGGGAGAACGCATTGTCTCGGATATGAGCGATTTTCAGGAAGTCGCGCCGGATTACTGGACCCTGATTCTGTCCAAGCGGATGCAGGGGTATGAATAAGCGGATTCAACGGATCCGGATGCAGGGCGTGTGCGCATGAATCAGCGGCGAAAAACACGGAGAAAACTACGGTCCGGTTTTACCACGGGCACGGCTGCGGCTGCTGCGGCCAGAGCCGCGGCAATGGTGCTGCTGGGCACGGAAGCCCCGAAAACCGTGAATATCCGGTTGCTAAACGGGGAAGTCTGGCCGATCCCGCTTCAAGAATGCCGCAAAAGCGCAGATGAGGCATCATGCACGGTGATCAAGGACGCCGGCGACGACCCGGACGTGACCAATCAGGCGGTCATTGGTGTCCGGGCAAGGCTTTCGCACGAAACCGCCGGCGTGCAGATCACCGGCGGCCAGGGGGTGGGCCGGGTGACCAAGCCGGGACTGGAGGTGCCCCCCGGAGAAGCCGCCATCAACCCGGGGCCCTGCCGTATGATCCGGGAAGCCGTGCACGCGGCCATGACCGAGGCGGGCCGGACCGGGGGGATGCATGTTGAAGTCTTTGTGCCCAAAGGCCGGGAGATCTCCGCGCGCACCCTGAACCATCGGCTGGGCATTGTCGGCGGCATATCGATTCTGGGCACCACCGGCGTGGTGCGGCCGCTTTCCCACGAGGCCTACAAGGCCACGATAGAGTCGGCTTTTTCCGTGGCCGCGGCCTGCAGTGCAAAAACCGTGGTATGCACCACTGGCAGAAGAAGCGAGCGCCACGCCCAGCAGATGTTTGCAGATCTGCCGGCAGAGGCGTTTGTTCAGATCGGCGACTATTTCGCAGAATCCATGAACCAGGCCGGGGACCGGGGATTTGACCGCGTGGTCCTGGCGGGGTTTTTCGGAAAGGCCGTCAAAATGGCCCAGGCCGCCCCCCACACCCATGCGGCCAGGGCCCGGTTGGCGCTTGAACAACTGGCAAAATGGACCCGGGCCGCAGGTGCGGATGACGCGCTTGTCAAGCCAATATCTGCGGCCAACACCGCGCGGGAGGCGTTTTTCATGCTGGAAAAACAGTGTCCGGTCGTGTTTTCGGATGTGGCCGCACGGGTGGTGCAGAGCGCGGAAAATTTTTCAGGAAACCGGATTGCGGCGCGCGCGGTGCTTTTTGACTATTCCGGCGGCGTGGCCGCAGATACCGGGGCAAAAGAGGCCTTGCGATGAAGACAGTGCATATCGTGGGCATGGGCACCGGCCGGCAGGACCTGGCCGGGCGGCATCGCGACGTGATTGCCGGGGCTGACGTCCTGGTGGGCGCAGGGCGCCACTTGGAACTTTTTGCCCAACACCCGGCCCGGAAAAAGGAGATTTCCAGTCCGGTCTCCGGAGTTATTGAATACATCCGCGCTGCCATGGCAGATGATCTGCGCGTGGTGGTCCTGGCCACCGGGGATCCCATGTTTTACGGGATCGGAAAAACCCTGGCCGAGGACCTGGGCGAAAAAAAAGTGGCAGTGGTGCCCAATGTTTCCATCATGGCAGAGGCCTTTGCCAGGATCGGAAAATCCTGGAACGATGCTGCGGTGGTCAGCCTTCACGGCCGGGCGGCAGAGACCGGGCTGGTTGCCGCGCTGGCCGGCACGAAACCGGTTTTTCTGTACACGGACCCGGGGCATCCTCCGGATTGGGCGGCCCGGGTGATATGTGAACGAACTCCCGACAGATGGCAAATATGCGTGTTTGAACGCCTGGGTGAGTCCGGGGAAAACATCGCCTGGATGGCACCCCGGGATGCGGCCGGGGCCGCGTTTGCAGAGCCCAATTCGGTTCTGCTCTGGCCGGATGAAAAGTCCGGGTATGCGCAATCACCGGTCCTCGGCGGCCCGGAAGAATCTTATGCCCATGAGCGCGGCATGATCACCAAGTCCGAGGTACGCGCGGTAACCCTTTCCAAGCTTCGCCTGGCACCGGAGCATGTATTGTGGGACCTGGGGGCGGGCAGCGGCTCGATTTCAATAGAGGCCGGACTTTTTATCACTCGCGGCCGGATTGTGGCAGTGGAAAAAAATGCCGCCCGGGTCCATCATATCCGGGAAAACCGCAGGCGGTTTAACATCCCCGGGCTCGAGGTGCACCGGTTGGATCTGCCCGGGGGCATGGATGGGCTGCCTGATCCGGACCGGGTTTTTGTGGGCGGCGGCGGCAGAGACATCGCAGGGGTGCTGCGGCAGGCTGCCGGACGGCTGCCTGCAGGCGGCCGGATCGTGGTCAATGCGGTGGTGCTCGAGACCGTGACCGCGAGCCTTGCGATTTTCCGGGAACTCGGGCTTGCCGCGGATGTGGTTGAACTCCAGGTTGGCATGGGGGCGGAAATGCCCGCGGGTACGCGGATTTCAGCAGCCAACCCGGTTTTTGTGGTTACCGGTGAACGGTAATGGGTTAAGGGTAATGAGTGAAGAGTGGGAGCCGAGACGTGTTTTTTTTACCCGTCACCCGTCACGCATCACCGAGAACAAGGAAACAAAACATGGAAACGCATAACATTTGCTTTGTCGGGGCCGGGCCCGGCGACCCGGAGTTGATCACGGTAAAAGGGCGGCGTGTGCTGGAAACGGCCGATCTCGTGGTTTATGCCGGCTCCCTGGTGCCGGCGGCTGCAACGTGCTGGGCCGCACATGCCCGCAAGGAAAACAGCGCGTGCATGCACCTGGAGCAAATCATTCGGGTCATGGCCGAGGCCCGGCAGCGGGGGCAAAAGGTTGTGCGCCTGCATTCCGGGGACCCGAGCCTCTACGGGGCCATTGCCGAGCAGATGGCCGAACTCGATCGCCGGCAGATCCCGTATGAAGTCATTCCCGGGGTGACCGCGGCATTTGCCGCGGCCGCGGCGCTGAAAATGGAATATACCCTCCCAGAAGCTTGTCAGACCCTGATTTTGACCCGCATGGAAGGCCGCACCCCGGTGCCGGCACTCGAGGAACTGGCATCCCTGGCCGCCCATCAGGCAAGCATGGCGATTTACCTGTCTGCCGGGCTGGCCGAAAGCGTGGAGCCGGTTTTGAAAGAACATTACGGCAGTGATGCGCCGGTTGCCATCGTCCAACGGGCTTCCCAGCCGGATGAGCACGTGGTGAGAACCACTGCCAAAAACCTGGCCGCTGCCATGCAGGCGGAAAGCATCGACCGCCAAGCCTTGATCATTGTCGGCAAGGCGGTGGGAGCCCGGGAGCATACGAATGCCGCATCAAAGCTGTATGATCCGGCATTTGGCCACGGATACCGGAAAGGGGAAAAACCTGATGGCGGGTAACGGCGCAACAGCTGTCTGGGCCGTTACCCCGAGAGGCGCGCGCCTGGCCCGACGGATCGCCCGGGAGCTGCCGGATGCGCAGGTTTACCTGAAAGCAGATGGAGGCGATGATAAGCAATCCACATCTTTTGACCGGCTCAGTGATGCCGTGGCCCGGGTCTTTGATCGGTATGAAGCCCATATATTCGTCATGGCCGCGGGTATCGCGGTGCGAATGATCGCGCCGCATATCCGGTCAAAAATCGCGGATCCGGCTGTGCTGGCCGCAGATGAGGCCGGGAGATTTGTCATCAGCCTGCTTTCCGGGCACACCGGGGGGGCAAACAAGTTGGCCGTTTCGGTGGCCGGGCATATCGGCGCCACCCCGGTCATCACCACTGCCACGGACAATGCCGGGGTGCCTGCAGTTGACGTGCTGGCGGAACAATATGAGATTGCGATTGAAAACCACGGGGCTGTCAGGCCGGTGAGCAAGGCGTTTCTCGCCGGCGGCCGGGTCTGGCGGCATGATCCGTATCATGTGCTGGATCCGGCGTTAAACAAATGGACGGACCGGCCCGGGCCGGCTGATTTTGAGCGCGGGCCTGGCATTTTTATTGATCACCGGGTGACGGAACCGGCCGGGGATGTGCTGGTGCTGCGCCCTAAAACCCTGGCGGCGGGCGTGGGATGCAACAGCGGCACTTCGGAAACGGAACTGATTGAAGCCGTCAGCCGGGTGTTTGCCGCCTTCCGACTGAGTTTGTCCAGTATCCGGGGATTTGCCACCATCTCGGACAAGCTGGCCGAGCCGGGTCTGCAGGCCATGGCACGTCATTTCGACCGGAAGCTCGAGGGCTTCGGGCGAAACCGGCTGGCATCCGTGGCAGATGTGCCCAATCCGTCGGAGACGGTTACCAAATACATGGGAGTCAACAGCGTATGCGAAGCTGCAGCAATCCTGGAAGCGGGCAGGGGGCGCCTTGTGGTGCCCAAACAGAAGCGCGGGAACGTGACTGTGGCGGTGGCGGTCGTGTCCTGTATGTCGTAGGCATCGGACCGGGCGGCCTTTCCCACATGTCCGGCCGGGCCCGGGAGGTCGTGGCGTCTGCGGAAGTCATCAGCGGATATGCCACCTATATCGACCTGGTCCGGCCCCTGATCACCGGGCAAACCGTGATTTCCACGGGCATGACCAAAGAGGTCGACCGGGTGAGCCGGGTACTTGAATCCGCGTGTGCGGGTTCAACTTGTGCGCTTGTATGCAGCGGGGACCCCGGCGTGTATGCCATGGCAGGGCTGGTGTTTGAACTGTGCCGGGAAAATGCCGTTCCCGTTGGATCCGGTCCGGAGGACCTTTTCGTGGAAGTTATTCCGGGCATTCCCGCTCTATGCGCAGGTGCCGCACTATTGGGCGCGCCGCTCATGCACGATTTTGCAGCCATCAGTTTAAGCGACCTGCTGACCCCCTGGCCGGTGATTGAAAAGCGGATTCAGATGGCTGCACAGGCAGATTTTGTGATCGCGTTTTACAACCCCCGCAGCAAAAAGCGCATCTGGCAGCTCGAGGCCGCCAGGCAGATCCTGCTTTCCCACCGGGCTCCGGAGACACCCGTCGGCCTGGTGACATCTGCCATGCGAGGCAACGAGGCCGTTGCCCTCTGCCGGCTGGGGGAACTGGATGCGGCCCGGGCGGACATGCAGACCACGGTGTTTGTGGGCAACAGCCGGACGTTTGTGTATCGCGACCGCATGGTAACGCCGCGGGGATACAAGGATAAATATGATCTTAAGACCGATTGAATCGATTTCATGGATATGAATCAGCGCAAAACACCCGCTCCGTGCCTATCTTTTCTGGGCACCGGCTCGGACGTTGGCAAAAGCGTGCTGGCAACGGCCATGTGCCGGGTTCTGGCAGATCGCGGGGTAAACACGGCGCCTTTTAAGGCCCAGAACATGTCCAACAATTCCGGGGTCACGCCGGAAGGCCTGGAAATGGGCCGCGCGCAGATCGTCCAGGCCGAGGCCTGCAGGCTGGCGCCGCACGTGGACATGAACCCGGTGCTGTTAAAACCCACGGGCGAGACCGGATCCCAGGTGGTGGTGCTGGGAAGGGCCGCGGGCAACCATCAGGCCCGGGAATATTACGGCGCCAAGACCGAATTGTTCCCGGTTGCCGCATCTGCGCTGGACCGGCTGCGGGCCGGATATGAAGCCGTGATCATGGAAGGCGCAGGCTCCTGTGCCGAGGTCAACCTCATGGCCAATGATTTTGTCAACCTTCGTATTGCCGCCCATGCCGCTGCCCCGGCCGTGCTGGTAGCAGACATTCACAAGGGCGGGGTGTTTGCCCAGATCGTGGGCACCCTGGCCTGCCTGTCAAAAAAACAGCAGGATCAGATCGCGGGTTTTATGATCAACCGGTTCCGGGGCGATGTGCGCCTTTTTGACGACGGGGTGCAATGGCTGACCCAAAAGACCGGCAAGCCCTGCTTCGGCGTGATCCCGTGGTTCAATCACATCCGCATCGAGGCCGAGGATTCCGTGGCAGTCGAGCAGCCGGAACGGTTTGCCGCGGATCGGGCAGACGGGCCGGCAGTAGCCGTGATCCGGCTGCCGCATATATCCAATTTCACGGATTTCGATCCCCTGGATGCCGCCGGAGGCCTCTCTGTCCGCTTTCTGGAACAGCCCCGGGATCTTTCCCGCTTTTTGGCAGTCATCCTGCCCGGGTCGAAAAATACCCGGGCGGACATGGACTGGCTTGACCGCATCGGGTGGGCCGATCGGATCCGGTCTTACGCACAGGCCGGCGGCCATGTGCTGGGCATCTGCGGCGGATACCAGATGCTCGGGCAAAAGGTGCGCGACCCGGACGGGCTGGAAGGCGATCCCGGCGAAACCGCGGGGCTCGGCCTGCTGCCGGCAGAAACCCGGCTTTCCGCGCCCAAGACCACCACGCTGGCCCGGTTTGTATGGGACGGCATTGAGGGCGCGGGATACGAAATCCACATGGGGCGGACCTTGCTTGCCGGCGGGCGCAAGTGGCTGACCGTAACCGAGCAGAACGGGCGGGCCGTGTGCTTTGCAGACGGGTGTCAATCAGAAGACGGCCGGGTGCGGGGGACCTACATGCACGGCCTGTTTGATGAACCGCAAGTCCTTGCCAGATGGCTGGCCGGAATCGGCCTGTCGGGTCCGGAGGTGTCCCGGGTGCGGGGATATGCGCACAGGGATGCCCAGTATGCGGCCCTGGCGCGTCACTTTGAACAACATGCCGATGTGGCCGCCCTGATGAATGCAATGGGCATTTCCCCGGAAGGAGGCGCGGCGTGACGTTACTTGCCATGGCCTGGTACGTGCTGCCGGCAGCCGTGGCCATTGACCTGGCAGCAGGCGATCCCCCCGGACTTCCCCACCCGGTGCGCCTGATGGGCCGGGCGGTGGAGTGGCTGGAGCCGGTTTTCCGGAAATTTTCCCTGCCGCCGCAAATTTCCGGCTTTCTGTTTGCGCTCTGCCTGGTGGGCGGGTGCTTTTTGGTCACCCTGGCGCTGGTGGTCGCGGCATCAGCCTGGCATCCGCTGTTGGGGGTGCTTGTCCAATTCGGAATTATATATACCTGCCTGTCTTCGCGGTGCCTGTATGCTGAAGCCTTGTGCGTGCGAAATCTGCTGGCTTCCGGGGATATTGAAAAGGCGCGCGTACATGTCGGTATGCTGGTGAGCCGGGATGTGGAAACCCTGGACGAAACGGCGGTCGCCCGGGCCGGGGTGGAGACCGTGGCGGAGAATTTTGTCGACGGCGTGCTTTCCCCCCTTTTTTATGCCGCCATACTCGGGGCCCCGGGTGCGGCGGCCTTCAAGATGGCCAGCACGCTGGATTCCATGGTGGGATACAAAAACGAACGCTATTTTGATTTTGGCAGAGCATCTGCCCGGCTCGACGACCTGCTCAACTGGATTCCGGCCCGGCTGTCGATCCCGGTGATCGCGCTATCGGCCGGGCTGATGCTTTCCACCGGGCGGCAAAGCTTTCAAACGGCCCTCCGGGAGGGGAAAAACCACAGCAGCCCCAATGCCGGAAGGCCGGAAGCGGCATTTGCAGGCGCCCTTGGCGTCAAAATCAACGGCCCGGGCATGTATCACGGCATGCTGGTGGAAAAGCCCTGGATCGGGGAAGCTTTTGCGCCGCCGATATCTGCAGACATCGAAAAGGCCGGGCACCTGATGCTGATTGCCACACTGACGGGGATGTGCGCAATCACGGGGCTGTATGTTTTGCTGGCGCTGCCCGGATTTTTCTGAAGCCTTTCTGGTCACGGCGGATAAAAGATGTTATTTTTACATAAAAAAAATACAAAATATTGATCCGTGTAAAAATTTGAAACGCTCAATTTAGGTTTTACTGTTTTAAGGCGAAGGACGGACGAAAAAATACTGGTCAAATTAACATGAATACGCAATGAGTCTGCAGTCAAAGAAAATTTTTGCCATGGTGGCCTATGAAAAGTGCGATCCGGGGCAATGCGACCCGGAAGCGGGGATTTGTGCGGCTGCGCAAGCGTGCCCCTATAAAGTCATGAAACAGATGGACGGGGCTTTTGAACCGCCGATGGTCTTTCATGACATGTGCATGGGATGCTGGGACTGTATCGAGGCCTGCCCGCTGGATGCGGTCCGGATAAGAGAAGTTTCCTAAATAGTGCCCATCCAGAAATGGCTAATTTGCCCAATTTCTGCGTCAGGCTCAAATTTGAATCCTCAAAATACTTAGAGTATTCCTGCGGTTAAAATTTTCGCCTTCCTTGAACTTGAACAAATTATCCGATCTCTGGATGGACACTAAATATCGGAATCGAAATCGAAATCGGTGTCAACTAACCGCCGGCCGCCCCCGGGCAGCCGCAATCCCCTACAGCCCCCATTTGCCGGCAATTGCGCAATTCCGTCCGGGGACTTGATTTTTTTCAGTGATTCCCTTAAGATTTTTCTTTCACAGGCTTCAAGCTGATCCACCATACACCCCCCAAAAAGCATTCAGGAGGTATCGGCAATGCATGTAAACGAAGGAATCATCGACAGATTGATCCGGCTGGTTTTGGCTGTTGCGATTATCGCGGCTTTTTTCACAGGCAATCTGCCGGGTTACTGGGCACTTTTGCTGATTATCAGCGGGACCTTGCTCATGTCGGGTTTTACCGGGTACTGCCCGCTTTATGTTCCCCTGGGGATCAATACCGCGAAAAAATAGCAGGAGGATACCCAAGCAGGAAGTTATACAGGGAGGGCAAATGATCCCGGGCACAGAGACCCAAACGGCATCTCCCGGGATCCAGGAAGATCGCGGCGATGACCTGCATGGCCCGGAAACGGCTCCGCGCAGGGTGGGAATGAAAGTGCCGCAGAAGCCGGGGGAGTGTCAAGCGAAACGGTCTGGCAGGAAGTTGCCCAAACCGGCCAGGAAACGCTGGCGGTGATTGAAGATACTTTCGGCTCCCTGCCCAACATGCTGACCCTGGGCAAGCGCCTCGGCATCAGCCTGCTGCTGCTTTTTGCCGGGTTCCTGCTCTGGCGGTCTGTCAAACGCTATGTTCTGCCCCGGGTGCGTTCGGTCTGGCCTGTAAAGCTTTTCCCGGGGCTCATACTCGGGTTTGCAGTGGCCGCAGGCATTCTGTCTGTCTGGGGTTTCGATGTTTACAACCTGCTTGGCACTCCCCCGGGCCGAAGCATCTTCGGCAGTTTTGTCACGATTGGTCTGGGGGTGCTGGGGGCCTACATTCTCTGGGAATTCGTTAATTATCTGTTGTACAGGCACCTGCTTGCCATGGACCTGGGCGAATCAATGGAAAAGCGGATCCAGACCGTGCTGCCGCTGGCCCGGAGGTCGAAACCCCCGGGGATGAGTCGGATACCTGAAGAGGCTGTCATGAATTCAAAACCACCTCAGGCATGCAGCCGGTGGCCGAAGAAATCGGGCTCAAGGGCAGCCTGGGTGAAAAAAACACCGCACCGGAGGCTTAGCAAATTTGAGTTCTGATAATGAAAACATCTGTGACGATTGATCTGCCGGAAATCGGTGAAGTTCTGTTTGAGCAAAGCAGCAGGGCCAGGCGCATCAACATCACGGTAAAGCCGTTTAACAAGGTCCGCGTGGCCGTTCCCAGGGGGATCTCCTTTGAAAGCGCCGAGCAGGTGGCCAGGCAAAAGGCTGGGTGGATAAAGGCCCAGCAGGAAAAGACAAAACAGATGGAGGCCCGGCACAGGGGATATATGCAGGATGCCGGCTATATCAGCAGGGCGGCGGCAAAAGGCCTTATCATCGGCAGGCTGGAGGAACTGGCCCGGGCCCACGGCATTGCCTACAACCGGGTCTTTATCCGGAATCAGAAAACCCGGTGGGGGAGCTGTTCATCCGGGAAAAACCTCAGCCTGAATTATAAAATCGCCCTGCTTCCCCGGGAACTCATGGATTACGTGCTGCTCCACGAGCTAGTCCATGTGAAGCATTGCAATCACGGCAGACAGTTCTGGGAAGAACTCAATCGCCTTGTCGGGGACGCAAACGCCCTGGATCGGGAATTGAATGAATACAGCGCATTATTGCTGCCGTCCGATTCCTGAGCCAGGCTTTGAACAAGGCCGCCGGCTTGGTGTTGGCCGCCTGCAAAGGCATTAAAAAAGCCCCGGTCCCGGTTTTTATCGGCCCCGGGGCTTTTTTTGTTTTAGACCCTCAGCCTGCCCGGAGCTTAGTCCGATTTGATCTCCTTCAGGATTTCGTCTGTGACATCCTTGCCTCCGGCAATAAGGGCGTTTTGGTCCATTACGTATTCGTAGCCTTTTTCCTTGGCGATTTTCTGAATATCGGCCCTTACCTTGTCCATGGCGTTTTGCTGGAGTTCCCGGGATCTTTGCTGGAGCTGCTGCTGGGCTGCGCGCTGCTCTTGCTTGCCCTTTTCCTGCATCTGCTGCTGCATTTGCTGGGCCTCGCCCCGCAATGTCTGCTGGGCCTTTTTAAAGGCCGGGTGGTTTTGCATGATCTCGTTGGTATTAACGGTTACGATTTCGATGTTTTCGGCATCGCCGGCGAAGGCGCCGACAGCCCCCGCCGCCGTGAAAAACGCGGCTGTCAGGCAGATGCAAAGGATTTTGAAAGGCTTTGTTGCCATTTGAATTCCTCCTTACGCGTTGAATAAATAAAAGCTGTGTGACTTCGCGAAACGTTTAGCGGCAAAAATAAACCGGGAAAAGGCCCATTGCAAGCCCTGATTTTTGTGGCGTCTGCCGGCTGCGGTCTTGTGGTGCTCCGGCAATCCTGTAATGCCGTGGAAATTCGGGATAAGCTACATTTGCGCAGGACGCGATTTTTTCATTGTTTCAGGATCGTTTTGGGATTATACTCATAATTAACGTACCCAACTTTAAAAGATCCATATCATATCGGCGGCATTGAGAAGCTCTCCGGCATAACCGGAAAACCGGACATTCCGTTGGTGCTTTACCCGGAGGCCTTTCGGAACCCGCGCTATATGAAGGTCACCGAAGACTTCGCGGATATGCAGCTTAAAACCGCCAGTTCACCAGTACCATGCCCGGGGCCACGGAATCGGGGAAATCTTTGAACCACCGGTTTTCCGTAATCACGTTTGCAATGCCGACCTGGATGCCGGCGTTTGCGGTTTCAGCGAAATTTACCAGTCCGAGCTGAACGCCCTTGAAGTTACGGGCATAGTTTACCCAGCCGGTCTGTATGCCTTTGAGGCGCTGGTCGGTATAGTTTATGAAACCGCCCTGCCAGCCGAGAAAATTTCCTGTCGTGTAGTTCACGCCTGCCCAGTGGACCCCTTTGTAATTGTCGGCATAGTTGAGCAGTCCCCAACTGAAACCGGCACTGTCACCGGAACTTCCGTTCACGAGACCCAGTGCAGCACCTTTTTGCGGATTTTCCCCCCAGATGCTCAGGGACAGGCCCCGGATCAAGACATCACTGTCGTGAATAGCAATATCCGGTGTCACGCTTGCCTGAAAGGCGCGGCTTTGCGCAAAGCTTGCCGTGGTGAGGCTAAGGGAGAGACACAGAGCAACAACCAGTGAAAAAAACCCCACAATCAATCTGTTCATCGCTTGTTCTCCTTTATTTGATATTTTGTTCGGATGACCTTGCGCCACCCTTTCGGGTCCGTTTAATAAAAAGATAACAGGACTGCGGCAATCATTCAACCGGTCATGAAACAGCCGGGTTTTCAGACGGCTGTGGTAATTCCGGGCCGATCGGGGTATAATCAGGCTGTGATATAATTGCAATCAGGCAAGGGCTTTTGGGGGCATTGATGGAAAATTGCCAAATTCGCCCAAGTTGAGGTGTGTATCATGAAAAATTTGTTTTTTCGCAGAAAAAAGCTTTTTTTCGGGTGTCTTCTGGCCGCCATCCTCATCCTGGCCGCAGGAGCGGCAACCCTGTATACACTCCGGATGACCCTGGAAAATCAAATCTACAGCACTTCCGGGGACCGAATCGGATCTGCCACGCCCGCTGATCTGGGCCTGCCCTACGCGGATGTCGAGTTCAAAAGCGCATCCGGGCTTCGCATCCGGGGGTGGTTCATCCGGGGCAATACCGAGGGCTGCGTTGTGCTGGGCCCGGGCAAGGGCGCCAATCGGTGGGATGTGCTTTCGTATGCGCCTTTTCTTTACCGGGCCGGCTACAGTGTTCTGCTTTTTGATCCGCGCAGCACCGGCCTGAGCCAGGGCGAAAAATACGCCTTCGGGTATTTCGAAAGCCGGGACATGATCCGGGCTGCAGTGTACCTGGAGGCCGCGTACCGGGTCGAGCATGTGGGCATTCTCGGCTTTTCAGCCGGCGGCACGGCAGCCATCCTGGCAGCCCTGGAGGAGCCGCGGATCAAGGCCGTGGTTGCAGACAGCGCTTTTGCCAGTCTCGATAGGGCCGCGGCCGGATCCATGAGCGGCATCCGGAAGCTCCTTTTCAAATCCGTGCTCCCGGTTTTCAGAATCCAGGCCAAACGGATGCTGGAGGTGGACGTATTCGAAGAACTTGACCTGACAGACAAAATCCGGGACCTGGAAAAGCCGGTTTTTTTTATCCACGGCACCCGGGATCAGGTCATTGGCCCCGGCAACTCCGAGCTGCTTCATTGCCTGGCCCCGGGGCCCAAGGGTCTCTGGCGGGTTCCCGGCGCCGGACACGTGCAGGCATTTTCTCATCATCCGCAGGCCTATAAAGACCGGGTTCTTGCCTTTTTTGAGCGCAATCTTCGCGATTAAGGGCCGATCGCGCCGGTAAACGGCAAGGGAGCAAGCGCTCCAAGCCGGGCGGGGTTATTTGACTGGAGGGCGGTCCGCCGGGGCGTTCCATGACAACAAAAATCGAGGCCATCTTATCTGTTAGGCGAATGGTGCCGGCTCGAGGCAAACCTGATTTCCGAAAGCCATCCCGAGGCATATGGGTTTGATGCCAAAGGGGCCATGCCGGTTGATCGCGTCAACATTGAGCTTCCGGAAATAAACAGCCTTATACGGGCCGTCATAAAATCGCGTCCGACAAGGCAGTCCGAATGGAGTGTGCGCCAAAAGGGCTTTTTTTACAGACTGTCTGTTGACAAAACCAATATTTCAAATGATGTGCTTTCAATTGCCGAGGTAAATGACCGGCTCTTGTTTCTTGCCCGGGGAGAGGCGCCCTTTACCCTGGCATACTGCAGTGCCGGGCTTGGACCGGATGATTCCGCCATGAAAAATGTGTTGCACGAAATTGAGGAAGCAAATAAAACCTAAATTGAGCGATTTTTAAGTTTTTCGCAGATACAAGGAAGATGCAGACGAGCTATAGTTGACTATGCGAGGCTGCATCTGACGCAGTAGATGCGGCAAAATTGGAAATCCCGGAGGGTTTCAAATTTTAACACCTGAAAATGACTTAATTCATTAAAAAAATTTAAAATTGGAACTCGGCGGGGATGCGGCCCTTGAAAAACGGCAGCCGCAGTTTGACTGGAAAATATGGCTGCTGTGGGGTATACTGATAGCTGGTGTTTTTTCCCTTGGGTTTATGGCTTTCCGGCTTTACCGGCAGATGAACCCCGGGCAATCCCCGTAGACATGAAAATCCGGCCTGCCGAAGGATTTTTGCATTGAAACCATAACATATCATATGGAGGCGCCATGGTTTCCACCCTTGTCTTTCTGGGCATTATCGTCTTGCTCATCATTGTTACCGTCGGTCTTTACAACAACATGGTGACCCTGAAAAATCGTTTTCAAAATGCATTTTCCCAGATCGATGTCCAGTTGAAGCGGCGATACGACCTGATTCCCAATCTCGTGGAAACGGCAAAGGGGTATATGAAGCATGAGCGCGAAGCGCTCGAAGCCGTTATCCGGGCCAGAAACAGCGCATTGAATGCCAGTGACGAGGCGGCCCGGGCTCCCGGGGACCCGTCTGCCATGCAGGCCCTGTCCGGTGCCGAGGGAGCGCTTACCGGCGCTCTGAGCCACATTTTCGCCCTGTCTGAAAGCTACCCCGATTTGAAGGCAAATGAAAACATGCTGGCCCTGCAGGAAGAGCTGACCTCCACTGAAAACCGGATCGCTTTTGCCAGGCAGGCTTTCAATGACGCGGTCACCCGTTACAACATCGCGCGGGAAAAGTTCCCGAACAATATTATTGCCGGAATGTTTCATTTCACTCCGGCAGAACTCCTGGAATCCACGCAAACAGCGGAAGAAAGAAAAACCCCGAGCGTGTCTTTCTGACCCGGGCCGGCCGCGGCCCGGAAGAATAACCCAAATTTTTCAAGCCGGATGCACATATGGACTTTTTTGTACAACAGGACAAGGCAAGATCCAGAACCTGGCTGCTGGTTTTGCTTTTTATTCTTGCCGTGGCTTTTGTCATTGTAGCGGTTTATGCTGCGGCCATGGCGGTTTTGTTTCTGTTTAACCCGGCTTATTCGCATTCCGGGTTTTTTAATCTCAAATTGTTCCTTATCATCGCGGGTGTGGCCGCAGGCGCCATCTGTATCGGCAGCATCGGCAAAATTGCGGCGCTTTCCAGGGGCGGCGATTATGTGGCCGAAGGCCTGGGCGGCAAGCTGATCAGCCCTTCAACCCGCGACACTGACAAGCGCAGGCTGATAAACGTGGTTGAAGAAATGGCAATTGCTTCCGGAACGCCCGTGCCGTGGGTATATCTCCTGGAAAATGAAAATGGCATCAATGCCTTTGCCGCCGGTTTTTCCCCGAGCGATGCAGTTATCGGGGTGACCCGGGGGTGCTGCAGTCGGCTGAGCCGCGAGGAACTGCAGGGCGTGATTGCCCACGAGTTCAGCCATATCCTCAACGGAGACATGCGTCTGAATATCCGGTTGATGGGTTTTCTGGGGGGAATCATGATGATTGCCACTGCCGGCAGTTCAATCTTTCGAAGCTATGCAGCCACTTCCCGCATGTCCGGCAGAAGAGCAAGAGGGGGCGGCCGGCTTCTGATCATCGCGTTTTTTCTTCTTGTCATCGGATACATGGGCGTTTTGCTCGGACGGCTTATTCAAAGCGCGGTTTCCCGCCAGCGGGAATATCTGGCAGACGCCTCGGCGGTTCAGTTTACCCGGAGCACCGCCATTGCCGATGCACTGAAGAAAATCGGCGGCCTGTCCGCTGGTTCAAAAATCATTTCCCCGGCGGCAAGCGAGGCCTGTCACATGTTTTTCGGCCGGGCCGTGGGGTCGTTTTTCGCAACCCATCCATCGCTGATCAAGCGAATCAGAAAAATCGAGCCGGGCTTTACAGGGGATTTTGATGCCGCGGGCCCCGCGGCTGCCCAGGCCGGGGGGCCGCAGCAGTTTTCCTCGTCCGAAGGTGACAGCGAGATGTCGATTGACGCAAATGCGATGGGAAATAACATCGGCAGGATCACGCCCGAAAACATCGCCCACGGCGCAGCCATTCTTGCCGCCCTGCCCGAATCGATCAGAAATGAGGCCGAAGATATTCTAGGAGCCTGTGCGCTTGTTTGCGCTCTTCTTCTCGACCGGGACCCGGAGGAGAGACAAAAGCAGAAGGAAACCCTCAGGAGGGCGTCATCGGCTCAGCTTTTAAGGCAGGTGGCGTTCGTGGAAAATTCCGTGCAGGCCCTTAAGCCGGAATTGCGGCTTCCGCTTCTCGATATCGTGATCCCGACGCTTCGTCAGATGTCGCCTGAGCAGTTTGCCGTTTTTAAAGAGCAGATCCGGGTGCTTGTTCAGGCAGACAATAAAATCACCCTTTTTGAATTCTGCCTCCAGGAGGTTTTAAACCACCGTTTGGAAGCGGTCTTTGAAAGGGTTGATTCCAAAGTCCGTTACAAAAAAATTGACCTGCTGGAACAAGACGCGGTTTTGCTTTTGGCGGCCCTGGCCCGGGTTAGCCACAAGGACAAAGCCGTGGCCGAAAAGGCCTTTTATGCGGCCCTGTCTGTTTTGCCGATAAAAAGAAAAAAGGTGCAAATGCCGGAAACCGTGTCCCTTAAGGATCTGCACACCGCTTTTGATCGTTTCTCCAGGGCCTCATACGGGGTCAGGAAAATCATATTTGATGCCTGCTGCCAGTCTGTGCTTTTTGACGGCAGGGTGGCAGTCCGGGAGGCCGAGCTGCTGCGTGCCGTTGCATCTGCCGCAGATATCCCGGTCCCGCCCCCGCTGCAAAAAATTTAGAATTTTTACCGGCCCGGCCCGCCCCGTCCGGGGCGGGCCGGAGTTACTTGAGCAGGCTCACGTACTTTGCCACCTGGACATCTTTTTTCCAGTCCGGCCATTTTTGCCCGCGCTGGGTGTTTTTCCGCTCATTTCGCCGGAAATTGCGAAACTTTCGGGTGCGGCTTCTGCGGAGTTTCATTTTTCCCCTCCTTATGTTTGTGCTCTTTTTGAGCGGGGTTTACAGGGTCCGGCCTCATTTGCCTGTTTCCTGCCCCGCGTTACAGGGACGATGTTCCTTGATCAGTGCGTGCACAAACAGGTGCAAACACTGTTTACAGGTGATTTTTTTTCAGCGGTCAAATATCGGGCCGCCAGGTGCTTCGGCCGTTATTCGCATCCTCTAACCTTACAATATTCCTTATAATACTTTTGTAAAGGCGAAAAACGTAATGAAGATGGCAAAGAGCTGACAGGTCTTTCAGTCGGGAAAACCCGCTAGGGCTGTCGGCGTGGCATGCGGAAGCCGAAAGGGAATCGATCTGTCTGAGGCCGATGTAGGCCTGCGAAAAACGGAGTCGACCGAGCTGTGAAAGCATACCCGGAATACGCCCCCGAAAGCCCGCATGCTGTTTATGTCCGGGATCTGGCAAGGAGATCCATTGAGCGTGATTTAAAACTACCCTATTTTTCAAGGGATTTCAAGGAAAAAATGTATTTGCGGCAATAGCATTTGCAAATGGCCGGTGCTCATAGCAAGTGAAATGTCTGGTTGATTGAAATTTATTCAGTTTAATAGGCACTTATGCATTGCTCAGCTCTTTTTCGAAGACTTGATATCGGTCTCTTCCGGCGTGCTTGGCCTGATACATGGCGATATCGGCATTTTTCAAGAGAGATGCCTCATCTGTTCCATCATCGGGATAGACGGCTATGCCGATACTCACTGTCACAGTCAGTTGATGGGTATTAATTAAAAAGGGCTTGCGAAAACTCTCAACGATTTTTTGTGCAACCCGGGTGGCATCTTCTATGCCCTTTAATTCCGGAAGGAGCAGCACGAACTCATCGCCGCCGAAGCGCGCAATGGTATCACTTTTCCGCATTGCAGCATTCAGCCGCTCTGCGGCTGTTTTGAGGAGGAGGTCTCCGGCATCATGGCCCAGGGTATCGTTTGTGTCCTTGAAATTATCGAGGTCAAGCATGATAACTGCGACATTCGTTTGACTCCTTCCGGCCTGCGCCATGGCAATACCCAGGCGATCAGAAAAGAGTTTCCGGTTGGGAAGACCTGTCAGGGAATCATGGTAGGCCATTTGTCGGATCGTCTCCTCGGCCTGCTTGCGCTCGGAGATGTCGCGTATAATACCAACTGCATGCCACCCGTCCTCAAACTGCACACCGGAAAGGGACAGTTCCATGGAAAATTCTTCTCCGCTTTTACGCAGCGCTTTTAGTTCCAGTGTCTTTCCAACGGCATCGCCCCGGCCTGAACGCTGGAATATTGGCAGGGCCGCTTCATATGACTTTTTATAATGCAAAGGGGCAAGCATGGAATGGAGGTCCTGCCCGATAGCCTCATCGTTGGTGTAGCCAAAAATACGTTCAGCCGCAGGATTCCAGTAGGAAATCCGCTCTCTGGCATCCATCACGACAATGGCATCCTGGGCCGACTCGTTTATGGCGCGCACCAGTAGTTCGTTTTCCCGCAACTTCCTCTCGGAGCGCCCATGCAGCCTCCGCCCGATCTCCAGCCCGACCAGGCCCGGGGAGCCGATCAACAGATGAAAAATTATCACCCCGGCTCGCTTTTTTCCGGAAGAAGCGGACCGAGGCGCATTTTTATCCAGGACCATCATGGAATCACCGACCTGGTGCCAATTCCATACAAAGGAGGCCGCGATAACAATGATCCAGATTGTCCCGGCCAGGAGCATTAAATGGCCGACACTCATTGAGGTTTGCAAAAACCGATTATTCACCTTCCTCCTCGATTACCTTTCGCACTTTTATCGCCAGATCTTTAATGGAAAAGGGTTTTTGGATATAGCGCACGCCTTCTTCTAAAATCCCGTGACGAACGATGACATCGGATGTATATCCCGACATGAAAAGCGTTTTAATTTCCGGGTAAAGACCGTTGACCTGATTGGCAAAATCGCGGCCGTTCATTTCCGGCATGATTACGTCGGTTATAAGCAGATCGATTGCGCCGCCGTGGGATTTGATCAGTGTCAACGCTTCATCGGCTGAATTTGATGCCAGCACCTTGTATCCAAGTTTTTCAAGCATGGTTTTGGCTAAATTCAAAACCGGAATTTCGTCTTCCAGTACCAGTATTGTCTCGCCGTTGCCGGGCGGATATTGCTCCCGGCTGTCTATGTTCGAAGCAGCAGTCTCCCCGGTATGGCGCGGCAGGTATATCCTGAAGGTTGTGCCCTGTCCCGGCTCACTGTATACATTGATAAATCCGCTGTTTTGCTTGACAATGCCGTAAACCGTGGATAGCCCCAGTCCGGTGCCCTTGCCGATTCTCTTGGTCGTAAAAAACGGCTCGAACAGATTATCAAAGACTTCCGCCTCCATGCCGCATCCGGTATCGCTTATCGTCAGCATTACGAATTGTCCCGGAACAAACCCGGTGTGAGTGTCGCAGTATTGCTCGTCAAATTCGACGTTTTTCGTCTCTATGGTTATTTTGCCGATGTCTGCAATGGCATCCCGGGCATTTACCACCAGATTTGCAAGTATCTGGTCAAGCTGGGAAAAGTCCATCTTTACCAGCCAGAGATTCTCACCTGGCCTCCAGGCAAGTTCGATATTCTCCCCGATGAGCTGCTGAAGCATTTTGAGCATACTGGCGACGTTGTCGTTTAAGTTCATTACTTCCGGGGAGATGGTCTGCTTTCTGGCAAAAGCCAGCAGTTTGCGAACAATCACTGCTGATCTTTTTCCGGCTTCATGGATTTGCAAAGCATTATTATATAAGGGCTCGGAAGGAGAAAGCACATCTGTCATCAACTCCGCATAACCGTTGATAATGGTAAGCATGTTATTAAAATCATGGGCCACACCGCCGGCCAGGCGGCCGACGGATTCCAGCTTCTGAGACTGGAGCAGTTGGGATTGAAGCTTTTCGCGCTCCTGTTCGGACTGCCTGAGTCCGGTAATGTCCATCATTGTCACCAGCGCCATGTTTTCATCGTGAAATATGATTGGGGTCGTTGAGATCAGCAAAGTCAACGACCGAGTCTTGCCCTCCGGGGAAGACTCGAAGGCTGCCTCGACTTGCAGGTGGGGCGTACCGTTTTCAAGGGTGTCTGCCACCGTGTTACGGATGACGCAATCACTGCAGAACTCCCCGAATCCGCAGCCCTGCGGGTCATCCATGGCATGCAGGCAGCGCAGGGCTTCGCCGGGTCTCAGCCCCAGCAGATCTTTTGCCGGCTGTCCGGCAAAAGGAGTGGCAAAATCGTTGAGCTGCTGAATGCGGCGGTCTCCGTCCACCATCATCATGATAAGCGGCGCATTGCGGTAGATGGCCTCTATCAGGGCATGCTGCTCGGCACGCTCCGTCTCGGCCCGTTTGCGCTCGGTGGTGTCAATGCAGGAGGCGACGCTACGATTCGTTCCGGGAATCATGGCCACGGCCAGTAAAATATTTCGTTTTTCACCGTGGCGGGTAATGAAGCGGAACTCGTACTGACGTGGTGCGACGCCCGGATTCTGGCGCCGCAAATAATGGTTTTTTTCCATCCAGTCCACGTCATCAGGGTGAATAAATTCGATCCAGGATTTTTTTTCTTCAATCTCCGGCTTTGAATATCCGGAAAGTTTTGCGAAAATTGAGTTGACAAGAGAAATCGTTGTGTCCGCTTCAATAATGAACATGGCTGTGCCGGAGGTTTCGAATATGGTGCGGTAGTAGCTTTCGGACTGGCGCAGGGCTTCTTCGGCCCGTTTGCGTGCAGTGATATCCCGAATATTGCATTGCACCAACTTTGCCTTATCGACCATATAAATATCGGTATAAATGACTTTCCCGGTCTTAGTCTGCACCGGCGCATCTTTGTAAGTAAGAATGCCGTCCTTTTCCAGTGTCTGAAATATTTCCTGAATGGTCCCGATATCTCCGGGGAAGCCAATATCTATTACCCCTTTTCCAATAAGTTCATCCTGGGAATGGCCCATCATCTCCGCAATAGCAGGATTCGCATGGGTTATCTTTCCTTCAGCTTTTTCAAGAAGCACCATTCCGTCATTTGCGGTCTCAAAAAGGCGCCGGTAGCGTTCTTCAGATTCTGATAACAAGTTTTCCTGCTGTTTGCGCTCGGTGATGTCTTCGATTGCAAGCAGGATAAGCCGTTTTTTCCCGGATTTTCTTTGAATCTCCCGGGCATTGAAAAGCATGGTGCGACTGCCGATGTCGGCAAATTCGAGTTCAACCTCGTAGTCATCAAGGGTTGTTTTTTGAGGAAGGAGGGTCTCGAGCAGTTGCCGCAGCTTGGGGATATTCCACTGTTTGTTGCCCAAGTCATAGATAAGCCGGCCCACAGTTTCTTCAGGCTTTATCCAAAAGGTGTGATAAAAAGAACGACTGGCGGAAATCACCCTTAAATCATGATCCAGAACGATTACTGGCTCACGCACGGCGTTGATGAAACTCTCGGCGTATTCAAGGAGTTCATCCTCGGATGCCTTGGACTCTGCCATTTTTCCCCTGCAAATTTTCTTCTGTAGCCCCAAAACCGGCTTTACGCGAGGCTTTTGAATTCCCGGTCTGAGAACCGGGTAAACGCAATCAGTAACTATTCCTTAAAATGAGCGATTTTGTGTATGGAGCAGTCGGCAATAAATGGCGCGTCTGAATGTATCCCAGTTGTCACGCTTGCTTGCAAATTCGATATATTCCCAGCATTCTTTTTTCCC
>Ga0182239_1000224_pt1 | contig 21532 bp, 25 predicted proteins | sample hydfrate6_PW_210_FD_132456 | JGI IMG/M metagenome (GOLD analysis project Ga0182239, IMG submission 132456) | Subsurface microbial communities from deep shales in Texas, USA - hydraulic fracturing test 6_PW_210 | ecosystem: Environmental > Aquatic > Deep subsurface > Shale gas/oil reservoir >... | reverse complement strand
CTCCGAACTTGACTTTAGGTATGGATTCATTTATGGATATGGATCAACTTTGAGGGCTTTCCGGGGGGTTCATACCCGATATCAATCAGGCAACGCACAAGGAGAAGACAACATCATGGCACAATTGATCGCGGATCGCAGAGACGTGGACTTTGTCCTGCACGAGCAGATGCAGGTGACCGAACTGGCCAAAAACGAAAAATTCGCCGAATTCAACAAAAAAACAGTGGACATGGTGGTCACCGAGGCCAGGAACCTGGCTGTCAAGGCCATTTTGCCCACCCAGAAGGAAAGCGATGAGGTGGGCTGCAGTCTTGAAAAAGACGGCACGGTCAAGGTCCCTGAATCCTTTCACCAGGTAAACGCCTTATACAACGAAGGCGAATGGCTGGGCATGATCGATGAGCCGGACTACGGCGGCCAGGGAATGCCCAAAACCTTGTCCCTGGCGGCAGAGGAATACTTTATCGGCGCCAATCCCGCATTCATGCTCTATCACGGCCTGTCCCACGGCGCGGCCAACCTGATCAAGACCTTCGGCACCGAAGCCCAGAAAAATGCCTACCTGCCCAAAATTTACTCCGGCAAATGGTCCGGCACCATGCTTTTGACCGAAGCCGAGGCCGGCTCTGACGTGGGCGCTCTGCAGACAACGGCCACACCCAACGGTGATGGCACATACAGCATTTCCGGCACCAAGATTTTCATCTCCGGCGGCGAGCAGAACATGGTGGAAAACATCGCCCACCCGGTTCTGGCCCGCATCGAGGGCGCGCCCGCCGGCACCCGGGGCATCTCCCTGTTTCTGGTGCCCAAGTACCGGGTCAACGACGACGGCAGCCTGGGCGAGTTCAACGACGTGGTGTGTACCGGCATTGAGGAAAAAATGGGCCTGCACGGAAATGCCACCTGCACTCTGACCCTGGGCGGCAAGGGCAACTGCGTGGGCACCCTGCTGGGCGAGGAAAACAAGGGCATGCGGGCGATGTTTCTGATGATGAACGAAGCGCGCCAGCTCGTGGGCCTGCAGGGTTTTGCCACGGCCACGGCCTCTTACCTCTATGCGGTGAATTACGCCAGACAACGCATCCAGGGAAAACACCTGACTGCGGGCAAGGCGGCTGATGCCCCGTCTGTGCCCATTATCCAGCACCCGGACGTGCGCCGGCAGCTGCTGACCATGAAGGCCTATGTTGAGGGCATGCGCAGCCTGATCTATTACGGCGGCCTCACCCATGACCTGGAGGGCCTGGCCGAAAGTGACGCGGAAAAGGAGAAATACGCCGACCGCACCGCCATTTTAACGCCGATTATCAAGGGATACATCACGGACCGGGCCCTTGAGGTCACCAGCCACGGCATCCAGGTCTACGGCGGATACGGCTACATCCAGGAATATCCCATGGAGCAGCTCATGCGCGACTGCCGGATATTCCAGATCTACGAGGGCACCAACGGCATCCAGGCCATGGACCTGCTGGGCCGCAAGCTGGGCATGAAAAAGGGCCAGCCCTTTATGGATTACCTGGGGGAAATGGAGAAAACCATTGCCGAAGCCGGAAAGATCAGCGTGCTGGGCGATGTGACCCGGCGTGTGAAAAACGCGGTCAACCGCTTAAGCGAGGTGGCGGTTTCCCTGGCAAAAGCATCGGTGTCGGATAATATCTTAAACGCTTATGCTTATGCCCATCCTTTCCTGGATGTCACCGGCGATGTGACCTTTGCCTGGATGCATCTGTGGCGGGCTGTGCTGGCCGCCCGCAAGCTCGAAAAGCTCGCCGGCGCAGCAGATATGGAAAAATTCATGGAAAAGGCCGCCAAAAACAAGGATGCCGCCTTTTACGTGGGCAGCCTGAAAACCGCGGAATTTTTCGCCACCAATATTCTGCCGGCCACCATGGGCAAACTCGATGCCATTGCCGATGTCAACGGCGCGGCTGTGGAAATGCCCGACGCCTCTTTTGGCGGATAGGCTTTACCGAAACTAAGCGTTTCAAATCTTTAAAAAAAGCCGGCAGGCCCGAATCGGGTCTGCCGGCTTTTTTTGACGGCAGGCCCGGCTTTTTGGGCTTGACAAGGGATTTTGGTTTATATATACAAGATGTGCCACGATTTTAAATGCTTCTATACATGATAGGCGGTCTGAACCCCATGCAAATGTCAACCCCAACCTGTCGGCAGGCCTTTATATGACAATTCCGCAACCGCCCGTGAAACTCAAAGGCGTGGGCGACAGCCTATGGATTACCATGGATGCGTCCCTGCCGGCCGAAACCCTGAAGCAGGAACTTTGCAAACCTTTTGAACGGCTCCGGCACCTGGCCGTCAATGCCCGGGTGGTATTGGACCCGGGCGAAAGCCAGGCAGATGACGCCCTTATTGAGGACCTGAGAGCCTTTCTGCAGCAGCGCTTCCAGGTGGGCCGGGTTTCCGGGCCGCCCAAGGCCAGAATAACACCGGCCGCTGACGGGCAAAAAGCTGCGGAGACCGGAAACAACGCTCAAAATGCCTGGCTGCATCACTCGGATGACACCCTGGTAATCGCCGGCCGGGTCCGCTCCGGACAGAAGGTGGAGGCCCGAAAACACCTGGTCATTCTCGGGGATCTCAACCCGGGCGCAGAAGCCATTGCCGGCGGCGATATCATTATTCTCGGCAGCCTGCTGGGAACCGCGGCTGCGGGCCAGCCCGCCAATGAAAACGCCATTGTTCTGGGCCTGGACCTGCGGCCCACCCAGATTCAGATCGCCGGCTACGTGGCCGCCGGCGCATCCTCATCTTCCGGGAAAAAACCGGAATTTGCATCCCTGAAAGACAACCAGATCGTGATGGCCGACTATTTAAAGGACAATATTTTCAAGCGTCTGGCATGGCCGGAAATCCGATAAAACGGGTTTTGACAGCAGCAACCCGTAACAAACCCCTTGCAATGAGGTGAAACGTGGACGGAAAAGTCATTGTTGTCACGTCCGGAAAAGGCGGCGTTGGCAAAACAACCGTGACCGCTTCCATCGGCGCGGCCCTGGCCATTCAGGGCAAGCGCGTGGCCGTGGTCGATATGGACATCGGCCTGCGCAACCTGGATGTGGTCATGGGCCTGGAAAACCGGATCGTATTCAATGTGGTGGACGTGGTCCAGAAAAAGTGCAAGCTCAAACAAGCGGCCATCAAGGACCGCAAAATTGATAACCTGTTTTTGATCCCCGCGTCCCAGAGCGATGACAAAAGCATCATCAAGCCGGAAAACATGGTCTGGCTGTGCAACAAGCTGCGCAGGGAATACGACTTTGCCCTGCTGGATTGTCCGGCCGGCATTGAACAGGGCTTTAAAAACGCCATCGAGGCCGCAGACGAGGCACTGGTGGTCTGCACCCCGGAGGTATCGTCAGTGCGCGACGCAGACCGGGTCATCGGCCTGCTCTATGCCCACTCCATCACGCCCAAGCTCATTGTCAACCGGATCGTGCCCAAACTCGTGGAAAAAGGCGACATGCTCAGCCACGTGGACGTTGTGGACGTGCTTTCCATTGACCTGGTCGGGCTGGTGGAAATGGATGATGCGGTTGTGGTATCCTCGAATACGGGCAATCCCATTGTGCAGCAGAAGGATTCCAAGGCGGGAAAAGCCTTTAACCGCATTGCCATGAGGCTTGACGGTCATCCGGACCTTCCGGTTGAAGATCCCATGGCCCATGACTCTTTCTGGAAAAAAATCGGTAAAAAACTCGGCCGGAAAAAACAGGAATAATACTCATGTCCTTTAACGCCCTGATCAGAAAGCTGTTAAACAAGCCGGACAACAGCAGAAGCGTGGCCAAAAAGCGCCTCCAGTTTGCCCTGGTCTACGATAAGCTCGAAGTCAAGGACGACATGCTCGAAGACCTGCAAAAAGACCTGGTGGAAGTGATATCGCGCTATTTTGAAATCGACCGGGAGTCGCTGAGCCTCGATATCCAGCGCTGCGAGGGATCGTCTGCGCTGATCTTAAACACCCCCATTGTGGCGGCCAAGCACAGGAAAAACAACCATGAGGCCCGTGCCGGCGCATGACCGGCGGCTGCAGGGATTGCCGAAAAGGGGAATCAAAGCCCTTTTGCCCGGGCGCAGAGGACCTCGTAGAGCTCATCTCCGATGGCAATTCCCAGATCGATAAACTGCGGGCCATAGTGCCGCCCCGTATTCGTGCGGAAAGTATTGCGGATTTTTTTCAGAAACGCCATCCCCTGGGGATAATGGGTCAAAAACCGGTCCACGGGCACATCCCGGTAGGCCAGCATTTTCCAAACCGTCCGGGTGAAATTCTCCGGTCCCCATCGGAACTTGTCTGCATCGTATAAACAGTCTGACAGCAGTTGGGCCACGAAACTGCCGCCTCTTTGATTTTCGCCGAATGCCTCGTGGTTGGCAATGGCCAGGCAGATGGCATCAATATCAGGACCGGAAAACGGGTAATCGGCCAGCACCCGCCTGGCGCAGGCGGCTCCTGCAGCCGCATGATTTTTCTCCTTTCGGCAGATATCATGCAAAAGTCCGGCAGCCTGGGCCAGGCGCAGCCGGTGATCACGGCTTTCTGCATCCCTGCAGATCTGCGGCGCCTCGATAAGCACCAGGGCCCCGGCATCCAGGGCCACCTCCCGCACATGGATCAGCCCGTGGCCGAAATCGTTTTCTATGTTTTCGGCAACAAAGGCCCACAAATCCGCCACCACGGGATCCTGCCCGAAAAAGCCCCGGGAGCAGCGCACCTGCCCGGAAAAGTCGGAATAAAAATCCGGCGACGGATAACGGGCGGCTATGCCCACGGCCTGCTGCTGGAGCTGACGGTAAATTGGCTTCATTTTCAAACAGATAAAATCCGGGCGGCGTTTTCGCCCAGTATTTGGTCACGGAGCCGGGCGCTGATGGCCGCTGACTCCATTTCCCGGAAATAACGATCCGGCGGGATCAGGGGATAATCGGTGCCAAACAGGATCCTGTCTGCGCCCGCCAGTTCTGCGGCCTGCCCGTAAATTCGGGTGTCATAGAGAAACGGCGATGCCGCGGTGTCAAAATAAACATTGGCCAGCACGTCACTGACTTCTTTTTTCAGCAGGTTATAGAAAAATATCCCTCCGCCCCAGTGCCCCAGGATGATGATGTTGTCCGGGTAGGCCTTAACCAGGGCATAAATCTGGGCCAGGGTGTTATCACTTTTTCCGGGATACTGGTGGCCCACGGGCTCATTGGTATGAATCAACACGGGCAGATTTTTTTCCCGGCACTGTTCCATGATCGGGGCCAGGCGCGCGATTGTATCCTCTGTGATGCCCCCGGCCTGGTAAAAGGCCAGTTCCCCGACCCCGGACAGACCGGCTGCAAGGCAGCGCTCCACTTCCTTTTCCGCACCTTCGGCATAGGGATTGACACAGCAGAAACCCTTGAGCAGGTCCGGCCACCTCCGGGCTGACTCGATAATATAGTCATTGTGGTGCCGGCAGGTCTCTGGATTAAACCATGGAAAACCGAAAACAACGGAAATATCGACTCCGTGCTCATCCATGGAGCGGAGCATGTCTTCGGCACCGATCATTCGGGCCTTGGGGCTGCGATAAAGCAGGGCAAAAGCCGGCTCATCGAGAAAATAATTGTCCCGGTTGTTGCGGATCACCCCGGGAAACAGATGGGTATGCACATCAATGATCATTTCGGTCCCCTTGCAGCAGTGAATCTTTCCGGCCGGTCTTGACTGTGGATTCCATGATACAATATACTCAATCAACCGGCAATGATAATGTGACGCGCCTTGAAACCACCCAAAACAGGATAAAAAGAGATGAGCACGGACAAAATGTTTGCCTGGTTTGATTCTCCCGGAAAGCAGAACACCGCCCAAACCCTGGAACTGGCCTGCCAGCGGGGCCGGGAACTGGGAATTGAAGAACTGGTGGTGGCATCGACCACCGGGGATACCGCCTACAAAGCCCTGGAGATGTGCACCGGATTTCAAATCACGGCAGTCACCTACCACTGCGGCTTCCGCCAGCCCTTTGAAAAAAGCATGAAAGATGACGTCCGAAAGGACCTGGAAAAAGAAGGGGTGCGGGTCGTCGAGGCCACCCATGCCCTTTCCGGGGTGGAGCGGTCCGTGGCCAAAAAGCACGGCGGCGTCTATCCCGCCCTGCTCATGGCCGACACCCTGAAACTCTTCGGCCAGGGCACAAAGGTGTGCGTTGAAATCGCGGTGATGGCCGCAGACGGCGGCGCCCTGTCAGGCAGCGATATCATTTCCGTGGGCGGCACCTCCCGGGGGGCGGACACGGCCCTGGTCATCAAACCCGCGCACCAGACCGGCTTTTTTGACCTCAAAATCCGGGAAATCGTCTGCAAACCCCGGGATTTTTAGCCCGGTCAACGGTTTTCGTATCTGCGCTGGATCTTGGAATCGGTTTTTTCCGGATGCTTGTCCAGGCGGCGGTAGCGATTGGCCGCAGCCTCTGCCAGCCGCCCCAGCACGTTGGCCAGGTCCGAGTCCTGCCACATCTGCACAAACTGGGGCATTCCCATCAGCCGGTCGCTGAGCTGATACGGCGGGTTCATATCCGGCATAAGGCGGATATCGCCCTGCTCCACAGCCACGTTTTCCGCAAAAATATCCGAAAACAGGGATCCGACCGTGTAAGTGAAAAATTTCTTCACATCTTCTGTTGACTCGGCGTTGTTGATTTTTTTGCGGAATTCAGGAAGGACTTTGCGTTCATGCTTGGTAAAGGATGCTTGCCTGCTCATGGCCTCTCCCTTGTCTGGGATTTGAGCCGGTCCGGACCAAAGGCCCGCGCTCCGATTTATTCCGGCCCGTTTGTGTCCCTTATCTTAAAATAATAACGCCCTTTGCCCGGGTCAATTAAAAACCCCGCCGGCTGACACAATGGCCTCCATTGACATCACTCCATCTGTGTTTATTTTATTTTTGAATAATTCCGGATAGAAACAAAACAATTAAAAATTGCGCATGATCTGTTTCATTCGCATATCTGTGATAAAAGGAGGCCTTATCATGAGGTTTGACAAATTCACCATAAAATCCCAGGAGCTCATCCAGCAGGCCCAGTCCCTGGCCGCGGAGAACCGCCACCAGCAGATTGAACCGGTGCACCTGCTGGCCGGGATGCTCGAGGATTCCCAGGGAATTGTGGTATCCGTGCTCAGAAAAATCGGCGCCAGCCCCTCTGAAGTGCACAAGGAAGTGCAGGAGGCAATGAAAAAACTGCCTGCAGTGGAGGGCGCAGCAGAGGTCTATATTTCCGGGGAAACCAAAAAAATCCTGGAATCGGCCTTTTCCATCGCCTCGAACATGAAAGATCAGTACGTGAGCGTGGAACACATTTTCCTGGCCCTTGCAGACAGCAAGAAAGGCCATGTTGCCCAAATTTTTGAGCGCCACGGCCTGAAGCGCGACGATATCCTAAACGTGCTCATGGAAATCCGGGGCAACCAGACCATCAATGACCAGAACCCCGAGGACAAATACCAGGCCCTGGAAAAATACAGCCGGGATCTCACAGAGCAGGCGCGGCTGGGCAAACTTGACCCGGTCATCGGCCGCGACGAGGAGATCCGGCGCATTGCCCAGGTCCTTTCCCGGCGCACCAAAAACAACCCGGTGTTAATCGGCGAGCCGGGCGTTGGCAAAACCGCCATTGTGGAGGGCCTGGCCCAGCGCATCGTGGAAGGCGACGTGTCTGAGACATTAAAGGACCGGCGGCTGATCGCCCTGGACATGGGATCGCTGATCGCCGGGGCCAAATACCGGGGCGAATTCGAAGACCGGCTAAAGGCCCTGTTAAAGGAAGTGGAAAAATCCGAGGGCCAGATCATCCTGTTTATTGACGAGCTCCACACACTGGTGGGCGCGGGCGCGGCCGAAGGCGCCATGGACGCCTCCAACATGTTAAAGCCCGCCCTGGCCCGGGGATCGCTGCGGTGCGTGGGTGCGACCACCATCAGCGAGTACCGCAAGCACATTGAAAAGGATGCGGCCCTGGAGCGGCGGTTTCAGCCGGTATTTACCGCAGAGCCCGGCGTGGAGGACACCATTTCCATTCTGCGAGGCCTGAAGCAGAAATACGAGGTGCACCACGGGGTCAAGATCAAGGATTCGGCCATCGTGGCCGCAGCCACCCTGTCGGACCGCTACATCACCGACCGGTTTCTGCCGGACAAAGCCATTGACTTAATCGATGAAAGCGCCTCACGACTTCGCATTGAAATCGACTCCAAGCCAACAGAGATCGATGAGATCCAGCGGCGCATCACCCAGCTGGAAATCGAGCGCGAAGCCCTGAAAAAGGAAAGTGACAACGCCAGCCGGGACCGGCTGGGAAAGATTGAAAAGACCCTGGAGGGGCTCAAGGAAGAATACAACCGGATGAACGCCCACTGGCAGAATGAAAAACAGGCGATCCAGCGCCTGCGGGACTTAAAAACCGAACTGGACCGCATCGGCACCGAAGAGCAGCAGGCCCAGCGCCAGGGAAACCTGGAAAAAGTGGCCCAGCTCCGCTACGGCCGGAGAAACGAGATCCAGAAGGAAATCGAGGAGGCCAACGCAAACCTGGTGGAACTGCAGAAGACCCGGCGCATGCTGCGCGAGGAAGTCGATTCCGAAGACATTGCCTATATTGTCTCCAAATGGACCGGCATTCCCGTATCCAAGATGCTGGAAACCGAACGCGAAAAGCTCATTGCCATGGAAAAGCGCATTGCCAGCCGGGTGGTGGGCCAGGACCAGGCGGTAACGGCCGTGTCCAACGCTGTGCGCCGTTCCCGCTCGGGTCTTCAGGACCCCAACCGGCCCATTGGCTCGTTTATCTTCATGGGCCCCACGGGCGTTGGCAAAACCGAGCTGGCCAAGGCCCTGGCCGAGTTTCTCTATGATGACGAGCAGGCAGTGGTGCGCATAGACATGTCCGAGTACATGGAAAAACACGCAGTGGCGCGCATGATCGGGGCGCCCCCGGGATACGTGGGCTACGAGGAAGGCGGATACCTCACCGAGGCGGTCCGACGGAGGCCCTATTCGGTAATCCTGTTTGACGAAATTGAAAAGGCCCATGCAGACGTGTTCAACGTGCTGCTCCAGATCTTAGACGATGGCCGGCTCACCGACGGTCAGGGAAAAACCGTGGATTTCAGAAACACCATTATCATCATGACCTCCAACGTGGGCAGCCAGCAGATCCAGGAGTTTTCCGGAGACAACCGGGAGCAGATGGAAGAACGCGTGCTACAGTCCCTGCGGGCAACGTTTAAACCGGAATTTTTAAACCGGATCGACGAGGTGATCACCTTCCACAGCCTCAGCGCCGAGCAGCTGCGGTCAATCGTGGACATCCAGTTCACCTACCTGCAGAAACGGCTGGCAGACAGGCGCATGGAAATCGAAATCACGGACGCGGCCAGGGACCTGCTGGCCCGGCGGGGCTTTGACCCGGTCTACGGGGCCCGGCCCCTGAAGCGCACCATCCAGCACCTGGTGGAAAACCCGCTTTCCCTGAAAATCCTGGAAGGCGGCATATCCGAAGGCGACCGGATCGTGGCTGATGCAACCGGTGATGAAATCACCTTTCACGTGGAAAAACAGGTGCATCCGGACACCATGGATGATGAACCCCTGGCCGAAACCGGCTGATTGAGCCCGATGATCGTCAGCATATGCAAAAAAGCCGGAGGCGCTGCAGCGCTTCCGGCTTTTTTATTGCAGATGACAGCGGCCTTTGTGATGAAATTGCAAAAGCCTGAAATAATTTTTGGCACACTTACGGGTCCATGTCTATATTGAATGTCTACAATAACGTTATGGTGAAAGCAGGCTTCACCAACTGCCCAAAAACCTGCCCCATATGCGCAAAACCCCTGCGCCAGACGCAAAACGCAGGCCAAGGCTGGTACAATCCGGCCCAAACCGCATCAAAGGAGGTCCATCATGAAAAAAACAGTCCAGATTTTCATTGTTTTGATTGTATCCGCGTTCGCAATAGCCGTGCTGCAGCCCACCGCACACTCCGGGGATGCAATGCCCGAGCCCGAAGCCGCTGCGTTCTGGGACTACATCACCGAAACCGACTATACCCAATGGGAATTTTTTCCCGGCTTTGATGGCATGTACCCGGGCCAGAGCCCCCATGGCGCGCATCTGAAGCTGTATGCCAACGACATCGCCTATAAAGCCGCCAAAGACGGCCAACCCATGCCGGACGGGGCCATTTTGGTGAAGGAAAATTACGGCAAGGACGAAAAAACACTCATGGCCATCACGCCCATGTACAAAGTGGACGGTTACAATCCTGACGGCGGCGACTGGTTCTGGGCCAAATACGGCCCTGACGGCAGTGCGGCAGCCTCCGGAAAGGTGGACAGCTGCATCTCCTGCCATAAAGCCATGGGCGGCGGCGACTATGTTGTTGTGGAACCCAAGTAAATAAAGGAACAAAAACAGGGAGAAAACGCATGCGGTCCAGACGCATCGCGATAATTGTCCTGGTTATGCTGGCCGCTGTTTTCACCGCAGGTGCAGGCACGTGCGAGACCGGTGGTGAAAACAGCGAAATCCTTTACATCGGAAAATTCTCCGCAGCCGGCACGGACCGCGAGATTCCTGCCGGCTGGGAGCCGCTGACCTTTGAAAACATTGACCGCCATACCCGGTACCGCCTGGTCCGCGACAACAAAACCACGGTGATCAAAGCCAAAAGCGATTCATCCGCATCCGGCCTGATCCGCAAAATGCGCATCGACCCGCGTCAATACCCGGTTATCCAATGGCGCTGGAAGGCCACCGGCATTTACGAAAACGGCGATGTCACCCGGAAATCCGGGGATGATTATCCGGCGCGCCTCTATATTGCTTTTGAATATGACCCGGAAAAGGCGGGGTTTTTCGAGCGGGCGAAATTCAACATTATTGAAAAAATCTACGGTGAATATCCGCCGGCAGGGGCCATCAACTACATATGGGCCAGCACGGCAGCCAAAGGCCGGGTCGTGCCCAATGCCTATACAGACAGGGCGCAGATGATCGTCCTGCAAAGCGGGCGGGAAAATACAAACACCTGGGTATCGGAATCCAGAAACATTCTGACCGATTACAGGGCGGCATTCGGACAGGAGCCGCCCATGATCCAGGGGATTGCGATCATGACCGACTCGGACGACACCGGTGAATCCGCGGTCACCTATTACGGCGATATCATAATGAAATCACAACAGTGACCGGCCGGCACGGGACAGGAAAAATTGAGATGCCATCATGACAGCCCATGGAGAAACATATGAACTTTGATGCCATTTATCGGTTTTTGTCAGACCTGGGATATACCCATCCCCTGCATCCGGCGGTTACCCACCTGACTGTGGGCCTTGTGCTCGGCGCCCTGGTCTTCGGGGTGATCGGGCTTCCGGGCTCCTCCGGCAAATATGCCCAAACCGCCCGGCATTGCTGCACCCTGGCTTTTATCGCTGTTTTCCCCACCGTGGTATTGGGCGTGATGGACTGGTTCCATTACTACGGCGGCAGCTGGATCTTCCCGATCAAAATGAAGATCCTTCTGGCCGGTATTCTGGTGCTTCTGCTCCTGTTGTCCATTTTTCTCAATGCCGGGCGCACCAAGCGACCTGGTTCACTATTGCTGGTCTATTTGCTGGCCGCTGCCACTGTGGTGGGGCTTGGGTATTTTGGCGGCGAGCTGGTCTATGGTGACAAAACCAGCCCGGGCGCCGATGGGCAGGCAGGGATGACAGAAACCCGGTCTCCGGGTCAAAGCCCGGATTTTGCTGTTGTGGAAAAAATTCTGCAGACCCATTGCACCAACTGCCATACAGGCACCAACCCCCCGAAAAGCCTGAATCTGCAAACATACACAAATATCATGGAAGGCAGTCAAAACGGCATGATGGTCATTGCCGGCAAACCCGGGGAAAGCGAACTGATCAAACGGGTTAAAGGGATCAAAGGCCCCCGGATGCCCCTGTCAGGACCCGCCTTGTCCGGCAGCGACATCAATGCCATTGAACAATGGATCCAGGCGGGCGCACCCGGGCCCGGCAGCTAAATCATAAGGGGACGGCCCGCAGCCGTTATCCCGCAGCGGCAATCACCTCTTCGGGAATATCGGCATTGGTGTGCACCCGCTGCACATCATCGTTGTCATCCAGGGCGGTCATGAGCTTGAGCATTTTTTCCGCATCCGTGCCCGCAAGGCTTACCGTGGTCTGGGGCAGCATGGTGACCTCGGCCTCATCACCAAAAGGGATTTGGGCGGCATTAAGGGCGGCCTTGACATCCTCGAACGCATCCGGCGGGGTGATGACCTCAAAGACCCCGTCCTCGTCCCGGATATCCTCGGCCCCGGCCTCCAGGGCCGCCTCCATGAGGGCATCTTCTTCCGCATCGCTTTTGTTGACCGGGATCCAGCCCTTTTTGTCAAACATCCAGGACACGCACCCGTTTTCCCCTAAGTTGCCGCCGTGCTTGCTGAAAACATGGCGCACATCAGCCACGGTGCGGTTTTTGTTGTCAGACAAAGACTCCACGTACACGGCCGCACCGCCGGGGCCGTAGCCCTCGTAGACGGTTTCCTCGTAATTGACCCCTTCAAGCTCGCCGGTGCCTTTTTTGATGGCCCGGTCAATATTGTCCTTGGGCAGATTGTTCTGCTTGGCCTTTTCCAGCACAGTGCGCAGCCGCGGGTTGGCGTCCGGATCTCCCCCGCCCAGGCGGGCGGCCACGATGATTTCCTTGACCAGCTTTGTAAAGATCTTGCCCCGCTTGGCATCCTCGGCGCCTTTTTTATGCTTGATGTTTGCCCACTTACTGTGTCCTGCCATGTGTTTCCTCCTGTTTCCGGCCCTTGCCGATCACGTAGATTTCCCTGCTGTCTTTGCGGCAGCTGGCCGGTTTAAATATCTTCATCATCTCAAACCGATCCCGGACCGCGTCGCAAAACGCCTTGAAATCCGGTCCCTGAAATATCTTGCACACAAACGCCCCGCCCGGCCGCAGGGCCCTGTCAGCAATATAGAGCGCCATTTCACACAACTGATGGGAACGCACGGCATCCACATCCTTGCGGCCGGTAGTGGAAGGCGCCATATCGCTTAACACTGCATCCACGCCTTCGTCAATGATTTGCCAGACCTCCGGGGCCATTTCATTGATATCTGCCTGAAACACGCTCACATTGGCCGGCACATCCATGTCCACAGCCTTTAGATCCACGCCGATAACCCTGCCGGAGTCCCCGGCAGTCTCTGCGGCATACAAAAGCCAGGAACCCGGCGCACACCCCAGATCCAGCACCACCTGGCCGGGGTGGATCAGATTGTGCTTTTTCTGGATTTCTTTTAGCTTGTAAACCGACCGGGCCGGAAAATGCTCTTTTTTGGCCCTTTGGGCATAAAAATCCGGCCGTGCGCGAACATTTCCGGAACTTTTTGATTTTTTTCGTTTCATATAGAAAATCAGCCGCCGGGTCAAGCCGGTTTGCGGCAATCACCACCTGGTGTTTAAAAAAGGATATCCATGATTTCAGAAAGCCGCCGAATGCCGACCAGTTCAATGCCCCCGGCGCCCTTGACCTGTTTGAGGCTGTTTTTGGGCACAATGCAGCGGGTAAAACCCATTTTTTCCACCTCTGCAATCCGGGCCGGCAGATGGGAAATGCCCCGGACCTCGCCGGTGAGCCCCACTTCACCCAGCAAAAGCGTGCCGTCGGCAACCGGCCGGTCCAGAAAACTGGAGGCCACCGCTGAAATAATGCCCAGGTCCACGGCCGGCTCCGAGACCCGCACCCCGCCGGCCACGTTCATGAAAATATCCTGGCCGGCCACGTTCAACCCCAGTTTTTTCTCCATGACCGCAACCAGAAGCGATACCCGGTTGTAATCCAGGCCCAGCACCGTGCGCCTGGGGGTGCCGTAGCCCGACCCGCTGATCAGGGCCTGGAGTTCCACCAAAATGGGCCGGGTGCCCTCCATGCAGGCGGTCACCACAGAGCCCGGGGCGTTTTTGGCCCGCTCGGACAAAAACACCGCAGACGGGTTGGGCACCTGCTCCAGGCCGGATTCCTTCATTTCAAACACGCCGATTTCATTGGTGGAGCCAAACCGGTTCTTGACCGCCCGCAGAATGCGAAACACGTGATTCTGGTCGCCTTCAAAATACAGCACCGTGTCCACCATGTGCTCCATGATCCGGGGGCCGGCAATGGCGCCCTCCTTGGTGACATGGCCGATTAAAAACGCCGGTATTCCGGTCTGCTTGGCCATGACCATCAGCTTCATGGTGGCCTCGCGCACCTGGGTGACACTGCCCGGGGCAGAGGCGGCATCTTTTGAAAACATGGTCTGAATCGAATCAATGACCAGGGCGTCCGGCTTCTGGTCATGGACCATGTCAATGACAGCGTCCACATCAATTTCAGATACCACGTACATGCCCGGGGCCTGGGGGGCAAGGCGGCGGCTGCGCATCTTTAGCTGCCGGGTGGATTCTTCGCCGGAGACATAAAGCACCCGGCGGTTTTCCCGGGCCAGGTGCTGGAGTACCTGCAGCACAAGGGTGGATTTTCCGATGCCGGGATCTCCGCCGATTAACACCAGGCTGCCGGCGATAATCCCGCCGCCCAAAACCCGGTCAAATTCATCCACCCCGGTGCGGATCCGCTCCTCGCCTTCCATGGCAACTGCGTCGATGAGCACAGGCTCGGGCCTGCTGGCCAGGGCCTTTCGGGCGGCCGAGGCCGGCCCGGAAGGCGCACTTTGCTCCACCATGCTGTCCCACTGACCGCAGTCCGGGCAGCGGCCCATCCACTTGGGGCTCTGGTATCCGCATGCCTGACACCAGTAAATGATCCGGTTGTTTTTTTTCATATTCCGCAGATTGGCCGTAAAACGCCTGAGCGTATAAGATTGACAGTTTGGCGCCCGTCATGGCACATATACCAATGACAACCATTGACGCCGGTTTGAGAGACTATAATATGCACCCCGGACAAAATCAAACCTTTTCACCCGGTTAGGCGGCAGCACACATGATGGATTATCACGTTCACACCCGGCTTTGCAACCATGCCAGCGGGGACATGGCCCAATACGTGGCCTGCGCCGCGGGCCGGGGACTTTCGGAAATCGGCTTTCTGGAGCACCTGACCCTGCATGAGCAGGGCCGCCACCTGTCCATGACCGCCATGGACATTCCCCTTTATTACTATGCCGCACGCCGCCTGCAGGCAGCAGTAAGCGGGCAGATCCGGGTCCGGGTGGGCCTGGAGGTGGATTTCACACCGGAGCTGGCCGCACAGGCACAGGAAATAGCAGAAAGCTTTGACTTTGACATGATCGGCGGATCCGTGCATTTTATTGAAAACCGCAACCTGGTCAGCTCACGGGCCGGTCAGAACATAGACCAACAACCCCGGGACGCGCTTTTTGACCAATACCTGGATCTGCTGGATCAAATGGCGGACTGCCCGTTTATCGACATTGTGTGCCACCTGGACGTAATCCGGAAATTCGGCGCCCTGCCCGGGGAAAATTTTTACGAAAAACTCGATCCAATCCTGAACAAGATCGCCGCACAGGGCAAAACCGTGGAGATCAACACCAGCGGCCTGCACCATCGAACCGCCCGTATTTATCCGGACAAAAGAATTCTTGCAAAATGCCGGGAAAAAAACATTGCCGTGTGCACAGGCTCTGATGCCCACCGGCCCGAACAGGTGGGCCGGGACTTTGATGCAGCCATGGCACAGCTCACAGAAGCCGGCTACACCCACACAGCCGCATTTGACCGCAAAACCCGCCGGCAAATACCCCTGGCCCGGATCACCGAAGATATCAACACTATTTCTGAAATTGCGAAAAAACCCGAGGAATGAACATGAACCTGGCATCAATCGGCACATTTCTGATCATCAGCATCCCGTTTTTCCTGCTCACCGTGTGGGCGCTGGTGGATGTATCCCTGAAAACCTTTCCCGGCAAAGGCGAAAAAGTCCTTTGGTGGATCATTGCCATCACCCCGTTTGCAGGCTGGCTGATTTACCTGCTAATAGGCTTTCGCCGGGGTGTTAAACAAAACCCCACAGCATGAAATTCTATTTGACAAAAACCGCAAACACCCCTAATATTGCAAAACTTAACCGGCAAGCCCGCCGGTTAACCCAGCACATCAGCCACCCATGGCCCCATCGTCTAGCGGTCCAGGACGCCGGCCTCTCACGCCGGAAACACGGGTTCGAGTCCCGTTGGGGTCATGCCCGGTTCTTCTGGGTTTCATGGAAATCGCCTTTCATTTAATGGGTGCTGGATATCCCCTTATGGATATCTTCTTCAAGCCCTCGGAGCCTCATCTCCGGGGGCTTTCTCGTTTGGGAACTCAACCACTTGAGCCGGTCCCCTCTCTGAAAACGCCTCCACTGCTTCGTGTAATTCTTCCGTGTTAAAGCCCAGACTTTTTAAATACCGTTCCGTAGTGCTGGGGGCTTCGTGCCTTAAAATCCTTTGAATTAAACTCAGGGGCTTTCCGATACGGTAAAGGTAACTTGCTGACAAGTGCCGTATTGCATGGAAGCCGAACGGCTGAACCTTGGCCCGCTTGCAAATTGTTTTCATAAAGTGCTGCCGGGTCTTAAACGGTCCCCCTGGATTATGCCGCGGGGAACAGCTATCTTCCAGCATGGTGAAAACGTGCCTTGCGCGCTTGTAGGGCCGGTTTTCCCACCACCAAAGCAGTTCTTTTCTAAGCTCGGTGGACATGGGGAGCCATGTTTGCTTAACTGAGCTTCCCCGTGTCTTCCTGGTGGACAGGCAAACTTGCTTATTTATAAAGTCCACGTCCTGCCAGGTTAACTTGAACAACTCCCCGCGCCTTGCCGCCAGGTGAAGAAAAGCCGTCAACATTACATGGTCTTGCCCTTCAGCCTTTGCAAGCACCGCGTCGAAGTCTTCAAGCGGGGGAACATAACGGGGCTTGCGCTCTTCCGGGAATTTGTCAACCGCTGTAAAAGGGTTCACTTTTTCCCTCGGAAAGCCGTCAAGGTACTTCCTGCCCCACTCCCAGGCTGCTGCCAGGTTTTTCCGATCCTTGTTAGCCGCGTACCCGCTCCGCTCGTCAAACTGTGCTTGTAAAAACCTCATGGCTAAAGCCGCGTTCATTTCTTCCAGTCCCCGGCCTTCCTTTGTAGTGAAAAGCAAAAACCTTTGAACAGCCCTCTTCTTTTCCTTGTAGGTCTTCCCGGAAAAACGCCGCTCGGAAAAATCCAGGTAATTATTTCCCCACTTCAATAAATTTAAGCAGTCCGTGGGGGTCTTCTGCTGGGCCTCTTCCTGAAGCCACTTCCTGGTTTCCTCTTCCCATACTACAGCCTTGCGGTATTCCTTTTTTCCGCTGCCGAACCACCTTGACGCTGCAATCTTTCCGTTCTGCTTCACCACGCCTCGCCAGCGCAGCTTCCCCCTTCGATTCGTTTTTGTGGGCATCACACACTCTCCTTATTTCATTTGTAAAGAACCGGAGGCATGATGCAACCCACACTCCACCCAGGTCGGCATAATACTTCCTTACGGTCCTTTCGTCCAGTTTTAATAACTGGGCGACCTCTTTCACGGTCAGAGGCTCGCCCAGTTCTCTTTCAAGTTCTTCGAAGCTCATTTTTGAGTACCCAAAGGCAAGGTTGCTGTTTGAATTTCAGCGTATGGCCTATTTTTCCTCTCCGAACAGTTCCTGGGCCGTTGAATCAAGAGCACAGGCAATCCGATGCATATGCTCGGGCGATGGGACATAGCGGCCATTTAAGGCCATTGAAATAATTGCCCGCGAAACTCCCGCCTTTTCGGCAAGATCTTTCTGTTTCATTTCTGACTCGGCAAGAGCCATAATTAGCTGTAAATTTTTTCTGGGTTTCATGTAGCCTCCTTTAATTTAATATAATGTAATGCATTATATTAATAATGATAAAAAAAATGCCTTTGCTGCTTTTATTTCCGCGATGGAAATTGACACGCTTCTGTGTCCATTCGTATATTCAATTATAATGTATTTGAATATCAGTATTTAAGGCCAAATAAGCCCTGCATTCCCCTTCTGATTCGATCAAATATCCAAAAATCCTGACAGGATTCAAATGTAATGTATTACATTTAAAAGGCCAAAAAAATATCTTCTTTGCCCCTATGTCCGCGCCGGACATTCTCTCTCTCTTCTATTTCCGGGATGGAAATTGGCACGCCCCTGTGTCCGGGACGGAAATTCATATTCCATTAAGGCGCTCACGTACATAATAATAAATTTCTTGAATATCTACAGCTAAGGCTGAATAAGCCCTGCCTTCTCCTTCTGCCCCCGGCAGGTCACCAAAAATATTGTCAAACCGCATCGAATTAAATGATTCTTTCCGCAAGAGTATGGTCTCCATGGACTCATATACTTCGCCACCAATGCGGCCGCCCAAAAAATCAATATCCGGCTTTCGCGGGCGGACAATCATCCCGAAATCAAAGGCCAGATAATCCAACGGTCGCATTACCTCTTCCATTTTCTTCAAATGATTGGAAATGGGATTATTCCGCAAGCCGTAACTGCGCAACTGAATTATCACGCCTATTTCGACGAGATTGTATATCGAATACTCACGCCGTGTTCCAGTGCCCGAAGCCTGCACTGCGGGTTCAAACAAACCCTTATCCGACCAGTTGATCGAGGTTCGGGATGTTATTCCGGGGAAAATTTTTACCACATCTCTGTGCTGTATTGTTTCCATGATTCGCTGTATAATGTAATGTATAATACTTGTCAATAAGATTTTTTAAAAAAGTTTTAAATTTTCCGGAGTCGTGATCGGACACCCAGGTTTTTCCAGCTTATAAAGAAACCTTCAGGACGGTTTTTTCAGGAACACAGACCATTCCCTCGGAAATATCAGCCATCCCCGAGGCCATGACATACCGATCGTTCAAAAACGGTAAAAATCAAAGATCAGCAATATTGATCCCGCCGAAAAAGGGCTGGGTAAAAGCAGAGAACTTCCGCCATAGCCCCCGCAGAGCCCGATACCTCTACAGGTTCCCCCCCGGTGAGAAACCTTTAAGCTTTCTCCTTGAACCTTGAGCCTATCCCCTATAGAATGTAATAAGACACCTTAGGAAAAGCCAACTCGCCGGGGAGATGGACATATCGTTGGGAAAGGCAAAAGGCGCATGAAGACGCAATATTGGACAGAATTGGCTGAATATGACATAGAAACAGCCCGTGCTATGCTTGAGACAAAGAGATTCTTGTATGTTGGATTTATGTGCCATCAAGCTGTGGAGAAAATTTTGAAGGCATACTTTGCAAAGCACTATGAGGAACATCCACCTAAAACCCACAATTTACGAATATTGGCTAAGAAGACAAATATTTTTCAAGCATTGGATGAAAACCAGAATAATCTTATTAATACATTGGAACCATTAAATATCGAGGCAAGGTATCCAACTGATAAAGAGCGTCTCTTGAAATCACTGACCCCCGAGAGGTGCGAGAAAATTATTTCATCAACAAAAGAGTTTCTAGAATGGACAAAAACAAAGTTGTAAATATTGTTAGTCAGTTAATACTTCAATTGCTGCCTGCTTTTCAGGTTCAAAAGGTGATCCTCTATGGTTCCTGGGTATGGGGTACTCCTGATGAAAGCAGTGATATCGATATTGCCGTGGTGATAAACTGGTTAGACGAGGATTATCTGGAAGCACTGACAAAATTACATAAAATTTGCAATACGGTTGATATACGTATTGAACCGATCTTGCTGGAGGAAAGACATGACCCAAGCGGGTTTTTAAAACATATATTGAGCCACGGTGAAATCATCTATGAGAGAAAAGAAGCAGAGCACGCATAAGACTGGGCTGCAGCACTTACCCCGAGATCGATCCCAGGCCGATCGTGCCGGTGGCTATGATTTCGCCTTATTTTGCTCGTCGCTATGGTCCTGCTTGTTCACGAAATCCTCAAAAATTTTTCCAAGCAAGGCCTTCAACGTAGGAGTTCCGACAAATTCCTGGTGCTGCTGCTCGCTTTCAATGCGCTCTCTTTCCAGCTCTGCGTCCAGCTCCGACAATTTTTCTTGCGTCATGGGCTCCCTGGTGATCTCACCAACCTCGAATTCTTCATCCTCGCTTTCATCAACATAGCCGGGTTCGGGGATGTGGTCATAATCCAGCAACGGCTGCCCAAAGGCTTCCGCCATCCTCATCCAGCTATGACGCAAATCCTCGATGGTTTCCCCGGAAGGCTCAACGGGGTTTTCGGTGATCGCGCCGACCTTTCCGGCCTTGTCGTAATAGGCTTCGTGGATGCCATATAAATACGACTCTTTTTCTTCCTTCGTCCGGGGATCTTTCCAAGCATGCTTTTTTCGGACGATCCGGTAATTCCACATGCTATTAACTCTCCTTGCTATGATTGGAGCCATCACTTACGACATCCTTCTGTTCGCCAAGATATAAATTGTAAGGCGGGAAAAGCCTTGTGATGTCTCCGCGGCTGATCACCAGGGTCTTGTAAAAATTATAGGAGCGCAGGTAGCGCACCTCGATCCTGCCCTTCCGCTTGCCTTTCTTGATAATCCGGGGGCAGTAGAAGGGTTTCTGCTTACCGCCGATCCACGCCATACCGGCGGGCTGTGCTTTTTCCTGGCTTGTTTCCTCGGTTGATACTGCAGCTTCCATGCACCCTCCGTTTTCATATCTCGTTCATGAGCATCCCGTTAACCTCGTTGTCCTCGATGCCTAAGTAGCGCATGGTCACGGCGGGACTGCTGTGGTTGAATCTTTTGCAGAGCAGCTCAAAACCGACTCCATAGTGCATCCGCTGGATATAGCCGAATGTCTTTCTCAGACTGTGCGTGCCGTAATTTCCTCGCAGGTTGATCTGCCTGCACCAGCCCTTGATCATCCGGTGAGCTGCAATGACCGTGAGCGGCCCGCCTTTCTGGCTGGGAAACAGGTACTCGTCCGGCTCCGGATTGCGCTGCTTGAGGTAATTGTCCAGGGCCTTGTATGTGGCCTTGTTTATGACAAGGACGTTTTGCTTGCCGGTTTTCTGCTCCCGGACTCGCACGGTGTCGCCGGCCTTCACTCCCTGCACGTCTTTGACCTTGAGTTTTAACAGGTCGCCTATCCGGAGGCCATTGTTTATTCCCATTGTGAACAGGAGAAGGTCACGGGGCCGATCCGAAAGAAGTTTTTTCAGGGCTTTTATGTCTTCTATCCTTCGGATCGGCTCGACCGTGATCGTGTCACCTTTTTTCGGATGGTTCGGGTTTTTCATACGCGCCATAAAGTTAAGTTTATCTTATTTATTATGATAAACTTAGTAACATATTTTCAAAATAAAAAGGGTGTGGCTCTTTTGCAACCACCTAAAATTTGATCACTTTTTGTTCTATCCAGATTCATAGCATAACGGAAAAGTCTACTTGATTCGTTTCAGCGGTACCCGCTTTTTTGGTGGCGG
>Ga0182239_1000223_pt1 | contig 21535 bp, 18 predicted proteins | sample hydfrate6_PW_210_FD_132456 | JGI IMG/M metagenome (GOLD analysis project Ga0182239, IMG submission 132456) | Subsurface microbial communities from deep shales in Texas, USA - hydraulic fracturing test 6_PW_210 | ecosystem: Environmental > Aquatic > Deep subsurface > Shale gas/oil reservoir >... | reverse complement strand
TGTTCCGCAATTGAGCGCATGAAAAAAGCGTTGAAAAGTGAACCGAAGGCGAGGAAATTGTATAAGAAGATTTGCTTAGAACTTAAGGTTAGCTAAAGGCAGACTTGACCCCTTTTTTCTTTTCTTTTTTCTTTGACCCCTTTTTTCTTTTTTTTCTGAGAAAAAAATAAATTACGTGATCGCTAATTGCGCCAACGCATCACGAAAAGGATCTATTACTGAGGAAATATACTCATCTTGTGTTGATTCTGGGCATACGGTAAAGACTGGATTTAAAGAAACCAAAAAAGCAGGCTTGACAGCGGTCGCTACTGCTGAACTTTCGCATGAAGGGGAATATGAAATAGTCCAGGAGGACAAGCTTATATCTGCCTTTGAAATTCTTGGGGAAAGGGGAAAAGGGAAAAAATCTGTGATAGTTCTAGATAATGTCGAGACCATTTTTGGTAGTTCACAATTAATGGGTGAACTTTCTGACATTATCATACTACTTGATGACTCAAGGTATGCTCAACATAATGTTAAATTCCTCATTGTAGGTGTTCCAAACGAAGTCATAAATTATTTCTCATCTGCAAAAAACACATCATCTGTTGGTAATAGAATTGAAGAAGTGCCTAGGGTCACAGGCTTAGATTACCCACAAGTACGTGAGCTTGTTGAACGAGGTTTCGGGAAGTATCTAAAGATCAATCTTACCGACACTCAAACCAGAAGGCTTAGCAGACATGTTTTTGACATTACCCTAGGAGTGCCTCAGCGAATTCACGAATATTGCGAGTGCCTTGCATATAAAGTCGAAGATAATTCCTGGAAATATAATCCAGAGTTGCTTGAAGAAGCAGATATAGCATGGCTACTAAAAGGGCTACGCGAGTGCTATACCGTAATTAATGGTCATCTTAACTCGGATGAAACCTCTGATGGCCGTAGAAACCAAGTAATATACGCAATTGGGAAAGTTGCAACCCACCAAATAGATACAAATAAAATCGGTGAATTAATCGCTAAAGAGTTTCCAGAGAGTAGTCCAGAAAGTAAGTCAGGCATCGGTCAAGTTCTCGGCCACCTTTCTAAAGGAAGTAATCCAGTTTTAAAGAAAATTAGCAATTCGAATGCTTATTCACTGGCAGATCCTCGTTTTTTGATGTGCATAAGAATCATGCTTTTCATCGATGAAGACACGGGTAAGGTAAGAAAAAAAGCATTCAGGTTAAACTAAAATATCAAACAAATAAGGATATGTTAGTCTCGAGGGACGTGGTTGTTACTTTGACATTTGTACTTAGCCAACAGAGAAATATCAAAATATCAACTACGTTCCCATATCCGTCCCCAGCTGCAACTTAAACCGAATAATTTGGTGGTATGCGTAGGTCGTCTGCCGCCGATTATCAAAAACGTTAGCTTCTAAAAGAAATTAAATATATGGAATCCATCCTAAATAATCTTATTAATAGCCTTGAAAATGGGAACATTCTAGTTGCCTTTGCGGTAATTGCGGTCGCAATTATTTTTAAAGCCCAACAGGTATTCGACTTTTTTGAAAAAATTAAAGAATCGAAGAACAAGTCTATAAACGAAATAGCTAAAAATGAACTTCTATCTGAAGATGTCAAATCAATCATTCACGAAAAGATAAATGCATTGTCTTTTCAATCGGCAGCAGGGATCTATGCAGAAAATCCTTTGCGTGGAAAAATAATTAAAAAATACAACGAATCAAAAGGCGATATTTCACTACACCAAATAAAAATAGCCATGCCGCACATTAAATTGAAAAGCGGTGAAATAGAAGTGAAGATTGGACGATTTGACAAGTTTGCTTTTTGGATGACGAATGCGGGGGCACTTTTTCTTATTTTGTTTGCATTATTATTAATTCTGCTACCTGCTGCAGCAAAAACAACATCCTTTTCTCAGTTTTTAAGTATTTATGGTTTAGCTGGAATTTTCGCAGTTTTTGCCGGAATGATGTTCAAGTCATCAATGCCGGTTATCTTTGCAAAAAGAATCAAGCCATTCATCGAAACAATAGAAAAAGAAAAGAAGCTAACAGCTTAATCAACACGGACGGAAAATTAGTCTGTTATAAATTGAAAATCAAAATTGAGGTGGGTCACTCAAGTTCGCGTCTCCGCCGGTTATCATGAACAGTTAGCTCTGAATATGAATATGTAATATCGCACATAGTAGGCCTTGATTTTATATGGAGAAAAAATGAAATATATTATTTGTACATCATTACTGCTCGGATTATTGACAAGTGGTTGCGTTAATTCTCACTATAAAAAAACTGTCACAGTTGAAAAAGATTCTGATGGAGAAATTGTAAAAACATTGGTAACGGAAGAAGTATTCCAGCCAAACCAAATGGCACATCAGGTACAATTCGACCATTTAAAGGGCGTTCAGCCTAAATAATAATTCCTACTATGTGCGATAGCTATTTGATTAGAACTGTAAAGCCACCTCTTTTAACAGCCGCAGAGCCGAGCGTTACGGGGGAACAGATGGGGGCGTAGTTGATATTTTGACATTTGCAACAACCGAACAGAAAAATATCAATAAATCAACAACGTCCATAACTTCCTAAAGCTTCCCCGCGTTCCTTTCTCTTAAAGAGAGCCTACGTAAGTATCCATACCTCCCAGATACAGATTGTACTGACTTTCCATCGCCTCCTTTAAAGCGATAGCAGGAAAGCCCTTGATAAGATTGCAGCGTAGTCCGATCCAGCCGACAGCATCGAACGCCCCGAGGCTGAGAAAATAACCTTTTTCCTGATAACGGTAACGGCGTAAGCCGCGGCCTGCGTGTAAGTTTCTGATATTGCCAGCAACCAGTTTGCCTTTCCGCAAGGCCGCTTGGGCTGCGAGCTGATTAAAGCCACTCCCTGCGTAATTGGCACTGTCACCTGCAGAGAATATCTCTGGGAGTAGATGTCCATTGGATTCTACTTGACCGTAACTGTTGGTTTGTATCGCAAACGGGGAACGTTTGACGCCAGGGAAAAACAGGGTAGCGTCGCAGGGGAGAGAAAACTCTTTATTGGTTTTGCGTTCTTTCAAATTTATGCTGTTTTTTGTTTGACCACAAAATTCTGTTTCCGCCAGATAGTTGATACCTTCGCGCCGCATCTTGCGGACAATGTAACGGTGTGCAGCTTCTGGTAGCTGCGAAGCAGTTCGGGAACCTCGATCGACTAAATTTAAACGGTAATCGAGGCAATTTTTATGCAACTGTTCCTGCAACTCAAACAGAACCTGTAGCCCTGTGGCTCCAGCACCGATCACTGATATATTGAGTTGCCGCTCTTGTGATATTTTGCTCCAGTCTTCAAGCAGTGCCGGACCTCTGCCGTCCATAAGTGTTTGTAAGCCGAACACCCTCTCTTCTTCTCGCTGTAGCACCGGGGTAGCGCCGGTCGCAATCACCAGGAAATCGAAATGGAGCTCGATATTACCGAGTGGCAGGGCCTTCTTTTGTTGCCAGCTTTGCAGGTCCGCTTCGGTAAAGGTAATTTGATGCTGGTGAAAGCTGAAGTTGAAACGTTCCGCTAATTGTGCATAAGGGACATGAAACTCTTCAACCGGGTTGGCAAATGTTTTGTGCAAATTGGTGATTTTGCAGTGCTCGGCATTGCCATCGATCAGGTGTAACTCGAACTGTGGCGCTTTTTTCGCCAGTTCTATCAAGCAGACTATTCCCGCATATCCACCTCCGAGAACAACGATTCTGGACATATTCACCTCCTTGTTTCTGCCGGCCTGGCAGCTTTTGTTAATGCTTCAGTCTGAGGACTATCAGTTCTTTAGCTGCTCATCACGCGTCAGTTTAAACAAGGTTTTAACTATGGTGCCGTGGAACTTAATCGGAGTCGTCTGAGGTCGTGTCTACATCCTTAGCTAAATGGGCAATACGATCGATTGCCCGGAGACAGATCAATGCGTATGGAAAGGTAATTAATGGCAGCTCGAAAATCAGTTCGCAGTTGTTGTTGTCAATTTCTTTCAATTTATGTCCTGTAGCTGGAATCCCAGCGACTTTCCAGTCCCAGGAGTTTAATGGCTCGAAACGGGTAATTTCAAAGTTTATCCAAATGCCGAATATGGTCTGAATTTTACCTTTAAGCCCTGCGGATATATACCGCTGCGGGCAGGATACCGCTTTCACCGAAGGTCCCCAGGTTGGCCATTGTTTTGTATCTATGAGAACTTGCCAAACATTATGCGTTGGGGCGTTGATAGTTTTACTGACCTGCATTTAAGACACTTCCTATTACAAAGGGAGTAAAAGCTGTTTTGCCGATTCAGGTCCACTATACACAGGCAGGTTTATCAGCTCTACCCAGGCCCCAGTATCCAGAGGAACCCAGTTGCAGAAGATTATCCCAGTGACAGTTTAGTCCCTGAGCTGTATCGGCGATTATTAGCGCATTAGGTGGATAAATAAAACCTTAGCGCCAGAATTCGCGGAGGTCAATGTACAAAAATGTTGCTGAAGTCTTCCACGAAAGGTGGGGGACGGAGTTGTGACAAAAGGGTCAAGTCACCTGTTGGCCAATGCCTGATGCGAGTTTGTCTTGGTTCAGCGTGAATTGGAGAATTTATTCGTCTGAGTTAAACTACAAGGACGGAGGAATTCACCATGCGATACAGTAGTACAAAAAGATTTGTTCAAAACTTAAGGTTGGTCAAAGGTATGCTTGTCCGCTTTAAGTGGCCGAGGGAGGTGTTATGAGAAGCACACTAGTGGTAATGGTATTAATAGCAACCTTATTGTCCTATGCTTCTGATGCCGCCGCAGATAAAACCATTTTGGCTGGTGGGTGTTTCTGGTGTATGGAGGCAGATTTTGAAAAACTTAAAGGGGTAACCGATGTGATCTCGGGGTTCACAGGCGGAACCTTAAAAGACCCTACATATAATGGCAATCATGAAGGTCATTTTGAAGCTGTTGAAATAACCTATGATCCTAGCAAGATAAGTTATAAAGAGTTGTTGGATCATTTCTGGGTTAACATTGATCCCTTTGATGCAAGAGGGCAATTTTGTGATAAAGGTACAAGTTATTTAAGTGCAATTTTCGTGGCCAACGAAGAAGAAAGGAAAATTGCTGAGCAGACTAAAAAGGAAGTTCAGAAAAAATTCCCTAACAAAAAAGTTGTTACGCCAATTTTGAATGCATCAACTTTTTACCCCATTAAAGGCGATGAAAGCTATCATCAGGACTACTATAAAAAATACCCAATTCGCTACAAAGTTTATCGTTGGAACTGTGGTCGTGACAAACGGCTAAAAGAACTTTGGGGAGATAAAGCAACACGCTGACAAAAAAAGACAAAAAGTGATCAAGTCTCCCGTTGGCCAAGGTCCGATCGCTGGTATTATTTCTAGCCACGCGCCGCTACCACCTGCCCGGCAGAGAAATAGGTGGCCGATTGGGTTATACACCACCGGCTGTGAGCAGGGCGGCGCAGCGCGGTTTGAAGATATACGAAGATGATAAATGTTTGCAGGATAGTTTGGGTTAAATGTCAAAATATCAACAGCGTCAGCCGGTTTTGAAAATAAAAAACGCTCTGGCCAGCTCCGGGCTGCACATAGAGGATTTTGCAGCGTATAGCGCAGAGGCATGGTGTGTCGTCGGGGCCAACCGTTCCGGAAGTGATCTTTTTTTCAAGCTCCTGAGTGCGGGGCAGGAGAGGGATAACCTCGGGGTTAAAGCAGAAGAGTTTCTGGTCAGTGAAGATATTGCGGTGTTGTCCTTTGCGCGCCAGCAAAAGATTTTTGAGGCGGAACTGGATAAAGATGACACTGACTTTCTTGATCGTGTCGATCCCGGAACTCCGGCGCGTGAATTTATTCCAGACTTACATAAACACACCGCGCTGATAGAGGCGTTCGGCCTTACTCCGTTTCTGGACCAGGGGTACCGTGAATTGAGCACCGGGCAGGCGCGTAAACTCCTCCTCCTCGCTGAGTGTGTGCGCAGGCCGGAATGTCTGCTTCTCGAAGCGCCGTATGAAGGGCTCGACCCCGGTGCGCGCACGGAACTGGATCGCTGTCTGCGCCATTTGCAGCATCAGGGGTGTTGCCTGCTTCTTTTTATTGCTAACCGGGATGATATGCCGGATTGGAGCACGCATATAGCTGTGATGGAAAACAATTCTCTGGTATGCCAGGGGCGCTTCCAGGAGGTTCAGGCCTCTGAAATGGATGGGGTGTGGCAGCATGAGCCTGATTTCAGGGTCGATATGGATCGCCCGGAAGCCTGGGGAGCCGGAAAGGGGAATGCGCAGGAGGGTGATTCTTCTGTTCCTTTAATTGAGTTGAAACACGGGTTCGCCGCCTATCGGGGCGTGGAGGTTTTTCGCGGCCTTGATCTGATTATCCACGCAGGTGAACATACCCTGGTGAGCGGGAGCAACGGCAGCGGTAAATCCACCCTGTTGCACCTCATAAGCGGGGATCATCCGGCGTGTTATCAAAATGAACTGTATCTGTTCGGGATTAAACGCGGCAGCGGTGAGTCCATCTGGGAGTTGAAGGAGCGCATGGGCATTGTCACCCCTGATTTGCACCGCAACTACTACATTGATACGGATGTACTTAGTTGCGTGCTTTCCGGCTTGTTTGATTCTATCGGAGTATATAAAAAGGCACACACATCGCAGATACACCAGGCACTCACCTGGCTGAAGTGGATCGGGCTGGAGCATTGGAAGAACAAGGCGTTTCGAAGCCTGAGTTTTGCCGACCAACGTCTGGCCCTCATCGCCCGCGCCCTGATTAAAGGGCCTGAGTTGCTGATTATGGATGAACCCACCCAGGGGCTGGATGAGGCGAATCGCAATGCAGTCCTCGCTTATATTGAGAAGATTGCGCACGAAAACGTGAGTACCATTCTTTACGTGAGCCATCGCCACGATGAATTCCGCTCTTTTTTTACCCGCCATATCCTTATGGATGATTTTACCGTGACAAAGTAGTTGGCATGCCCGGGAAGCAGAAGGGCGTGTAAAGCAGAATTCTTCCCGCTTTTACAGGAGGGGATGAATGAAAACCACAGCCATAAGTGCCATCAGAGAACAGCTCAAACATGCCTGTACCAGTAAATATAAAGTATAAAGGGGGACTTCTATATCTCCTGAAACTGCAAAAGCTCCTGCTTTAATTTATCTGCTGCAGGCTGTGCCTGTTTAAGGATTTGCTTCAGACGGTTGAAGTGGAGCAGGCGAATGTTACTGATATCCGGTTTGAGGTAAATATCGGGTTTATTGTGGCTCATGCGGGCTGAAATAATGGATTGCTGCATGATCTCAAAGGCTTTGAAAAACAGTTTCGTTAATTCCACCTCTGTCTTATCCGCGGGTGCGCGCGAGCCGGTCACATCGATGGCTATGACCAGATCGTGGCTGTCATTGAGTAAATTATACGGTAGCGGGCTGGATGTCCCACCATCTATGAGCAGGTGATTGTCGTGCGCAACCGGTGAAAAAAGACCCGGAACAGCAATGCTCGCCTTAATGGCAGTAAACAAGTTGCCTTTGTTCAGCACAATTGTTTCTCCGCTCCAGTAATCGGTTGCAACCACTCCCATCGGAATTGTGAGATCCTCGAACGTCCGTGCTTTTATCTTACCCGCAAGAAAATCCAGGAAAGCACTGGAATCAATCAATCCCCCGTTGTCTATATCAACATCAAAAAAATCACTAAGATTCAGCCCGTTATCTGAGAGCGCCAGACGCGAAAGGGTATCCAGATTTGATCCGCCAAATTGATCAAATATTTCTTCTATCTCTGCGGCGCTGAGCCCTGCAGCATAGAGTACCCCGATCACGGCACCGATGCTGGTACCGACAATCTGGTCTGGTTTCAACTTGAGATCATCAAAGACCTGCAACATGGAAATATGCGCCAACCCTCCCGCACCTCCAGAGCCTAACGCCAGACCTATGGAGGGAGCGGTAGACGTTTGTTGGGCGCTTGCCGCACCAGCAAAGGGGGACAGCAATATAAAAGTGCTCAAAAGTATGGAAAGCATGTGTTTCATTGATTGTGTCATATGATAATTGGGAAGCCTTTATGGCTGGGTCCCATGATATCCAGGATTTGTGGGTTTTGGAGTGGCCAACAACATTCCCGGCTCGGGGCCTGGGTGTCGGAGCGTAGTTCCGGACTTGGTCCGGTTTACAGCAGCATATTCAGCCCCAGGAACATCTGACCGATAAAAAGAACAATGATGATAATGCCTATGCCAAAGTGCAAGGTCCGCCAGTTTGAGCTGGTTCCCTTGATGTTTTTAGACACCAGCCACGTGGCAATAACCGCGGCAACCAGCAGGGCTCCTGCACCCAGATGAAGGGGATGTTGCCCCATGCCACTTTCGTCAAGGAATGTGATTAGCAGCCCTGCCAGGAAACCAAGGGGTAGCAGGGCGGCAATGACAGGCCCCAGCTTACGATGGCGCCTTATTTTCACCGCCTCCGGCATGTCCGGGGATAAGCGGTTTTTGCGGATACGCCAGCCAATGGCCGCCTGGTAGATAAAAGCAATGAACATGCAGGTGTTGAAAAGTGCATGACCTATTGTCATGTAGGGAATAAGCATTTTCGGGAACTCCATCATCTATCCTCCTTTTAGCGTTACTCACGGACTTCCAGCATTCCTTTCATCCCTTTCTCTTTGTGGCTTTCAAAAAAGAGAAGCTTCTTGGTGCAATAAAACGGGTACTCCCCAGTTTTGGTGGGGGTGAAGGTAGCGCTCTTGGGGGTGTCGGAGATATCGAATTTAAATTCAATACCCGCTTCGGGTGAATCCATGGCCACATCGTGTGGAACCATCCCGGGTTCTTTGGTGAATTCAAGCTCAACCGGTACATCTTTTTTGACGATGATATAGTTGGGCACAAAAAAATGACTCCCGCCAGTGATCTCAACCTTCTGTACCCCCTGACTGTTGATTTCTGCAGTAATTTTATTGATTTCCGCGTCGCTTGCTCCGCTAGCTGTAACAGTGGAAATAAAGCAAAAGATTACGCTCAGAACGATATACTTCAGGGCGTTTTTCATTGTGTTCTCCTCTATAAGTCTCTCAAATCTGCCAAGTTTGATGGCGTCGCAAAAACTCACCAACTGCGGCGTTGCTGTAATTGCCTTGCTGCTTCGACGTACGTAAGTACGCCTCATTGCTTGACAATCACGCGCCTTGCATTTGGCGCTTTTTGCTTAGCCTTCTAATTTTGTGCTTTCTGCGAAAGCATCAAGTTTAATTACTCGCCTGCTTGGCGGCGTGATGTGCCACCGCAAAAGCCCGGCTTTCATCGCCAGCATATTCCTTGTATGCATTGTTGAATGCTTCAAGAAATGCCTTCTTCTGGTGGGTGGTGTATTTCTGTACCTGCTCTTGCGGGAGATCGCTAATCGATTTATACGGCATTGTGCGTAACCTCCTTATCCATTGATTCGTGAAAACCGGGGAGATCATTGGTTGGATTATGAATTTTGAGCGCTACACCCAACTCTGGATCAAGAGCATAAAATCGCAAGGGGTTGTTGCTGACCTTTTGGCATATGCCCAAGGTGTTAAGCGCGGATGGGTTGTGGCTTTTAAGGCATCCGCTCCACCGTCACATACAAAAAACCATCGTTGTTACCGTACATGCGTTTAAGATCGTTGGCAAAGGGGCAGAACTCCCCGCTGTTTTCGGGGATGTATTGGGTACCGCCCTGGCCGATGGCAAACAACTCCTGATCCTGGTCGCCGACGCCGCCGATGAGGGTGAACCACTTTGCCTCCGGGAAGCGCCGAAACGGCTCCATCATGGCGACGCCTACATCCTTGAACCAGCGGATATCCGGGTGGTCGCGATCCCAGCCGTCGCCGTTGCATTCAATGGACGCATCGCGCCAGGTGCGCTCTGCCGTGACGCTGAAGCGATACCGTCTGCCTTTTTCGAGCAACAGGCCGGTGCGGTTGTAGAGCTGGTGGGCAAATACCGGAATCGTGCGCGGTTCGCTCACATCAAGCGGAAGCAGCGGTCTCATGCCCACTTCGAGATGATGGGCGAGGTTGTCAAAAGCACTCAGACCGCCGTCAATATTGAGGATGCTGTGGGCACGGCGCAGACCCTGGGGACGGTACTCGCTGTCGGCGTAAATCCGTTCAGCCACACTGTGATGCACCACCGGGAGCGGCTCGGCAGCGATCTCATCGTCTTTGATACGCGTGACATGGCGATCGTACAGGGTGAACATGGATATGGGCCACATCCGTTTCTGCTCATGGTTGATGCCGAACGCGTTGGGCTCGATGAGAACATCATCGAGCTGGAGATCTGCTCTGTCCTCACCGTCGGTCAATTCCTCGAACACTATCCGGTTCGGAGCCAGTTTCTTTAAGCCCGTGTCTCTGCGCTCGATCTCGTCGAGCACAAAGCGCAGGCAAATATCGGAGAGGCCGTCACGCCGATATCCCCCACCAACATCGGAATGCGCCCCGGCAAACCACACCTCTGTCACGCGCGCTTCATCATTCATCAATGTCGGCTGAAACGCTTTGCGCCGGTCATTGATGCTGACCAGATGCAATGCCTGATCGATATTCGGGGCAATGGTGCAATTTTCAAATAACACATCGGAGTTGGGGCGCCGCTCTTCACTCAGGTCGGGCATGCCGAACGAGGCCACCGTATCAAACACGCAAAGGAGAGCGATTCTGATCCCGGAGAACTCATTCTCCTTGCTGATCACCGAGCAGAAACGCCGCGCAATCGCGGCACCACGACTGAAACCGAAGACAAATACCTTGTCGCCGGGGCAATGATACTGGCGCAAATCATCGCGGGCGTTTTTGATGATGCGCCCCACATCGGTCAGAGCCAGGGCGGCGTTGAATACTTGCTTGATCTTGCGCCCGTAGGTTCCGACGCCGGGATAATACAGGCTCAGCTGATCATCAAAGTGGCGCTGACCGTCACGCAGGTCACCGCCGAAGAGCAGATGGAGCTTCAATACGTTGGTGATGTTGTTGTCTTCGGTGCCACCGCTGGGGGTTTCACCCTGGGCTGCATCTTCAACATCGTTGCAGGTGCCATCGAAACAAAAAATCAGATTGGCCATGGTTTCCCCCTCCTTATTGATTGCGCCGCTGGGCATGGGCGAGGAGCTTGGCGGAATAATCACGGATGGCATGATCACTCCCCGCCGCTTTGAAGCGTGTGGCAAGCAGACGCGGCAGTACAATGGAAACCCGCCAGAAGATATTCGGGCTGTTTTTCACCTGCAGGTCTTTGAAATCAATCCCCTTTTCATCCTTGATATTGGGTGCCGCGGAAAGAAACACCAGGGTGCCGTAGTGGGTGTAGCCCAGGAAATATTTGCGTAGCCACTCTGATATCTGGAAGGTGCCGTTGATGGGGATGACGCGCAGCAGGGCAAGAGCAAAGGAAAAGCCGTAGCCGAACGGCACCTTGGCCACCCCGTCCGCGGCATTGACCACACGATAGACCGGGGTCTTGATTCCCTTGAAGAATTCGTCATCTGCCATGCGTGGACACCCGAAGGTATAACAGGCACCAATGGAGTCTTTGCACAACAGGCGGGTGGCGAGTAAGGCCAGTGCTCCGCCGAGGGAGTGGCCGGTGATATAGATCGGTACCCCCTGATGCTTCTTGAGGGCAGCGCCAATGCGCTCCTTCAACGGTTTAAACGCCTCCTGAAAACCGCTATGCACCCGCCCGTTGCACTCTTCGGCATTGACCAGATCAGCCTTGATGTCGGTCAGCACATCCCTGATGTTGGGTTGGGTGCCGCGGAAGACCAGAATCATCATGCCGGAAAAATCTCCATCGGGCTTAAGCTTCACCAGCATCGCTTCGGTGCCGCTTTCAGCAAAGGAGTCAAGAAGTTCGAATTTGCCTTTTTTCAATGTTTCCACCACAACATTGTCCGGATGAATCCCTTGACTGCGTGCACGCGTGATCAATGCTTCCAGCGCGCTGTCTTCTTCGCCTTTTTCAACAGCGTTACGAATCGCCGCGATCAATCCGGCGCTGGATTCTTCACAGGGCAGGGGTTCGTAAACAAGGCGCGATATCTCCGCCAACAACCAGGCGGTGCGGTCGGAGTAAGCCGCGCGTTTTACAGGTGGTTTTTTGATCAGTGCCGTATCGGAAAAATAGCCGTCCATTATCTGTCCCTCCTCCCAGCTGAACTTCATGCAATAGAACTGCAAAAACGATAATATTAGTTAAATTAAATATAGCCGCCTTTGAGTTGAGCGCAAGCAAATCAGCCTGGAAAACTGTTTTATAGGGGGATAAAGCTGAAATCACCTTAAATTTCAGAAAACAGGCGGAGAATAGCAGGTGATTATTTAAGTGAAGAAGAGGGCAGGGGGGGAGTGCCAAGAGGTGAAATATGCCAAAAAAACAATTCCGGCATGACATTTTAGATTAAATGTCAAAATGTCCCCTGGATTCTGGAGAAAAAGCTTGGATGATCCGCAATAATTGCGCTGCATGCACCTTCTAATTAATAAAATTCGTTGACAGTGTATCAATCGACTTTTAATATAAAGTGGATAAACACAATTTATCATAAAGCGTAGCGCAGTAGGGTGTAACAGTAGGGTGCAACCATGATGGATATTCTTCAATCACGTGTCATATTTTTATCTTCAGTTACAGGCATAATACTTTTTTTTGCCGCCGGTGTCGCTTGTGCGGGGTCATATACGGAATCTGCTCACGGGAATAGTATCGAGGGAGTGAACCGTACCTGCTTAAGCGTATTCGTTACCGGTAATTGTGCCCATTGTCATGAGCAACATGCGTCCCACGACGGCAGTGAAGCCAATCCGGTGAGCGGCTAGCCTTCAGCTTACGCTCTTTTTGCCGATAGCGATCCGGCAATCGCAGGCCCCTATAATAAAGATGACAGTTTTTGTTTTTATTGTCACGTGGAATCGAGCAGCTCGCAAGAGGGCAACAGTATAACCAACAAGCAGTATGCCATAACCTTTGGTGGCTACGATACCGACAGTGCAACAGATGTCATGGGAGCCTTCAATCTTGTATCGTACCATAATCTTTACGATATCAAGAATTTTGCCAAGGCAACGTTTGCAGACTTTAGTGATGACTCAAACCCCTGCAGCATTTGCCACAACCCCCATATGGCAAAAAACCACAAAGATCATCCTGCTGACCCAGCTTACACCACCATATCATTGCCAACTCAGCCTGATGAACTCTGGGGTGACGACCCTGACGAGAGGATGAGTAACTATACCACCTACCGTGCCCCCTATTATTATGGTTCAACTACTGCATATGAACCCGGGAACACCTTCATTTCTGATGGTGCTAATACCACGGATTATAATACCTTCTGCCTGAGTTGCCATCAGTACGAAGTTCCTGTTTCCACCCCCGGTGTCGCTTCTATGAACCCCAACACCACGCCCGGCTACCTGACTGCCATTGATTGGAGCCCTGCTACGGGGGACATGCATGGCGAAAGACCGCGCATTCAACCCATAGATGGCGGCGCCAAAGCCTTTGGTTCAGTTACCGCTCCCTACGATATCGATCCGGTCAGCAGTAATTACGTCATGTCCTGCCTCGATTGCCATGACCCTCACGGCAGTGTTTTGCTCCCAGGTGGGCTGACATCGAACTATCTGTTGCGCAAAGAGGTCAATAACAACAAGGTCGATGGTTGCGGCCCCGGTTTTGAGCAGTACTGGTGCCAGATAGATTTCTGTACGAGTTGCCATACATGGTCCCACTGTGGCGGACCGCAGGGCTGTTTTGGTTGTCATTATCATGGCGGGGAAAACATTTTCTGCGGACCCTGGAACGGGCCGAATTTTTAAAATTCCACCCCGTTGCCCTGAAGACAACTGCATAAAAAAAGGATAAAGATGCGCATTGCCCATCCCGGCATTCCGACGCAACATACAAATTGGCCCCACCATCTGAAGTTAGGCAGGGCCAATTGGGGCCAAGGGCGACTTATTTATAAAATCACTCCCCGCACAAATATATTTACAGCCTCTATTTTCTACGCCTGAATTCATTGCTGCTACCTGCAGCAAAGGTGCAGGACAAAATGCTTACGCATCCACATCGGCGATAATCCGTTTGAGGGAAGGGGAAGTCAGTGCCCGTCCAGAGCCGGAGAAATTTGCCAGATTCATACTATGTAGTGCCGATTCCTGGACGGTTTTCAATTTGACAGCAGAATAGCCTATCTTGTATACAAGCTGGTTCGCCGTGGGCGGCTCCGGCACATTTTCGTAACACCTCAATATCCCCGTTCCGTTCTGCCCACATTTCCCGATATTATATGACAGCAATTTTTAACCACCGGTAAAGCGAGGATCAATGAATCTGAAACCCGAAGTTGTCGCTCGTCTTGAGCGTGTGCTCAGCTCCATCGAAATGCTGCTCCCCACGGCCGTCGAGCCTGTGGACTGGTCCATCTGTGACGCCGCCAACTGGCGCCGCCACTCTTTTTCAGGCTATCTCGAGCCGGTCAAAGTGACGGATACCACTGACATTGACCAGCTGCTTGGCGTCGATGAGCAGAAAAAAATCATGCTCAACAACACGCGCCAGTTTCTCTCCGGGCTGCCCGCCAACAATGCCCTGCTGTGGGGCTCCCGCGGTACGGGCAAGTCTTCACTGGTCAAGGCGCTGCTGAATAAATTTGCCCCCGAGGGTCTACGTGTAATACAAGTTGAAAAAGAGGATCTGATCTATCTTTCGGAGATTTTTTCGGCGGTAGAGAATGAACCGTATCGATTTATCCTGCTTTGCGATGATTTGACGTTTGAAGTTGGCGAGCTCTCCTATAAAATGCTTAAAAGTGCTCTCGATGGCTCGGTTTATTCGGCACCGGAAAATGTACTGATCTACGTCACCTCTAACCGCCGCTACCTGTTGCCGGAGTATGAAGGCGATCATCTCGGGGGTAAGTACGTCAAAGGTGAACTGCAGCAGAGCGAAACCATGGAGGAAAAAAGCTCCCTTTCCGACCGTTTCGGTCTCTGGGTTCCTTTTCATACCTTCTCCCAGGATCGCTACCTCGATGCGGTGCGTCTGTGCATCGAGAGCTGGAGCAGCCAGCTCAAGCAGGAAATCCCCTTTACTAAAGAGCTCGAGCAGGCCGCCATCAAATGGTCGCACGACAAGAGTAAGCGCTGCGGACGTACGGCGTTACAGTTCTCTAAAAATTGGGTTGGAAAGTACCTGTTGACCTGATTTTTTTCCCTTACATCCCAGACTCCTAAAAAAGCCCCCAATTAAGCGTTTGGGGGCTTTTTTAGTAGATGGTTGAGGGTGTTGTTGATAGGTTGGCATGGTGGCAAAAGGTTAACCATGCCATTTTTTTAGATCCATATCTTTTTGGAAATGGAGACAATTATGCTGTTATTGCGTTTATTGACTTTCCCAGCCATTTTATTTGTTCTGCTTTCCTCCACCAGTTTCGCCGCGTCTGCTGATAACGTGATTAACGGGAATGCGGGTACAGTACTTACAGTCGAAAGCTATGGAGCCTACGATGAACCCTGGGCCATGACTTTTCTGCCTGGAGGAGACCTGCTGGTAACCGAAAAAAACGGCACCTTACTCCTGGTAGATCCGGATGAACGTTCCAGGGTGAGTGTGAAAGGCGTACCCAGGGTGGCTTACGCCGGGCAGGGCGGTTTAGGTGATGTCGTACTCCACCCGCAATACGAGAAAAATCACTTGATCTATCTGTCGTACGCTGAGCAGGGTGCGTCTGGAAAGAGGGGAGCCGTCGTTGCGCGAGCTCGATTTCGTCCTGCATCTTCAGAGCCTGAACTGGAAGACCTCGAAGTAATCTGGCGTCAAACACCCAAAGTCAGAGGGAGTGGGCACTACTCTCATCGGCTCGCATTCAGCCCGGATGGGTATTTGTTCATTACGTCCGGTGATCGACAGAAACAGACCCCGGCCCAGGACTGGGAACAGGATCTGGGCAAGGTGATTCGAATAAACGCGGATGGTTCGATACCCCCTGATAACCCGTTTCAGGATAAGGGTGAAAGCGCAAAATCATACTGGACCCTCGGACACCGCAATCTGCTCGGAATTGCTTTCGATGCACAGGGACTGCTCTGGACTCACGAAATGGGACCCCGACACGGGGATGAATTCAACCTGATTGTAAAGGGGGATAACTATGGCTGGCCCATTGTATCCTGGGGTGACCACTACTCCGGTATTCCGATCCCGGATCATGACACGCGTCCGGAGTTCAATGCCCCTGAAGTCTACTGGGTGCCCACTGTCGCTCCATCAGGGTTGATCATATACTCCGGCACCATGTTCCCGCAGTGGCAGGGCAACGCCTTTATCGGCGGGCTCAGATCCAGGTCACTGGTACGTATCAGGATTGAGGGGAAACAGGCCGAGGAGGTGGAACGTTTTGCCATGGGCAAACGTATCCGCGAGGTGGAGCAGGGCCCGGAAGGTGCCATCTGGGTTCTGGAAGATGAAAAAGGCGGGCGTTTGCTGCGTCTTACTCCCCACAATTAAACAATGGGATGGAAAACACATGGAACCTGAGGGGATGTCACCAAAACACTCCTTTTATTGAGACCACTTTGTTGTATACTGAGTTTGATAATTTTTTTGACATCGTACATGGTTCAATTAATTCTTATACTTTATGCGAAAGAACCTTTTTTGACCCATTGATTTTGAGGAAATGACTTGAAAAATCTTGCCGAACAATTCAGGGATAGCTGCGGCTTTGGTTTGATCGCGCAGCTCAACAACCGTCCGGACCATCAGATATTGCAGGATGCAATGCAGGCGTTGAGCAGGATGATGCACCGGGGTGCCGTTGCCGCCGATGGTAAAAGTGGAGACGGAAGCGGGTTACTCTGCTCGATGCCGCAGCGGTTTATGCATGCGGTCGCAGAAGAGGCCGGGGTCTCCCTGCCGGATCAGTACGCCGTTGCAACCCTATTTTTAAGTGACGAGGATGCACAGCTCAAGGTTTTTGAAGAATTCTGCGAGAAGAACGATCTGAGGGTGCGTTTTGTGCGTGAGGTTCCCCTTAGAACCGATGCGCTGGGTGAATATGCGCTGCAGAAACTGCCGAAAATTGTCCAGGCCTTTGTTATTCCCGATGCCCTGATTGCAACAAGACGGTTTGATGCACTTCTTTACCTGACGCGTAAGGAGGTGGATAATGCCCTTGCCGACATACCGGATTTCTACATCGCGAGTTTCAGCCGCACCCTGATATCCTATAAAGGGTTGGTTATGCCGACCTATATCGCGCATCTGTTCCCCGATCTGGAGGATGAGCGTTTTGAGATCACCTTTGCCATGTTCCACCAGCGCTTTTCCACCAACACCCTGCCGCAGTGGAGACTTGCCCAGCCGTTGCGCCAGATTGCCCACAATGGGGAAATAAACTCCATCAGGGGCAATCGCCTGAAGGCAAAGAGCAAGTTTCTCGGAGCCGAGAGTCCGGTTTTCAGCGCTACCGAGCTGGAACGCATTCAGCCGTTTCTGGAAGATGGGGTCAGCGACAGCGCCAACCTCGACAATATGTTCGAGTTCATGCTTGCCAATGGGATGGATTTTTTCAAGGCGGTGCGCTCCCTGATTCCGCCGGCGCGCCACAATGTCGCCAACATGCCGGCCAAATTACGCTCCTTCTATGAATATTCTTCGGCCGCGTATGAGCCTTGGGATGGACCCGCCGCAGTCAGTGTTACGAATGGGCGTTATATTGGCTGTATTCTTGATCGCAACGGGCTGCGCCCGGCCAAATACGTGGTCACCACTGATGACCGTCTCCTGGTTTCGAGCGAATATGGCGTGCTCGAAACGCCGCCGATAATGGTGCGCGAACGTGGACGTCTCCAAAGTGGGCAGATGATAGCTGCTGACCTTGAGCATGGACAGATCTTCTATACGCGGGATATTGATCGCTATCTGATGAATTCCCAGCCCTACAGTCAGTGGCTTACCGAGCATACCCATTACCTGCAGGAGTTTATCGAGCGCCAGTTCGAGGATCTTTCCGATTACCGCTACCCTGATCTTGAGCGCCTGCAGCGCTACCATAATATCACCAGTGAGGTGGTTGATCTGGTGATCCGACCCATGATGGAAAAAGGGAAGGAGCCGGTCGGCTCCATGGGGGATGACACCCCGCTGGCATGTTTTTCCAAAAGTCAGCGCAACTTCAGCGATTTTTTCAAACAGAAGTTTGCCCAGGTTACCAATCCGCCCATTGATCCGCTGCGCGAGAAGGCGGTGATGTCGACCACCATCGGCGTGGGAGAGATCGGTAATCCCCTGGTGGAGAGCAACGAGCGCGCCCGGCGCCTGAAGAGTATTTCCCCGATCCTGTCGCGGGATATTTTCAATGCCATGCTCTCCTTCGGTGATCCGGAGCGTCCGCGCTATGAGCCATGCTACCGCTACGCCACCTTCTTCACCGGCTTCTCCGGCAGCTTGCGCGCGGGATTGGAATCGTTGGCCCAGGAGGTGATTGCGGCAGTTAAAGAGGACGGGGTTCGAACGGTGATCCTGGATGATCGCTGCCTGAGCGCAGAACAGCCCCTGATCCCCATGGCGATGGCGATCGGCTATATAAATCAGCAGCTGCTCACGACCGGCTTGCGCCAGCACGTGTCATTGGTGGCCTGCACCGCCGAGGTGCTGGAACCCCACTCGGCCTGTGTCCTCCTGGGTTACGGTACGGTGGCCATCTATCCGTGGCTCCTCTATTCTACCGGGTTGCAGCTGTGTGAGAAACAGCAGATGAGTGCCAAAGAGATTCGTCTGGCGCTGCAGAATATCTACAATGCCCTGAGTATGGGGATCCTGAAGGTGATGTCAAAGATGGGGATCAGTACTGTCTCCAGTTATCGCAACGCCGCGCTCTTCGATTTGATCGGTCTCGACACGGAACTGGCCGAGGCGTGTTTCCCGGGGTCTGCGGTGTTGCTCCCCGGCCTCGGATATGCGGATATAGAAAAGCGGATCCTTCAGGTGCACGAAAAGGAATTTGTGCGTTCATATATGAAGCGGATCTATCCGCTGGAGATCGGCGGGTTTTACCGTGACAATGCCGGTTTCGAGTTCCATGACTTTGGTACGCGCCAGGTCACCCAGATGCACCGCTTTGCCGAGGAAAGAACCCGGGAAGAGTATCTGCGCTTTCGCGACATGGTCGATGGGCGCGGGCTGCAATTCATCCGCGATGCCTTTGATTTCAAAAAAGCACCGCGTAAATCTACCCTCGATCAGGTAGAATCGGTCGAGGAGATAACCCGCCGTTTTGATTCGGCGGCGATGTCTCTGGGGGCACTGTCGCCCGAGGCGCACATGGCTCTGGCCGAAGCCATGAATATTTTAGGCGGCTCCTCCAACTGTGGTGAGGGTGGCGAAGAAGCTGCCCGCTTCGGCACACCGCGCAACAGCAAGATCAAACAGATCGCCTCGGGCCGTTTCGGCGTCACCCCGGAATATCTACGCAGTGCTGAAGAGATTCAGATAAAGCTGGCTCAGGGGGCAAAGCCGGGCGAGGGTGGACAGTTGCCGGGCGAGAAGGTAACGCCGATCATTGCGACCCTGCGCTTTACGGTTCCCGGCGTTACCCTGATCTCACCACCACCGCATCACGACATCTATTCCATAGAAGATCTGGCCCAGTTGATATTTGACCTCAAGCAGATCAATCCGGAAGCCATTATCAGCGTCAAGCTGGTATCTACCGAGGGAGTTGGCACCATTGCCGCCGGGGTGGCCAAGGCATATGCCGACAAGATCGTGATCTCCGGTGCTGATGGGGGAACGGGGGCCGCGCCCTTCAGCTCGATCAAGTCAGCGGGTAACCCCTGGGAACTGGGGCTGGCCGAGGCCCACAACAGCCTGAAGGCCAACGGCCTGCGCGAGCTGGTGCGACTCCAGACCGATGGCGGGCTTAAGACCGGGCGCGATGTGGTCAAGGCTGCCCTGCTCGGGGCGGAAAGCTACGGTTTTGGCACCCCGCTGCTGGTTATTCTGGGGTGCAAGCTGCTGCGTGTGTGTCATCTGAATCGCTGCACCGTGGGTATTGCCACCCAGGATGAACAGCTGCGCGGGCACTACACTGGAACGGTTGAGAAGGTTGTCGCCTATTTGCGTAACGTGGCTGAAGATGTGCGCGAAATTCTTGCCGAACTCGGTTACACGTCGCTGCAGGAGGTGATCGGGCGCAGTGATCTGCTCGAGCAGATCGATAGTCCAGAGGTGGAAAAATTTGACTTCTCTCAGGTATTGATGCGGGTTGATGGTGTTGATACCTGGCAGCAAGCCAATCCCCCGTTTGACGATAATGCTTTTGAAAAGAGGATTCTGAAAGAGGTGATGCAGGTGATTCGCGACCCACAGAAAGAGATTGTGGTGGAGCGGGAGATCTGCAACACCAATCGCAGCTTCGGTACCCTCATCAGTGGGCAGATAGCGCGCTATTACGGCGATGCAGGCCTGCCCAAGGATGCCATAACCATCAAGCTGACCGGAGTTGCCGGGCAATCGATGGGTGCCTTTCTCTCTCACGGTATGAGCCTGTTTCTCAGCGGTGTGGCCAATGATTACGTGGGCAAGGGAATGCACGACGGGCGCATCATTATCACCCCGCGAATTTATCAGGAGGGTTCTTCGGCTGTAGGTAACACCTGCATCTACGGCGCCACCGGGGGTAAACTCTTTGTCGCCGGCAGAGCCGGTGAGCGCTTTGGCGTGCGCAATTCCGGGGCGCTGGCAGTGGTTGAGGGGACAGGTGATCATGCTTGTGAGTATATGACCGGCGGAACTGTTGTAGTGCTCGGCGAAACCGGGATCAATTTCGGTGCTGGTATGACAGGCGGCGTTGCTTTCGTCTATGACCGGGAGAAGCGTTTTATCGACCGCCTCAATCAGGATCTGGTTGCGGCGCGGCGTATTGATATCGATGAAGACAACGAGGCCCGGCTCTATCTCAAAAAGATCCTCAACAGTTACTTTAACCGTACGCGCAGCCCCAAGGCCCGGCGGGTTCTGGATAATTTTCGTGAAGAACTGGCCTATTTCTGGATGGTGACCCCCAAACAGATGAAGGCCCCGCTGAATCCTAAAGAGGGCGATTGATCCGGTTCTTTTACGGGAAATTTTTTTTGCTGGTAGCTGTGATAGATGTGTAAATAACTATTCAGTAAGGCCTTGTGGCACCCATTCCAAGGGACATGACTGTTTGGGATTTGGGCCGTCCGTGGCGACAGACGCCCTTTCCATGGATACCACAAGCCCCGACAGTAGGTCGGTGAATAGTCTCAATGCTGCATACAAAACAGGAATGATTGAATATGCAAACGTTTACCGAAACCCAAAGGCAGGAGCCGGAAAAAACGGAAGTGCCTGAGCGTCTGAAGAATTTCGAAGAGGTTTATCGCTTCTTTGACAACAAGCACGTGCGCCGCCAGGCCGAACGCTGTGTACAGTGTGGTGA
>Ga0182239_1000222_pt1 | contig 21661 bp, 18 predicted proteins | sample hydfrate6_PW_210_FD_132456 | JGI IMG/M metagenome (GOLD analysis project Ga0182239, IMG submission 132456) | Subsurface microbial communities from deep shales in Texas, USA - hydraulic fracturing test 6_PW_210 | ecosystem: Environmental > Aquatic > Deep subsurface > Shale gas/oil reservoir >... | reverse complement strand
TCACCCAACTCACTATTTAATTGTCAAAGACCTTTCGTCCAGAAATTGTAATGTATCTGAACTTCTTTCCCCTGTCAACACTCTTTTCAATCTCTTTAAAAAATTGTGCCGACTCGGTGACAACTGCTTCCGCGTCCTCGTCTTTATTTTGAGGATGCCTTTACGGTAACTTTTGCCTTTTTGGAAAGAACGTTGCGTTGCAGCGACTCTGTGCCCCTGCGACGCGAAGACTGGTTTTACGGAAACAGCCCCCCTTTGTCAACGACAAATGCAAACTTTTTATAAAAATTTTATAATATCAATGATATCAGACTATTAAAATAAAAAAAAAGCAGCATGCATACTTACCGTTTACATTTTAATGTGCAGCGTCCAAAAGTAAGTTATCACGATGCACAGCCTCTCTGTGCCCGACCCGGACCTTTAAGATTTTTTCAATGTCTGTGCTTTTGCACCCGCAGATTTTCCTCAAGTCTTCGGAGCTGAAATTGCACAGCCCAAGGCCCAGCTCCTGTCCGTTCGAGTCCACGATACGGATCAAATCCCCCGGCTCAAAACAGCCCCTGACATCCTGAACGCCGATAGGGAGCAGACTCTTCCCGCGCAAGATCAAGGCATCCCTGGCCCCGGCGTCAACAACGACATCTCCCAAGGGATCCAGGTTATAGGCCAACCAAAACTTTCGTCTTGGAATTGCTCGCTCTTCCGGCATGATCCAGGTCCCCAACTCCTGTTCTGCAAAAACCTTTTCAAGAACAAACGGCACCTTCCCGGAAACTATAAGGGTCGGCACGCCGAGTTGGGAAGCCCGCCTGGCCGAAAGCAGTTTGCTGTGCATGCCCCCGGAACCTGATCGAGTCGAACCCTGGCATGTATTTTGGATATTGACCTGTTTTATGTCTTGGATGCAGTGATATTTGACTGCATCCGGCGACAGATCTGGGTTGCCTGAATACACACCATCGGCAGTGGTCAAGCTGACAAACAAATCGGCCCTGACCACATTGAGGAGCAGACTGGCCAAAAGATCATTGTCCCCGAACTTCAGCTCCCGAACTACGACGGTATCGTTTTCATTGACCACAGGGATAACCCCTTTTTCCAGCAAGGTGGCAAAGGTATTCCTCGCATTCAAGAACCTGTGCCGGCTGCGCAGATCGTCCCGGGTCAAAAGGATCTGGGCCGTTACTTTATTGTATCGTTCAAAAGCCTCATCATAACTGTGCATCAACCGACTTTGGCCCACAGCAGCAGCTGCCTGCTTTTCCGGCAGAGACAGCTGTCCCGACCCGGCAAAAACAAAGCAGCGGCCAGCGGCAACTGCCCCGGAAGAAACCAGAATGATTTGCTTCCCCTGATCGTGCAATGCAGCGATCTGATCCGCCAAGCGGTTGACCACCCGCAGATCAAGCCCTTGTTCTGAGGTGAGCACAGCACTGCCCACCTTGATGACCACAAGTTTGGCTGATTCCAGGACCTGCTTTCTCCAGGCCCGCCACGTAAAGCTCAAATCTTCAGCCGTCATCCCCGGCTCCTTTACCTCAAAATATATCCCCTGATTTCGATCATGAAACCGTGCGGTCAAGCTGCACCTTCCAGCTGCTGCATAAACCATTGTCCAACACTTTACGACGCATCTGGAGTCTGTTCCGGGCCCCTCTTTACTCTGGTCCACAAGATGCGCAACAATTCGTCTACACCTTCTTTCGTCAGAGAGGATAAGAAAACAACTCCCCGTCCTTCATCCACTGCCCGGGTCTGTAACGCCGCCAAATCCTCCCGGGACAAGAGATCGATTTTGCTCACCACCCGGATCTGTTCTTTAGCTGCCAAATCCGGATCATACAGTTCCAGTTCGGTATTGATGAAAGCAAACCCGGACCATGGATGATCAAGAGATATGTCTTCAGCGCTGAGCAGATGGACCAACAGCTTGGTCCGCTGGACGTGCCTTAAAAAGGTATCTCCCAGCCCTTGCCCCTGATGAGCGCCCTCAATGAGTCCCGGAATATCGGCCAAGACCATGTGTTGCCCATAATCGTTTTTGACCACACCTAATTGAGGAACAAGTGTGGTGAAGGGATAGGCGGCGATTTTGGGCCGGGCCGCAGATACAGTAGAAATGAATGTGGACTTGCCGGCATTGGGTAACCCGATGATCCCCACATCGGCCAGCAGTTTGAGTTCCAGGCGAAGACGTTTTGCCTCGCCCTCTTCACCGGGCTGAGCAAAGCGGGGGGTGCGCATTGTCGAGGACTTAAAGTGAGTATTACCTTTTCCCCCACGGCCACCCCGGGCCACAACATACTCATCCCCGGGTCTGACCAGGTCGCACACAATCTCCTCCCGACCATCCGGGGTGAGAAGAGTAACTACAGTTCCCGGAGGCACGTCAATGATCCTATCCCGTCCTGCCCGGCCGTACTTGTCCCTTCCTTGGCCCGGCTGGCCGTTTTCAGCTGCATACATCCGCTTCAGGCGCAGATCGTACAAGGTCAGCTTGGTGGATGACGCCTTGAGGACAACGCTTCCCCCCCGACCGCCATCTCCCCCGTCCGGCCCGCCTTTGGGAATATACTTTTCCCGGCGAAAAGAAACGCAGCCATTGCCGCCTTTTCCAGAACGAACCGTAATCACCGCCTCATCAATAAAGCGCATTTCACCCACCACATTGAGATCATCAAAGGTTGTGTTTTTCGGAAAGACAATAAAAAAAGGCAGAAGGCCGCCTGCCTCCTGCCCTTTTTGCTTCGAAAAAAAGCACATCTATTCCGCAGGGACGACGCTGACCCTGGTCTTTTGCTTCCGCTTGCGGGTATATTTTTCGTATTGAACACACCCGTCGACCCTGGAAAAAATAGTATAATCCTTGCCCAATCCGACGTTTTCTCCAGGGTGGATCTTGGTTCCCAACTGCCGAACCAGGATATTTCCGGCTTTGACCTGTTCACCGCCGAAGCGCTTCACTCCTCGCCTTTGACCGATACTGTCCCGTCCGTTACGGGAACTTCCTCCGGCTTTTTTATGGGCCATACACCCTCCTTCCTAGACTTCTATGGCTTTGACCTTGAGCACAGTGAACGCCTGCCTGTGCCCAGCCTTGCGCCGATAGTCCTTTCGTTTCTTGTGCTTGAATATGATCACCTTTCGGTCCCTGGCCTGGTCTAACACCTCACAGGTTACCTTGGCCTGGACAAGGGGATTTCCTACCTCCACACCCTGATCAGAATTGACAAACAAGACCTGATCCAGGACCACTTCCGAACCGACCTCAGCTGGCAGCTTTTCCACCTCGATGGTCTGTCCTTCCTGGACCTTGTATTGTTTGCCTCCTGTATTCACTATCGCATACATAGGCCACCTCCGCAAAAAGTAAAACACGCTTTTTATCCTCTTCCTGGACCAGAAGTCAAGCTTTTTATTCAGCCTGAAGCCACAGCCAGAACAAGGACGTCTACCTGGACCGCTCCTGCCAGACGCAGGGCCTTGGCACACTCAGTCAACGTGGTCCCGGTCGTGCTCACATCGTCGACCAGCAGGACGTGCTGTCCCCAGACCAGCTTTTTTTCAGCCCAAAACGCACCCCGCACGTTTCGTAATCGCTTTTTGCGCTCCAGTCCGCTCTGGGCTTTGGTTCGCCGGGTCCGGATCAATGCATTGGCCCGCATGGGAACCGTAAGTTCTCGTTTCAAGGTCCTGGCTATCTCCAGACTTTGGTTAAATCCACGCTCTCTGAGCCGGGAGACATGCAAGGGCACAGGGACGATACAGTCTGGACACAGGCCGTAATAATGGAATGCGTAGGCCCGCAGAATCAGAATGCGTAGGGCCATGCGCCGTTCAAAGCAGGCATGGAACTTAAAATCCAGAATCAATTCCCGCAATGTGCCGGCATAGGAACCCAGAAAGCCGAATTTGTCCCAGGCAGGTCTCTTTTCCCGGCATCTTGCGCACAGATAGGGTTCGATCTCAGCTTGGGAATAGAGTTGTCCACACAAAGGGCAAAATCCGCCGTTTCTGGGCTGCATCTCCAGATCGCATTCCAGACACAGGCCATCTACACACTCATGCTTCCCAATGGGCCGGGCACAGATCAGGCAACGCCTGATTTCGGTTATCCGTTCCCAGACACTACGTACGGAGTATGGCCACCTGCTCACTCTTCAGCCTTGTCTCCAATAGATCTGAAATATTCGGCTTTTTTCAAGTTCTAAACTGCAACGAAAAATAGGTACCACATGGGATTTCCGTCGTTTCACTCTTGCCCGGCCCAATCTCTGAACACATCGCCATTTGAATCTCCGGGCAATCCAGAGGAAAGCCCGACAAACTTCGACCCAACCCAGCTTAGAAAAAAGCCCCCTCCCGGAAAAACGGATTGTACAGCTTCTCATTCTCCACTGATGTCTGGGGGCCGTGGCCGGGATATATCACAGTCTGCCCGGGCAGGGTAAACACCTTTTCCCGTACTCCCTGCAGTAAGGTTTCCAGACTTCCACCCGGAAAATCCGTCCGCCCGATAGAGCCCTGAAAAATGAGATCACCGACAAACAAGGCCTTGCTCTCATGAAAATACAGGGACATGCTCCCGGGTGTATGTCCCGGAGTGTGCATGACACTACATTGTTCCCCGATAAATTCCCGCTCTCCAGGTTCCAGAGGCTGATAGTCAAACGGCGGAACCTTGGGAAAACCCATCATCCCCCCGCCCCCTTCCTGAGCTTTGAGCAGGAAGTCATCGTCTTTTGGACCAAATATTGGGGCCTTGGTGATTTCCTGCAGGGCGGTATTGCCCAGAATATGGTCAAAATGGAAATGGGTGTTGACGATGGCTTCCAAAGTCAAACCTTTTGACTGTAAAAAGGTGACTACAGCCGCCGGATCTCCGCCCGGATCTATAGCCAGGGCCTTTTTGTCGTTCACTGCCAGGAAACAATTGGTTTGCAAAGGTCCCAAGGGAAAGGTCTGCACATCGATCATGAAAGATCCTCCAAAAGCAATTCTTTGAGTGGTTTTCGCTGGGATGACCCTGCTTGGGCCGGATGACCCAGGGCCACGACAGCCATAAGTTCGTATTCTTGGCCGGAAAGCTTGAGTTCCTCAAGCACCCGTTCTTCCTGGTTCAGGATCTCCCCCAGCCAAACTGCACCCAATCCGTAGGCATGAACAGCCAAGAGCATGTTCGGGGCCCCAGCGTCCGGCCTCCAGAATGCTGTGGACCTGCTCCAGAGATACCGGCTCGGCTGTGAATTTGCGTATACTTCGACGATGATATATGGCCTGCAAGACAGGGTCGTTTTCCATGGCCTCACCTCCAAAACAGAATTATGAGCAAATGAGTCTACGGAGAATTATGCTTTTGATCAAGCGAAAACAGGGCAGATGCCCGATCATTTTGCTCTCAAATCCTGATGTTCACTTTGTATGAAAAGCTGTTATTTGTTAACGGTTATCAGGAACTCGTATGAAACTAGATACCACTTCGTCCGTCTTTTCCGCGCAAGGCGGGAATCAAGAGCAGATAGAAAGGCTTTCCCCTAGATTGCCCGGAGTGCCTCATCCCGGTATGTTCGAAGGATCTGGGCCGGGCAATGACGGAGGGACCGAAACCGGACATCCGTGCGTTTCATACCTGATCAATCCGGCAAATTACTTCTTTTTTTGCCCGCTTTGGGGCAAAAAATATGTCAGATTTCCCGGAGGCAAAGCTGACTGCAAAACCATTATTTTTGCCTGTTCCCAATCGGGATCGCTCTCGGGATCGTTTGTACGCTTCGTTCGCTTGAGCGGCGTCTCTGGCCGCAGCAGACTGCCAGTTTGATCGAGGGTGAAACATGCTGACGTCTTTCTCCGTCATTGCCCGGCCCGGATCATACGAATACACCTGGATCAGAGTCATCACGCGAGGCGCGTGACGATCCAGAGGAAATTCATTCTATCTGGTCTGGATTCCCGCCTGCGCGGGAAATGACGGACAAAGACAGTCATCTCCTTCCTTGCACAACCAGACCGGGTCAATTACAAATGCTTCAAAAGACAATGGCTGTCCCAAGGAGCCCGCACCTGCATGTCAACACTGCGCCCGGAACATCTGATCAGGGAAGAAGACCGGCTTCTGGATTTTATCCGTCCGGTTCTGGATTTTTCTTCTGCCAGCCTCTATTTCCCCCCACCTCCACCTGCCAGTCCCCACCAGGGGGTTGCTTCTGCACCCCAGGACCAGGCAGTCCTGGATCTGGATATACTGCTCATCCCCTTGTTCCATGCCGGAAAACGCATAGGCATGCTCCGGCTCAGCGGGGTGACTCCCGAACAAACCCAGTCCATGCTCCCCATCCTCCCCCATCTGCTCTCTACATGCCTGCAAACACTTGACCTGGAGTGTCAGCTCTCCTTTGACCCTCTGACTGGTGCTCTGCGCCAGGAGATCTTTTTCCAGGTCGTGGAAAAGCAGATCCGGGAAATGGCCGGATTTCTCCAACCCGGCCTGGGATCGGTGGAAGACCCGGGCCGACGGCCTGACTTTGCTCTATTGCTTACAGATATAGCCAACATGTCAGTTATGAACCGTCAGGCCGGTTATGCTTTCGGCGATCAAATCCTTCAGGCCGCAGCCCAAGCAATTTTCAAGGCAGCCGGGCCGCACAGCCAGGTCTCCAGGATCCATGGGGACTCATTTGCCGTATTCTTACCTGGAATCGGCCCTCAGCGCCTTCCTGCCCGAGCCGGCCAAATCGCGCAGTCCGTCCGCGATTTGCTCTTTGAACACCCCGTCAGCCATGTAGAGATCAGACCGGAAATCAGCATGGGCGGGGCCTGCTTTCCCCAAGACATGAAAGGATCGTATCTTCAGGCCACAGCACAAGACCAGGCCAGGCATCTGTTCGATCTGGCCCGGGAAGGGCAAACAAGGGCCCTGGACCTGGGCCGGCAGGATGTTATCACCCCTGAGCAGATCCTGAAAAACTGCGGTCAAGTCCTGGAGATCATTTCTTCTTCCAGGGTACGTATCAATCTTGGGACAGACCATCAGGCCCGGAAAGGGCTGCATTTTCAGATCCAAGCACAAATAGCCGATAATGATCATAGCCTGGGGACTGAGCTCCGTTTGATTCAGGTAAAGAGCACCTCCAGCCTGGCTGAAACCATGCTTGCACCGGCCGGTGAGAAGACAATCCAGCCAGGGGCCAGGGTGAAGCTGATCGAAAATCCAAATAGATACACCCTGCAGTCAAATTTGGAAAAAGATTTGTCCGAAAACCATGGCCGAATGCAGATCATATCCAGCCCCAAAGACTTTTTTCCCCGCTGGGCTGGCGTCCGCAGCCAGGTCTCCAGGTTCACAGTGAGCCTGATCAGTTGCACCCCCTCCAGCTTATGGGATGTGATTGCCATTTTACAGACCAAAGAGCAGGAACTGCCGGCATCCAGCCTGATCACCAGGTACGGGCTGAGCGGCCTGCTCCTGTACCTGCCTGACCATAACCCCCAGGATACAATGCACATCTTACAGGCCCTGGCAGTCGATCTTCCGGGTACGGTGCAACCTGAGGCAGCTGCGGGCATCGGCTATTTCCCCTGCTTGGACCATACCCGGGGGGAGACCCTGGATATGGCCAAACAGGCCTTGGAGCATGCCCGTCTTTTGCCAGCACCTGGCCTGGCCTGCTTTGACAGCACCACCCTCACCCTTCAGGGCGATCGGGCATTTGCCCGCAATGAACTACGCCAGGCCATGCATGCCTACAATCAGGCCCTGCTTTTGGATGTGGCCAATATCTTAGCCCGGAATTCCCTGGCCATCTGCCTGGCCAGAGTGGGAGAATTCAGTGCGGCCTGCACGGAATTTCGACGTATTTTGGATCTGGAGCCAGAAAACTATATGGCAGAATATAACTATGGCTACGTGTGTCTCAAGCTGCAGGAAAGAGAACAGGCCAGGGCCTGTTTTCAGCGCTGCCTGAAGCACATGCCTGGACACAGCTATTCCTTGCTCCGCCTGGGGCAAATGGCTGAGGAGGATGGAGACCTGGAACAGGCCGAAGCCTTTTTCCGTCAGGCTGCCCAGTCAGCCCCGGAGCAGGGTGCTCCTCACCGGGTTTTGGGCCGTTTGGCCTGGAAACGCAAGGACCTGGACGCAGCCCGCAAACACCTGCACCAGGCATTAATTACCACCCCTCAAGACCCGGATGCCTTACGCCTTTTAGCCCGCCTGACCCTGCTACAGGGCGACGACCCGGAAGTGGCCGAGAGCCTGATACGGAGAAGCCTGGGCATCCAGCCGGACAACCGGGAATCCCTGGAGTTGCTGGAATGGGCGGTTGGGAAGAGAGATGAGTGAGCGGGCAGGGTCGCTGCAGCAATTGGCTGGCATACGTTGTGCGTGGAAAAATTTTTTCTGTTATCAGTAATTGGTTGTCGGTTATCAGGGCCGGCATGGCGCAGACGTTCACCTTGATCTGGCATAAAACCAACACGTTGATCGAGGCGAATAACCATTCGCCCTCCTAATTCCTACAACGAAAATTTGTTCTATCTCTGTGCTCTCCTAAGATATCAAGGCTTTCCACTAGATTGCCCGGCGTGTGAGATTGCGATGTATTCAAAGATCGGGGCCTGGCAATGACGGAAAAGACATGTAGCTCCTGTCTTTCGCTGTAGTGCTATCTGACCCGGCAAGAACGCCCTCACCCCTTACTCAGAGGGGATCCACTGCACCTTTATCTTCCGCGATCTTGGGCCGTCAAATTCGGTAAAAAATATCCCCTGCCAGGTGCCCAGAACCAGCCTGCCCTGATCAACGATCAACTGCTGAGTGCACCCCATGAGGCTGGATTTGATGTGGGCATCGCTGTTGCCCTCCAAATGTTTGTAGTCTCCGTGCCTGGGAATAGTCCGCCCCAAAAAGGACAGTATATCCCGGACCACGCTGGGGTCGGCGGCCTCATTCACAGTGATCCCAGCCGTGGTATGGGTGCTATAGAGGACAAGAAGTCCATTGCTCCACATATTTTCCCGGATCAAATCCCGAACCTGGTCGGTAATATCTAGAAATTCTTCTCGTTTGGTACTTTGCACAGAAATCTCTTGCATCTCGTGTTCCTCCCTGCTATTGTTGAATATATTCAAGATGACGCTGTTTCAAGAGGTCTGATATATTCATTAGTTACGGTATACACGTTTAGCATGCATGTCAAAAACAATGCATGTATCAACGCGGGTATCCTGCAACACATTTTGTTCCCACAAGATTGCCCGGTGCGCGGAATAACGATGTGTTCAAACACCCCGGCCGGGCAATAATGAAACGAGGGAAAAAGACATGCGTTTCGACGCTGGCTTGAATAGCCAAAACACATAAGTTGAAATAATGATCATCTTGATTGCAACTGAGAAGTTTGTGACCTTCACGTTTTGGGTTTGCCTGATTGATTGCCTTTCACCTCAACCAACCTGGGGAGAGAGCGCCATGTCTGAACAGCTGTCTTTTACCAAGATCGAAAACGAGCTCCGGCCAGCCTACCGCAATCGCTTGAACACTGCCGAATCATCGGAAGATATCAAGAAATTCTTTGTCTATACCGCCCGGGAATTTTTGACCCGGGCCCTCGAAGAGTCAGCCCCATCCGACCCACCAGCCCGGGTAGAATATGAAGACATCAGTCTTGCCCCGGAGAATGATCCCCCGTACAGTCTGAGTCACAAACTGGCCAGCCATCCTTTGTACATGTTTTTACGAGAACGATCAGACGTGGATATCATCATGACCCGCCTGGCTCAGTCTGCTGCCAGGCGTTATGTCCATTTGGAAAGGAACCCCGACAAAAGCGAATCCAAGATCAGAGGCTGAGATTATCACAAGAGCAGACCTTCTGATCCAATGACATTTGTGAGGAGTTATCCCGTATGCCCGATCAGATAGAGCCCATCCAGGCTCAAGTAGAAAGACTCGGAGAATGCAAAGCCAGGTCCCCGCTGCCGTTTGGACGGTTTATCCCTGAGGACAAAACCCTGACTATGCACATCTCGGAAGAGATGCTAGAAGATGCTGAGACTGAACCCAGGCAGTATCAATTCGAGGAAGCCGGTCCCAGAGAAAAGATCTACTTCGACCCGAGCAAAACAAAATGTGCCATCGCTACCTGCGGCGGTTTGTGTCCTGGAATAAACGATGTCATTCGGGCCTTGGTCATGGAGGCCCATCATCAATACGGGATCAGTACAACCTTGGGCATCCGCTATGGTCTTGAAGGCTTTGTCCCTGAATTCGGACATCCGGTCACCGAGCTAAATCCAGATACAGTGACCCGAATCCATGAATTCGGCGGGACCATCCTGGGATCCTCCCGCGGCCATCAGCCTGTGGAGTGCATTGTCGACGCTTTGGAGCGGATGAATGTGAACATCCTTTTTCTTATCGGCGGGGACGGGACAATGAAGGCGGCCTCTGCCGTATACAAAGAGGTCAAACAACGTGGGATCAAACTTTCCATCATCGGCATCCCCAAAACCATAGACAACGACATCTATTTCGTGCCCAAATCCTTTGGTTTTGACACTGCTGTATCCAAGGCAACCGAAGCTATCCGCTGCGCACATACCGAGGCCCAGGGTGCTCCCAACGGCATCGGCATGGTCAAACTCATGGGCCGGGAGTCGGGGTTTATTGCCGCCGAAGCCACTCTGGCCCAGCGTGACGTCAATTTTGTCCTTATACCGGAAGAATCCTTTGAACTTGACCCGCCAAACGGCTTTTTGCCTCAGTTGCAAAAACGGATAGAGAAACGGAAACACGCGGTTATTGTTGTTGCCGAAGGGGCGGGACAAAACTTGTGCAGCTTTGAAAAGGATGCCAACGGCCAAGTCATGACTGATGCCTCTGGAAATCCTGTTTTGGCCGATATCTGCGGAATGCTCCAGGATCAGATGAAGACATTTTTCAAAAAACAAGGCATACCCATCACCCTAAAATTCATTGATCCCAGCTATATTATTCGTTCTGTTCCAGCCAACTCCAGCGACAATGTATACTGTGGATTCTTAGGTCAGCATGCCGTGCATGCAGCTATGGCTGGGAAGACAAACATGGTGGTTACCCGATTGCAGGACCGATATGTCTATCTCTCCCTGGAACTGGTGACCCAGAAAAGACGAAAACTCAATGTCCACTCCAATTATTGGAGAGCGGTGCTGGAATCCACAGGCCAGCCCATGCACTTGCGAAATGGTCAGTAGCCCATTTGTGCCGAAAAAAAGCAAAGACCAAGCGTTTTTCCTCTTGCAAAAAACAAAAACTGGAACCACAATGAAAATATGTTTCCATGATTTACCTACGCAACAGATCAGACACTGGAAGCAACAATGCCATCATATTTGACTCATCCTGACATTACCATGGAAATCAAGGCCGACTTGTTGTTTTTGCCGGCCATCGGACACTTCTGTAAGGCAGTCTTTTCCCGCCATCCTTGCCTGCAGGGCCGGGAGGATCAACTGGCCTACAACTTGGAACTCATCGTTTATGAGGCCTGCTCAAACGTCATTCGCCACGCCTATAAGGCCCGGGATGACGGCATGCTCAAATTTAAAATGCACTTCAAGGACACGAGTATTGTTTTGCAGGTCATCGATTTTGGTCCTGGTTTTGATCCATCCAAAATTCCTACCCCGGATGTGACCAACCCAAAAGAAACCGGTATGGGCCTGTATATTATCCGCAAAACCGTAGACCTTCTGGATTACGGCTTCTCCAAGCAGGAGGGAGGCAATGTGATGCACATGGAGAAGCAGATCTGACTTTTTTGGGGTCAACGGGCTCAAAAAAAGGTTTTAGCAGTCTGGGTAAAAAACCAGCATCGCATGGAGGGGATCAACTGATAACAGATAACCTAGCCGCCAGATGCGGCGCTCGTATGAAACTAGATATCACTTCGTCCGTCTTTTCCGCGCAAGGCGGGAATCAAGAGCAGATAGAAAGGCTTTCCCCTAGATTGCCCGGAGTACCTCATCCCGGTGTGTTCGAAGGACCTGGGCCGGGCAATGACGGAGGGACCGAAACCGGACCTCCGTGCGTTCATACCTGATCAATCCGGCAAATTACTTCTTTTTTTTGCCCGCTTTGGGGCAAAAAATATTTCAGATTTGCCGGAGGCAAAGCTGACGTCTTTTACCCGTCTTTTGCCTTGGACAGAAGATACTTTTTTTTGGCCCGGCAAAGGTCTATCTCGAGCTGCAAACGCAGCTTTTCCTGTTGGTTAGCAAATATCTCCTGCGCAAAGAAAACACCCGGCTCGGGGTCATCTTGCAATCGCGATTGGTGAATCCCCTGCTCACACTGCTTCTTTTCCTGAGCAATGGCCTCCATTTGGGAATCCAGTTCAGCCAGCTCCTGATCATTTAATAATTCGCCGTCGGCGCTTGGGGGCATCATCTTCCTCCTCTTGTTTGCCTGCTCTACTGACCACATTTGCCCTGGGTCGGGGCAGTTCTTTATATAAGGACCAAAACTGAGGCCACAAACTGGTTAACACTCCGGGATTCTTTATACTTACATCCGCTCCGGTCAAGGCCATAAGGGCCAGCCCCAAACACCAAAAGGCATTCGGTGCGGTCACTGCCAAACCCTCCTGTTGCCGGCCCCTGACAGGTCTGACCTTCAGTTCTCTGGCTGTCCTTTGCTCTGATTCCATGCCCAGGGCACTGATGACATGCACGGCAAAATCCATATCCTGTCCCGAATCGACGCTTATCACACTCTCACCTTTTGCCGCCACGGCCAAAGCCAGAGCCAAAGGAAAAAACTCAGGGACCAGAGAGCAGTCAACCTGCAATGTATTGTCTTGGATCTGATCACATCTGCTTTGGACCCGGTCGGCCATAACCTCCAGCTCCAAGCCGGCCTGATGACTCATTGCCTGGAATGCATCCCATTCCAGACCTTTCTGAGCTATTGTTCCGTGCAAACAAGCCCGGCCGCCGTGTGCACCTGGCATGGCCAGCACATAACCGGCCAAAAAAGGATCCAGATCCATTTTGGGCTGGCCGGGAAGCGTAAGTTCTGAACCGGTCAAAATCAGCTCCTGACCCTGCTGTTCCCAGAGCACACCCATCGCAGACCACAAGGGAAAAATCTTGGTTGCCGTTGCCCATTGAGAGTGTTTTGGCTCAGAGGGCATACCAATCCGAAACACACCTTTTTCCCTGGCCCATGCCGGGGCGAGTAGCAGTATGGCCACAATCAGCTCCCGGGGTGCCCCATCCGGTATCTGAAAACGATCTGGGATTTGTCCGCTGGCTTCCAGTCGTATGGGCAATCCTTCGCTCCCCGGGACCATAGAGACTTGCCGGGCACCAAAGGCTGCCAGGAGACTGGATGTAAAGCCCAGAGATTCCGACTTCAGACGCGCTCCACCATTGAAACGGCAGACCGCTGGGGAGGATATGGCCAGACACAACAACAGGTAAAGGTTGATTGCATCCTGGCCTACAAACACAGAGGTGTGATCAAACTGCGGGCTCACTGCACCAGAGCTGACCCCATCCTGGTCCCAACTCATATGAGCCCCGGCCTGATTACAGGCCTTGATCAATTCAATGATGTCGTCGTTTAAGACTACGCCGGGAATACTCACTTCCTGGTTGAGTGCAGCCCCGGCAATGAGCCACAGTCGGGTGGCCAGAGTATCAACTGGTCCGGGAAGATCAATATCTACAGGTCCCTGCCGCGGATGAAGCGGCATGACCCAATCATCCCGGCGCTCAGCCTGTTCATAGGCCAACCCGTTGATCATATTGAAAATCCGGCGCAGGAGCCGCTCATTGAGTCCATGCTCTTCAACTCCCTGCCGCCATAGGGACCACAAATGCTTTTCTTCTTCAGCATCCACCATGGATTTATCTTTGTGTTTCCGCTCCTTGGCCATCCGGACTAAAAGCCTGGACCGTTCAGCTAGCAGTTGAACTAATTTTCTATCTGTATTTTCTAATTTATAAGATAAAGGCCGACTTTCATTGTCCCTCCGCTTCATATTTTCAGCTCCATTTGCTTAACCATTGTATACATTCTCATCGTGGAGTAGACCGCTTTGAAAAAAATATTCGCAGATTGCTATGCACCAACGAGCCACATAGCATAAAACATGCCGGTATGGTGGGCAAGGCTTTTCTCGATATTGTCCGCCGAGATTGGCCCTGCCTAAATGGAAAATTATTATTTGACCTTGACATTTCGTTTATTTTTTCACAAAAAGGGGGAGCAGAAAAATGCGCTATAATTCACAAGGAGTCCAGTCTGATCATCAACCTCGCATATACGCCAAGGAATCAGCCCTGGCAGAACATTCAGCACAGGAGCCAAACATGGCCTCTTCTCAGGATTTTCTCCAACGCATTGCCTTGCGCTTGACAGGATGATCCCCTCTTGTTATTTTTTGCACAAGCACAGCGGGAACAGGAAGAATGTAATCTTCTTTAGATATATTTAAGGGCATTCCAAAACAGTAAGGCATTTTGCAATCTGTTGAGCAGTTTCAAAATTTTAATAGATGGTCGTGTCAGTTGTCATGGCTCGCAACGTCAACACAAAGGAGACGGTATATGGCTGAAATAGGACATGGCGGAAAAGAAATCAAAGAACGTATTTTACAGCCGTCCGAAGCCAAAGAAAAGATCAAAGGCCTGACCGAAGTTCCCATTCGCCGCCAGTTGGCAAATGAGGTTATCGGCATTTCCTACGGTTTTTTCAGCCCCCTCGAAGGGTTCATGAACAAGGCCGATGTGGATGCTGTGGTCAATAAGATGACTCTGGCGGACGGCACCATCTGGTCCATCCCCATCCTCTTCGATCTTTCCGACAAAGAAGTAGCAGATTACGGAATTGCCAAAGGGAAGACTGTAGTCCTCACCTACCAGGGCAACCCAATGGCTCTCTTCGAAGTCGACGATGTCTTTGAATACGACAAAAAGGCCATGTGCAAGTCCATCTTCGGAGTTGACGAAGAAAAGCATCCAGGCTGCAAGCGGATATACGAGACAGCGGACAAGTTCGTCGGCGGAAAGATCACCCTGGTCAAAGAACCGACTATCAACGAACCGTTTGGCCCCTATTTCCTGCCTCCGCTCAAGATGCGTCAGGTGATCAAGGAAAAGGGATGGAGCCGGACCGTTGCCCATCAAACCAGAAATGTACCCCACACAGGACACGAATGGTTGATGAAAGGCGCCTTTTTCCAAACATATGCCGATCTGCCCATTGAGAAGCCGGAAGTCGGCGTGGTGGTCAACGCCATCATCGGAGAAAAAAGGGTCAAAGACTACATCGATGAAGCCATCATCCTTTGTCAGGACGAGTTGGAAAAAGCTGGCTATTTCGGTCCTCACAACCACATCACCACCCTGACCTTTTGGGATATGCGCTACGCCGGCCCGAAAGAAGCTATTTTCCACGCCATCCTGCGGACCAACCTGGGTATCACCCACCACATGTATGGTCGGGACCATGCCGGTGTGGGCGACTACTACGGCGCGTATGAAGCCCACCACCTCCTGGACAGTGTCCGGGATAAACTGGACATCACACCGGTCTATTCCATGAACTGGCTGTACTGTCCGGTCTGCGCAGAAATCACCAGCGAAGGACTGTGCAACCATAAAGACAAGCAGCAAAAGTTCAGTGGAACCTTGATCCGGAGCATTGTGACTGACGGTGTCAAACCTCCCCGCTTGATCATCCGGCCGGAAGTATTTGATCAGATCATGGCGTGCTCAGAAAAATACGGCCAGGGATCCCCGTTTGTGACAGAGGAATACCTGGAAAAACGTACTTCGGTCTTTAACATTGAACCCCTGTAGTCGGACACCTTGAGGAGGTCATCACATATGTCTGCTGCCAAGAATCCCATTTATGTCTGGGTCAACGAAGAGCGTTATGAGCAACTGCAGAAAGCTGGATTGGCTCACCACACCGAGGAACGACTGGCCGGCCTGAAGGTTTTGGTTGTCTATGCCACTGACGAAGAAGCCAAAGTCTTGGTCGACAAATTCGGAGCAAAACACGATACATCCACTACTGGCAGCATTGAATTGCTCCCGGCCAAAGTAAAGAACAAACTGTTTGATAAGGTCGTTGAAAAACAAAGCCTGGAAGTCGTTACGGACGCTTTGAAAGATTTGGAATAAGTCCTGTCCGGGAAGAATTGCAACTGTTCCCGGGAAATTTCCGGTAACACGGTATCTGTACGAAAGATCACCTGTACAAAACGTGGAAAACCATATTCAATTTATAAGGGTTTTAACTCACAAACTCAGTTTGCAAGGAGGTCACGATGCCAAGTTATGTGAACCCAGAAAAATGTGACGGATGCAAAGGCGGAGAAAAGACTGCATGCATGTACGTCTGCCCCCACGATCTGATGATCCTGGACGAGAAAGAAATGAAGGCCTACAACCAAGAACCCTATGAATGCTGGGAATGCTACTCCTGCATCAAGATCTGCCCCCAAGGGGCCATGTCCGCCCGGCCCTACGCAGACTTCGCACCCATGGGTGCCACCAGCATCCCCCTGCGCAGTGCCGAAGACATTATGTGGACCATCCAGTTCCGCAACGGCGAAGTCAAGCGTTTCAAGTTCCCCATCCGGACCACTCCGGAAGGTTCCATTGATGCCTTTGCCGGCAAGCCAGAAGCCGGTGATCTGGAAGACAACCTGTTCTACACTGAGACAGAACTGAAAAAGCCCAAAGAAGTCTTGAACAAAAAGTTTGAGTGCTCTGATATGGACACCACTCAGTGCTGGCTGGACACCCAGTGCTCCGGCGGAAACAGGTAAAATTTCATCATTTCCTTGCGGAAGTGAATCCCGGTAACTGAGCTCAAATCACAATTTACTAAGGAGAATCATATGCCTCAACTTCCAACGAAAGACGTTACCAAAGGCCTGCCCCTGGCAGAGCCGGAAGTGGTAGAGATTGAAACCGACGCCTTGATTATCGGCGGCGGTATGGGTTGTACAGGCGCAGCAGTTGAAAGTGTTCGCTGGGGAGACAAATACGGCGTGAAAGTCCTTCTGGTAGACAAGGCCGCTCTTGAACGTTCCGGCGCTGTTGCTCCCGGGTTGTCCGCTATCAACACTTATTTGGGCAACAACGAGCCCGACGACTACGTACGCATGGTCCGTACCGACCTGATGGGCATTGTCCGCGAAGACCTGATCTTTGACCTTGGCCGGCACGTTGATGACTCTGTTCATCTGTTTGAGGAATGGGGCCTGCCCATCTGGGTCAAAAAAGACGGCAAGAACTACGACGGCGCAAAAGCCAAGGCCGAAGGCCTGAAGATCCGTGAAGGGGCTGAGGTCGTCCGGTCCGGTCGCTGGCAGTGCATGATCAATGGTGAATCCTACAAAGTCATCGTGGCTGAGGCCGCCAAGAACGCCCTGGGCGAAGATCGCTATATTGAGCGTGTCTTTGTGGTCAAACTGCTCCTGGACGCCAACGAGCCCAATCGGGTTGCCGGTGCAGTTGGCTTCTCCGTTCGCGAAAACAAGGTCTACATCTTCAAGGCCAAGGGCATGATCGTGGCTTGCGGCGGTGCGGTCAACGTGTATCGCCCCCGTTCCGTGGGCGAAGGAATGGGCCGGGCCTGGTATCCGGTCTGGAACGCTGGCTCCACCTACGCCATGTGCGCCCAGGTCGGTGCGGAGATGACCATGATGGAAAACCGCTTCGTCCCCGCTCGGTTCAAGGACGGTTACGGTCCGGTCGGTGCTTGGTTCCTGCTGTTCAAGGCCAAAGCCACCAACGCCAAGGGTGAAGACTACACCCAAACCAATGCGGCCATGCTCAAGCCCTATCAGGATCGTGGTTACGCCCTGGGTGGTGTGGTTCCCACCTGCCTGCGGAACCACATGATGATGCGGGAAATCCGCGACGGCCGCGGTCCGATCTTCATGGACACGGCCACCGCTTTGCAGACCACATTTAAGGAACTGTCCAAGTCCGAACAGAAACACCTGGAATCAGAAGCTTGGGAAGACTTCCTGGATATGTGCCCCGGTCAGGCCAACCTGTGGGCGGCCATGAATATCAAGCCCGAAGAAAAAGGCTCTGAGATCATGCCCACCGAGCCCTATCTGCTCGGCTCCCACTCCGGCTGCTGCGGCATCTGGTGTTCTGGACCGGATGAAGACTGGGTTCCTGACGATTACAAAATCAAGGCCGACAACGGCAAGGTCTACAACCGGATGACCACGGTCAACGGCTTGTTTACCTGTGCTGACGGCGTTGGTGCCTCCGGGCATAAATTCTCCTCCGGTTCCCACGCCGAGGGCCGTATCGCTGGGAAGCAGCTCATCCGCTGGTGTGTCGACCACAAAGACTACAAGCCTGCCCTGAAACAAAAGGCTGAAGAGCTGAAGAAAGAAATCTATCAGCCCTGGTACACATACCTGGAAGCCAAGGATGAGTCCACGGATCCAACCGTGAACCCCAAATACATCACGCCCAGGAACTTCATGATGCGGCTGATCAAGCACACTGACGAGTACGGCGGTGGCTGTTCCACCATGTACAATACCTCCGAGGCCATGCTGAAAACCGGCTTCCAACTGCTGGACATGCTTGAAGAAGACTCATTGAAGCTTGGTGCTCGCGATTTGCACGAACTTTTGCGCTGCTGGGAACAGTTCCACCGTCTGTGGACAGTCCGCCTGCACATGCAGCACATCGAGTTCCGCAAAGAAAGCCGTTACCCCGGCTTCTACTACCGCACAGACCATATGGGTATCGACGATTCCAAGTGGAAATGCTTTGTCAACTCCAAGTACGACCCGGACAAAAAGGAGATTACGTTGTTCAAACGTCCTTACATCCAGGTCATTCCTGATCCAATGAGCCCGTAAAAACCAAAACATGAAGGCCGCAGGCGCTGGACGTCTGCGGCCTTTTTCGGTAAGACAATGGTCTGAGATCAAACAAGAACATGTTCTTGTTTCGTCTCAGGCCGTTTTCGTTGGGTTCTGCGGGCTGTGTACCAGGCAACACAACGCGAAAATGCCGCTACCCTGCAACCCTCCATCTCGCAAGACTCCGCACCCAAACGGGGCGGCTCTTTCGTCATATATCAATTCGTTCCAAAATCGCTACGAGTCTCAAGCTGTTAGATTGAGGGAGGAACCACATGTCACAAAGCATACTTGTCATTGGGGGGGGCTTTAGCGGGATAACAGCCGCCCTGGAAGCCGCCGAGGTCGGCCATGAGGTCTATCTCGTGGAAAAAGGACCCTATCTGGGCGGCAGGGTGATGCAGCTCAACAAGTATTTCCCCAAGCTCTGTCCGCCATCCTGTGGGTTGGAAATCCAGTTTCAGCGAATCAAAAAGAATTCTAAAGTCAAGTGTCTCACTCTGGCCGAGGTAGTCTCCGTCGACGGACAGGCAGGAAATTATGAAGTCACGGTTCGGATCAAACCCAGATACACAACTCCAAGCAGCGCCAATTTGCAGGCCCTGGCCTCCAGCCTCAATCAGAACGTGAGCAATGAATTTGAATTTGGCTTGAGTTCGCGCAAGGCCTTGTACATAGACGTGCCTTTTGCCTTTCCTCAGCGCTATGTTCTTGATCCAGAGCACATTGATGAAGAGGACAAAAAAAAGCTTTCTGAAAGCGAATTCATCGACCTCTACGATCAGGAAAAGAGCATTTCCTTACAAGTGGGCAGCATCATCGTGGCCACCGGGTGGAAGCCCTATGACGTTACCAACCTGACCAATTTGGGTGCCGGGCAATACCAAAACTGCATCACCAATATGCAGATGGAACGTCTGGCCGCTCCTTCCGGTCCAACGCAGGGCAAAATCCTGCGCCCATCAGACGGGCGTACGCCGCGCAAGGTAGCTTTTGTTCAGTGCGCCGGTTCCAGGGATGAAAATCATCTCTCCTATTGCTCCTACATCTGTTGCATGGCATCGTTGAAACAAGCCAGATACCTGCGTGATCAGAACCCTGATGCACAGGCGACCATTTTTTATATCGACCTGCGTACTCCAGGCAGGTATGAAAACTTCGCCCAGGACGTGCTCAATGATCCTCAGGTCAAGACAGTCAAAGGCAAGGTGGCTGAAATTGAAGAAGACATTAAGGATGGATCAATCTGGGTTACAGCTGAAGACGCTTTGTCCGGAAACAAGGAGCAGGAATGCTTTGACCTGGTCGTTCTGGCCACTGGTATGCAGCCCAGCCTTGCCGGTCAGCCTTTGCCCCCGCAGGTTGAGATGGATGAGGAAGGCTTTGTGTTAAGCGCTTTGTCCAACGGCATCTTTGCCGCTGGTTGCGCAACTGAGCCCCTGGATGTGATGAAATCAGCTCAATCAGCTACCAGTGCGGCGATGAAAGCCATTCAAACGGTGAGAGGGAGGTAACACATGGCCGAGAAAATCGGTGTCTATTTTGATAAGGCGAATATAGGTCCGCTCCTGGATTGCGAGGCATTAGCGGAAAAAGTGAAAAACAAGTGGGGCAATGGTGTGCCAGTGGTCAAGGTGGAGTCTATCTTGGCCAGCGAGGCCGGACACAAAACAATAAAGGCCGACATTGACGCCGGAACAATCGACGCTGTCTGTGTCTGCGGTTCCTCCCCTCGAGTTGATTTTGATTTTTTTGACTTCGGACCATCTATTCCAGTGGACCGGGTCAACCTGCGGGAACAAGTGGTCTGGGCCTATAAAAACCCGGACGGAAGCCGCCCGGAGAAAAACGGAGAGACTCCCAAGCTGCTCATGGAAATGGCGGTCGACTACGTGAACATGGGGGTCACCAAACTCCAAAAAACCGATGTACCAGAGCCGGAAATCCTGGAGACAACCAAGTCCATCCTGGTTTTGGGCGGCGGCTGGACCGGTCTGAATGCCGCCTTGAGCTCAGCTCAGGCCGGATACGATGTCCTCCTGGTGGAAAAGGAAAAGCAGCTTGGCGGCTATGCAGCCAAAATGTACAAAACATTTCCACTGTCTTCTCCTTACACCCAGGCCCAGGATACCGGCATCGAAGGCAAAATCGAGGCGGTCCAGAACCACAAGAAGATCAAGGTGTACACAGACACGACCCTGGAGGAACTGGCCGGACAACCTGGACAATATACCGCTACCTTGAAAAGCGGAAAAAAGGACGTCCAGGAGCAGGTGGGATCCATGGTCGTGGCTACTGGATGGGAACCCCAAGACACCAAATACGTCAAGCCCCTAGGGTATGGCTCCAACCCGAATGTGATCAGGGCCATGGAGCTTGAAAAAATGGCCAAGCAAGGCTCTATTACCCGGCCCAGCGACGGCAAGACACCGCGTAATGTGGTTTTTGTCCTGGCCTACAGCAAGCTCTTGCAGAATATAGCCCAGGAAGAGGAAGAAGAAAAGCAGCGATTGGAAGAGGAAAAGGCTGCCCAGGCCGAACAGACCGAAGAAGAGCCGGTGATTGAAGAGGTCTTTGTTAAGACCGAAAATTACAAGCATATGAACTATACCTCGGAGATCACTTCCTTAAACGCTTTGAAGCAGGCCGGATATATCCGTGAATTCCTCCCGGACTCCGCTGCCTACATCATTTATGAGCATATGATGATTCCAGGGATCAATGAGCTGTATTACAAAGAAGCCCAAAATGATCCCGGGATC
>Ga0182239_1000221_pt1 | contig 21707 bp, 19 predicted proteins | sample hydfrate6_PW_210_FD_132456 | JGI IMG/M metagenome (GOLD analysis project Ga0182239, IMG submission 132456) | Subsurface microbial communities from deep shales in Texas, USA - hydraulic fracturing test 6_PW_210 | ecosystem: Environmental > Aquatic > Deep subsurface > Shale gas/oil reservoir >... | reverse complement strand
TGATACAAGCACAACATGTTGTGCTTGTATCAGGGGAACAGTAATATTTTTAACTTTGGGAATTTTCGATACTTTCTTTAGCAAAAAGGAAGTTCCTATCCCTCGGTGCGGAACTAAAAAATGTTGTTTTGGCTGAGAAGAGGAATGGACGGTGACAAAAAATACGCTCAAATACATCACAGATGCTCTGCTTTTTGTCGATATCTGTGCAATATCCGTCATTGGGCTCTTGCTCAAATTTGTTATCCCAACCGGAAGAGCCCAATTCGGGCAAAAGTATTTGTTGGGCCTGCATCGTCATGAGTGGGGAGATCTCCATCTCTATCTGTCTCTGCTTCTCTTGGTTCTCTTGATTGTTCACCTCTGGTTCAATTGGACCTGGATTGTCAATTCGACCAGACGCTACTTTGGAAACCGGGCCAGGTATTTTTACCCCGCCATACTTTGTGCTTGGATAGGTGTCTTGTTCGTGGGCTGGGCGGTGATGCAATGGTAAACAGGACTTGGTCACAGTTGACCAGACGACAGTTTTTCGGTCTGGGGACAGTGGCGGCAGGATCTCTGCTCTGGGATTCTGCCTCAATCTGGGCTGGAAATTTCGGTTTAGAGATGAATGGAAAACCGGAGCGAGAGATGGACAAAGAAAGAGGTATTGGTCTGGCTTTGGGAGCAGGAGGAGCCAATGGGTTGGCTCATATTTTGATGCTGGAGGTCTTTGATGAGCTGGGTCTGGTCCCCCACGCTATCGCCGGTAGCAGCATAGGTTCGATTATGGGGGCTTTGTACGCTTCCGGGAATACAACCAGGGAGATCAAGGAGATCGTGGACGCACTTGTTATTCGGAAAAACGACTCCTGGAAGGATGTGTTTTTACGCAAGGATCTCTTGCAGTGGGTCCAATTTCTGGATCCGGAGCTTGGTCGCGGCGGATTTATCAGCGGGGATGCGTTCCTGGCTTTTTTGTATGATTATATCCAGGTGGACTGCTTTGAAGACTTGAAAATTCCTCTGTATGTGGTGGCTACAGATTTCTGGGAACGAGAGGCAATCGTCTACAACTCTGGTTCACTCCTGTCCGCAATTCAGGGCAGTATGGCTTTGCCTGGGCTGTTCACCCCGGTTCGCCGTGACGGCCGTGTGTTGATCGATGGTGGAGCCGTCAATCCGGTGCCTTATGATGTTTTGCCCCAATCGTGCCAGACAACTGTGGCCGTTGATGTGTCCGGCAAACGATCGCCCAAAGAAGAGCTCTCCTTTTTGGATACGATATTTAATACCTTTCAGATCATGCAGCACTCCATCGTTCGGGAGAAATACACGGATTATCCTCCGGACGTCACTATTACCCCGGATATCGTCGATGTTCGGGCTTTGGACTTTCACAAAGCTGATGCCATCTTTGAGCAGGCCCGGCCAGCCAAAGACCAGCTCAAACAAGAACTGGAGTCCTTGATTGGGGGATCAGCGTAGGGGCGGACCGTGCTTGCCTGAAATTTTATCCCTTTGTATGAAAAACTGTTATGAGTTGTTAGTTAATGGTTGTCAGGATCCGATGAGGTAACCACTCCCAGTCGGTATCGGTATCAAAATCGTTTGTATGCTTCGTTGTGCACGCTTCGGGCATGTCGGTGAGTGATATGTCACTGGATGTCCGTCCGGGTGTAAGAGTGCAAATGATTCGTAAGTGTTTGTTACATGCGTATGGAGCTACCATCTGTGGATTCGACGCCAAATGGTTTTTTCCAGTTCCACAAGAACAAAAAGGATGATCCCGAAAAGAATGATCCGGCCCCACGTGCCCATATCCAACCCTGTGGTTTGGAACAGGTACTGGAGAGGCGGGGCGTAGGTAAAAACAAGCTGGAGGAGAACCATGGCCGACAAAGACCAGAGAACTGCCTTGCTTTCAATCAGATGCTTGATGTTCCAGACCGGACTGTAGATGAACCGGCTGTTTAAAAGATAGAATATCTGTCCAACAGCCAGGGTGTTGATGGCCACGGTGCTGGCCAGATCTTTGTCGGCTCCGTGTTCCAAGACCCAGAGATAGTGGCCAAGTGCCCCTGCGACCAGAATGCAGGAGACAAACAAGACCCGCCAGATCAGAAATCCGGACAGGATTGGTTCACTTGGGGCCCTGGGCGGCCGGCGCATGACGTTGGCCTCGGACGGCTCAAAGGCCAGGGCCAAGGCCAGAGTAACCGCTGTGACCATATTGATCCACAAAATCTGGGGCGGGGTGATGGGCAGGATGAAATGTCCAGCCGCATCGACCATACCCAGGCCAAGGAAGATGGAAGCCATGATCACTAAGGCCTGGCCTCCATTCGTCGGCAGGATGAACAGAATGGCCTTTTTCAGATTGTCGTAGACCGTCCGGCCTTCTTCCACAGCGCTGGCAATGGAGGCGAAGTTGTCGTCGGCCAGGACCATGTCTGAGGCCTCCTTGGCCGCTTCAGTCCCACTGCTGCCCATGGCTATGCCCACGTCCGCCCGCTTCAAGGCTGGAGCGTCGTTCACTCCATCCCCGGTCATGGCCACAATATGCTGTCTGGCCTGAATGGCCTTGACCAGCCGCAGTTTATGCTCCGGGCTGGTTCGGGCAAAGACGTCGATATGCAGGACCTGTTCTTCAAGTTCCTTTTGGGACATCTTTTCCAGTTCCTGGCCGGTGAGGACATCTTCCCAATTGCCGATTCCTATTTCCCGGGCTATGGCCCTGGCGGTCAGGGCATGGTCTCCGGTTATCATTTTGACAACAATCCCGGCGGAATAGCACTCGTTAACAGACACACATTGTCCAATGAGTTTGGCTGCAGCATGGATGGCTTCTTCCCTGGGCGGATCGATGATCCCGAACAGGGCCAAAAAAGTGAAACCTTCATCCAGATCGGAAAATTCCAAATCCTGGGTGGCCAAAGGGACTTCTTTGACTGCCAAGCCCAGGAGGCGTTGGCCCTGGGATGCTACCTCCTGGGACTGTTTTTCCCAGAAATCAAGGTCCAGCCCTTGATCCCCGCTTTGCGTGCGCTGTTTGTTGCAACGTTCCCAGATCCTTTCCGGCGCCCCCTTGAGATAGATAAAGGCCCGGCCTTGGTGATCGTGATGCAGGGTGGCCATGAACTTGTTCTCCGAGCTGAAAGGGATGGTGTCCCTCCGGGGCTGGAGCTCGTTTTCCCGCTTTTGATCCAGACCGGCCTTGAGTCCGGCCACAACCAGGGCGCTTTCCGTGGGTGAGCCTTCGGGTTTCCACTCGTTTTCGAGTTGATAGAGCGTGGCTTCGTTGCAGAGCAGGGCACCGCGCAGGATCGGGAGTAAACCGAAGTCTTCGTGCAGGGGATCAATATCTTGCCCCTGGTGTTGAAAGCCGCCCCGAGGTTCATAGCCCACCCCGGTGACATGAAATTGGGCCTGGACCGTCCGAACTGTCTGCACGGTCATTTCGTTTTTGCTCAAGGTCCCGGTTTTGTCCGAGCAGATGACCGAGACCGATCCCAATGTTTCCACTGCCGGAAGGCGGCGGATGATGGCGTTGCGCTTGGCCATACGCTGGACTCCGATGGCCAGGGTGATGGTCATGATCGCGGGCAGGCCCTCGGGGATGGCGGCCACGGCCAGACCCACAGCGGCCAAAAACATCTCCCCCGGGGCAAAGTCCCGGATCATGACCCCAAAGACAAAGGTCAAACCGGCCAGGGCAGTGATGGCCCCGGTCAGCCAGTGCCCAAAGAGGGCAATCTGCTTGAGCAGCGGTGTGGTCAGGGTCTCAACTTCCGAAAGCATGGAACTGATTCGCCCAATCTCGGTTGTGTTTCCAGTGGAAACGACCAGGCCTTGCCCCTGGCCGTAGGAGACCAATGTCCCGGAAAAGGCCATGCTGGTCCTGTCTCCCAGACCGGCATCTTCGTCCACGGGATACGGGGTCTTGTTCACTGGAACGGATTCCCCGGTCAGCGCGGCTTCCTCGATTTGAAGATCAAAGACTTCAGACAAGCGGATATCGGCTGGGACCTTGTCTCCGGCCTTGAGAAACACGATGTCCCCGGGCACGAGTTCTTCGGCCGGAATAGTCCGTTTCTGTGCACCTCTTTGGACCAATGCCTTGGGAGCCAACATGCCCTGGATACTTTCCAGGGACTTTTCTGCCTTGCCTTCCTGGATAAAGCCGATCAGGGCATTAACCACGGTGACACCAAAGATGACCGCGGTATCCAGCCATTCCTGGAGCAGGGCAGTGACCAGGGCTGCTCCAAGGAGGACGTAAATGAGCACATTGTGGAATTGGAGGAGAAATCTGACCATCGGACCTTTTTTTTGGGCCTGGGCCAGCTTGTTCGGGCCAAAGTCTTGAAGGCGCTGGTGGGCCTCTGCATCAGACAGCCCTTCCGGGCGGCTGTCGATTGCGTGCAGGGCTTCCTGCACCGAAACGGCGTGCCAGATGTTTTTTTCAGCTGATTGGGGATGATGCTCAGCCATGTTCTGTTGCTCCGATATATAATAGGTGCGATCTATGATCAGAGAATATAAGGTAACACAAGTACGATAATGTTTTCGCTGTTCTCTGGTCAAGGGATTTGCAGCCTTTGCATCCGTTTGTTGGGATTTTCTTTCTTCGGGATCGGAATCGACGCTGTAGGCGGCTTGATCCTCGAACAACATAATTTATCGAAAGACGAGAGACATCCAGTTTCTCGTTTCCAAGCGCCATATCTCTTCGATCCCGATAGCGATCCCGATTTCGATTTGGATTATCCTAATTTATACCTAGTACGGAATTATGCAACACACTCTAATTATTGATCTCTAGGACCAATAAATATCCGCTGGTTCAGTTCATGGACCACGCTCTCCGGCCGGTTTATGCCTTTGCCGTCCAGGGAACCGGCTGCAACCACCCCTAGCAGAGAGTTGGTCACCAGGACGGCATCAGCCCTGAACAGGTCTTCGGGATAAAGCTGACGGCGTGTACATGCAAATCCCGTTTTGCTCAGGGCTTCAAGGGCCTTGGCCTGCATTATCCCGGGCAAAACATGAACAGATTCAGGGATAATGGCTCGGGAACCGAAGAGAAGGACAAGGTTGGCGGAATTGGTTTCAGATATGCTCCCGTCCGGGTTTGTGATCAGGGCCTCGTCTGCTCCGTATTCCCTGGCCCATTTTCCAGCCAAAATGTAGAGCAGATGGTTAGCTGTCTTCATCCCGGCCAGAAAGTTTTGCCGCGGTTCAGGGTGGGTCAGCAGGTTGAGATGGGAACGTTTCTGACCGGCCAGGCGATTGGTGTAAGGCCTGGCCGAGACGCAGAATATGTTGCGATCTGGACCGACTCCGGCGTATATCTTGACCGCCGCTGTGTGTTGTAAGCTGTTGGCCTCTAGAACCTGGCTGATGATTATACCCCAGTCCAGGCGGGGGAGATCATGTCCGCTTAAGTTTTTCCAGGCCTGACCCATTCTGGCGATATGATCTGGGCAAAACCAGGGTTCTGCATTGTCTGCGAGCAGGGTCTCAAAGACGCCGAAACCGTATTCCACGGCTGGAGAACGGAGTGCGCACTGTGCCTCCTCGTCCATAACCAAATGACCGTTGAGCCAAATCCATACCGGCTTATGCTTCACCCGGGACGCAGTGGAGAGGACCTGTGCAAAGGTCCGGCCTTTGTGCCAGGTTTCCTGATATTCATCATCTGGATCGGAATCTATGACCACCCCGCCGCCAACGGAGTAGATAAGCCGTTCTTGGTGTGCTACGGCTGTGCGGATGGCAATGGACAGGTCCATGCTCCGGTCAAACCCCAGGTATCCAATGGAGCCGGTGTAAACATGGCGCTCAAATGGTTCTAATTCATCAATTATCTCCATGGACCGGATTTTGGGACATCCGGTGATGGACCCTCCGGGAAAGGCAGCCTGAATCATATCCACCAGGTCATACTCTGGCTCCAAGAGACCCTGGACCACGGAAACCAGGTGATAGACATTGTCATAGGCTTCCAATCGTTTGTGTTCTGTGACCTGCACGCTCCCCGGGGTACATACCCGGCCCAGGTCATTACGCATGAGATCAACGATCATGGACAGCTCTGCGCTATCTTTTTCGCTGTCAAGCAACTCATGGGCCAGGGCCTGGTCCTGTTCAGGGGACTTACCTCTGGGGCGGGTGCCCTTTATGGGCCTGGTTTCCACCCGCCTCCCTTGCACGGATAAAAACCGCTCCGGGGACGTGGAGATTACCTGATGATCTCCAGCCTGGACATAGGCGTAAAAAGGAGCTGGGTTGCGGGCGTACAAGGTCTCAAAGAGACCAAAAGGGCACCCGACAAAGGTGTGTTCCAGGCGTTGGGAGAGGTTAACCTGATAAACGTCTCCAGACCTGATGTATCCCAGGATAGCCTGCACTGAACGTACGTACTGGTCATGAGTCAGACTGGAACGGGGTGGTCCTGCAACGGCCGGTCTCTGATCCTGGACTGAAGCCTTTGCTTCCTGCATCCATTGCTCAAATAGAGTGTAACGTTCCAGAACTGATGGAGCCATTTCATGCTCCCATTTGGGGAGATGCAGCCAAGTGGAACCGGTGTTCACCTCCTGAACCAGGATTATGCTCGGAGCACTCAGATACATGTCCGGCAAACCGCTGTCGTCCAACCTGGTACAGGGGAGGCTTTCAATGTGCTGGTTTAGCTCATAGCCGAGATACCCGAAAAGCCCGGCGCGGGTAGGGCCATTCCCCGGCTGTTCAGGCAAGGAGTTAAGCTGTAGCACGTTCCTGAGTATGGGCAAGGGCGAGCCAGAGCCAGAAACCTCATCCGGTCCCCGCCGAATGCACCAGGTATCATTTTTGGCCTGGAACACAAACCAGGGATGAAAGGCCAGCACATGATATAAGGCACTGTCTACCTTACCCCCGCTGGCCAGGAATATGGTCCCGGATTTATGACTCCGGCTCCGGGCCAAGGCAAACATGTCCAGGCTTGCGGGCATTTCTTCAGTCTGAGCGCCGTGGCAGATGCCGATCAGCTTGATCAGTTCAAGGGTCTGTTGACTTACATTCATCACAAATACCTCTTTAGTCATTTGCCAAAAAAAAAACGCCATCCAGACATGAGTCTGGATGGCGTTAGGCCTGACATAACTCATTACACTTGCAGAACAGGTGTAATTTTGCTTTATTACATACCAAAACAAGGTGCCGATGTCCAGTCAGCTTTTCTGTTCTGGCTTGATGGGTGTGTCTTGGCTAAAGTTTCTTATGTTTCCCACGCTCTGCGGGGGAAATTCTCGGACGCTCTGCGTCCCCCAACTACTCGGAGACCGCCGGAGCGGTCAAGATAAGCTCCCACGCAGAGCGTGGGGGCAATAACAAGGAAATTGATTATGCCCAACAACAAAGTGATTCCCATCAACACGAATGAACAGATAAAGAAGAAACTGATTGCCGCTGTGGGACCTCTTTTGGCCGAGGTAGGCTTTGCCCGGTGCAATGAAGGCATGGTGGCTGAAAGAGCAGGATTAAAGCGAATAAACATTTTCCGTTTTTTCGGCGGACTGCCCGGATTGGTCTCTGCATTCGGAGAATCGGGAGATTTCTGGCCCAGTCCGGCCGAGTTGATGGCCGAAACAGCCGGATGTTTTCCCCAGCTTGGTCCTGAAGAGCAAATGTCGGCATTTTTCAAAAGCCTGCTGACCTGCCTCCGCAGCCGGCCGCAGACCTTGGATATCCTGGCTTGGGAAGCCCTTGAGCGCAACGAGCTCTCCAGGAGGCTGGAGGACGTGCGAGTCCGGACAGCCTTGGAGTATTTTGAGCACCTGCACGGGGAAATACCGGATGACATTGACTTATCCGCTGTGGTGGCCCTCTTGGCCGGTGCGGTCTTTTTCTTAAGCGTTCAGTCCCGAAACATGCGCACCTTCGGAGGGATAGATCTGCACTCTGATGCGGGCTGGAAACGCATAGAACAAGCGATTGAACTTCTGATGCGCGGCGCTCTTTCCAAAAATGGGAAAAGCTGAAGAGTTCCAAATGACCCTATAAATTTGAAACCTCAGTTGTATGAAATTTGACATCTTTTTTCATTATTGCAAAAGAGAATAAACATAATGCACAAGGAGGGCCCTATGCAGACCGTTTTCATCCATCCCGAAAAATGTGTGGGATGCCGGCACTGTGAGGTGGCGTGTGCTTTGGAGCATTCCAGGCATCAGGATGTATTATCCTATGTAATGGGCGAAAAGGATTCTCAGCCCAGACTGCGAGTCACAACAGGCGTGGACTTCATCCCTTTTCCCAATCGCTGTCGGCATTGTTTTCCTGCCCCGTGTGAACAGGCCTGTCCTTCAGGGGCCATTTTCAGGGATCAAAAGACCGGTGCTGTGCTCCTGGATACCAACAGGTGCATTTCGTGTTGGATGTGCGTCATGCTCTGTCCTTTTTGCTCCATGGCTATTGGAGATGCTGCAAAATCAAGCGACAAGAAGAGCGCGCTGAAATGCGATGCCTGTGTGAACAGGCTTCAGAAAAATGAACAGCCTGCTTGTGTCCTGGCCTGTAAAACCGGAGCCCTGGAATTTGGGGAGGCAGAAGATCTTGTGGCCAAGGGTCAGCAGTCTGCGGCTATAGATCGAACCCTGATTGCCCAAGGGTTGGAAAGCGAGACTGTGCCCCCCAATATCCGCCTTTACAGGGAAATGCAGAAGTCTTTGGCTCGGCTGGGGCCTATGCCTGCTTCCAGGGATGTCCAGTCTGGATGATTGTATTCTGAAGTCATACACCTGGAAACCGGTTACAGGATGTATGCACAAGACGCAGATGATGACACTTACTACCCAACGCAAGGAGGGAGATCATGTATAGCAAGGATATTCGTGATAAAGCCACGCAACGGACTATTGATCAAACCGCCCTCCCTCTCATTGAGCGGACCCAAAGCGAAGGAGTGGAAACGGCCTGGGACCGCCTGGAAGAGCAGCAGCCCCAGTGCGGTTTTGGCCAGTTAGGTGTCTGCTGCAACCGGTGTACCATGGGACCATGTCGGATTGATCCTTTTGGCAACTCTCCCCAACGTGGGGTATGTGGGGCGGATGCTGATTTGATTGTGGCCCGCAATTTTCTGGATGATCTGTCCACCGGTGCGGCAGCCCATTCCGATCATGGACGGGAAGTTGTGGAGACCTTGCTACAAACCGCTTTAGCCCAGGCCAAAGGATATACCATCACTGATCCCGAGAAACTGAAGGCCCTGGCCCAGGAAGTGGGGGTGGAGTTCAATGCCCAGGACCTGCTGCAAACGGCCAAGAATGTAGCCCTGGCCCTACTTGAAGAATTCGGCACAGTGAAAAATTCCATCGCCTTTGCCTCCAGGGCTCCGGAAAAGACCAGAAAGATATGGGACCAGGCCGGAATCAGTCCCAGGAGTGTGGACCGGGAGATCGTGGAAAGCATGCACCGGATTCATATGGGTGTGGGCGCGGATGCGACCAATGTCCTTTTGCACGGACTGCGCACTTCCTTGTCCGATGGTTGGGGCGGTTCCATGATGGCCACCGAAGTCTCGGACGTCCTGTTCGGCACTCCGGAAATCAAGAATTCTCAGGTCAATATGGGGGTGTTCAAGCCGGACCAGGTGAACATTGTCCTCCATGGACACAATCCCATCCTGTCCGAAATGATTGTAGCTGCCTCCCAGGATCCGGACATGCAGAAGCTGGCCAAAGAAAAAGGAGCGGAAGGCATTCAGTTGGCCGGGATGTGCTGTACCGGCAATGAACTCATGATGCGCAAAGGCATACCAGTGGCCGGAACCCTGCTCAATCAGGAACTGGCCCTGGCCACCGGGGCGGTTGAGGCCATGATCATTGACTATCAGTGCATTTTTCCCTCCATCGGCCAGACCGCAGCCTGCTATCATACCAAACTCATTTCCACCAGTGAGAAGTCCAAGGTTCCCGGGGCAGAGCATATGGAGTTTCATCCCGACTCCGCTGTGCACACCGCCAACGAGATCGTTCGCCTGGCCATTGAGAATTTTCCGAACAGGGATCAGGACCGGGTCCTCATTCCAGGCCAACCCATGGACTTGACCGCCGGCTTTTCAGTGGAGGCCATTGTCAACGCCCTGGGTGGGAGCCCCCAGCCCTTGCTGGATGCAGTAACTGCCGGCAGCATCCGGGGAGCCGCAGGCATTGTTGGCTGCAACAACCCCAAGATCAAGCACAACTCTGGGCATGTGACCCTGGCCAAGGAGCTGATCAAACAGGATGTCCTGGTGGTGGAGACCGGTTGTTCGGCCATAGCCTGCGCCCAGGCTGGACTGCTCAGGCCGGAGGCTGCAGACTTGGCCGGACCGGGTCTGAAACAGGTCTGTACCTCCCTGGGGATCCCCCCGGTTCTGCACATGGGCTCCTGTGTGGACTGCTCCCGGATTCTGGTCCTGGCCGCGGCCCTGGGCAATGCCCTGGATGTGGCCATCAGTGATCTGCCCTTGGCCGGCGCGGCACCTGAATGGTATTCGCAAAAGGCAGTATCCATTGCCTCTTACTTTGTTTCCTCCGGTGTGTACACTGTGCTGGGCATTCCGCCGAAGATTTTCGGCAGTCAAAATGTGCTCAATCTGGCTGCGGAGGGACTCAAGGACGTGGTTGGGGCCGCTTTTGCCGTAGAGCCGGATCCGGTTAAGGCAGCCGGGATGATGGTCGATCATATTGAGCACAAGCGAAACGGCTTGGGGATATAGCTGAAGAGGGCGAATGATCATTCGCCCTCTTTGTTTGGGCATCTGCGGCCAGAGGTCGCACTGGAGTCTGAGACCTTTTTTTCAGTTTTTACCCGGGTGAGCAGAGCAGAGCAGAAGTAAGAACATGGGAGGTTACCAGCGGTGCACATCTGCATCATAGGAATGGGACCGGCGGCGGTCAGTGCAGTACAGGCCATCAGAGAGGAGGATGCTCAGGTCCGAATCAGCATGTTTTCAGCCGAAGACTGTCCTCCATATTCCCCGCCCTGCCTGGGCCATTTTTTACATACCGGAGATACCGGGCCCCTTTTTTGGCAGGGCAGGGCATTTGACCGCAAGTATGCAGTGGATTGCCACCCCGGAGATCCGGTCGTGGCCATTGATCCCGACCGCAAACAGCTGCGGACCCAAGGCGGCCGGGCCTGGGATTTCGACTCCCTGATCATTGCCTCCGGCAGTTCCCTGTATGCCCCGGTCCAGGGTGCAGACAAATCAGGAGTTTTGCAGTTCAAGAATCTGGCCGGGGCCAAGGCTCTGCGGGCCAAGGCCCTGAAAGGCACAGATTTAACTGCTGTGGTTGTTGGCGGTGGATTCATTGGAGTGGAAATTGCCCTCTACCTGGCCAAGCTGGGAATACAACCGGCCTTACTCAACAGAAGGGGCTGGATCATGCCCAGGCTGCTGGATACGGAGACAGCCGGGTACGTGCAGGAAGATCTGATCCAGCAGGGCGTGGACGTGCGCCTGAATACCGAGGGCCAGGAATTTGCCGGATATACTGCGGTGGAGTATCTGGAAACTACCGATGGACAAAGACTTCAGGCCGATGTGTATATCGCAGCCACAGGAGTTAAGCCGAATATCGGATTTGTGCAAGGCTCAAAGCTGCTGGTGGATGAAGGGATCCTGGTAAACCAAAATCTTGAAACCAGCCGGGCAGGAATCTTTGCCTGTGGAGACGTGGCCCAGGCCAAGGAACTGCTTTCCGGACAGCGCCGGGTCCTGGGCCTGTATCCCGTGGCTGTGCATCAGGGATGGATTGCCGGCAAAAATGTTTTGGGCCACAACAGGACGATTCAGCATCAGACCAGCATGAATTCCCTCAAGGGCCTATCCTTTCCGCTGATGGTTGCGGGCAGGCAGGAAGGAGAGGAGTTCGCATCCAGGGGAAAAGACTGGATGCGAAAATTTTATGTGCATTCGGACAGACTGCAAGGGTTTGTGCTTTTGGGCCGGACTGATGACGCCGGGATGTATATGCGTCTGTTGCAGCAACAGCGGTCAGTACACGATGTATCGGCACAATTGTGATTTAGCTGGGTACAGATGATCCTGCCACAGCCTGGTCCCTATGGGCCAGCATCATTTTGATCTGCCCAAAGGTGTATTCATCTCCCAACTGATCTTTTATTGTCCGCAAGGAGTTTTGATCAGAGGAAGCAATGGCCTGCTCAATGGCCTTTTGAGCCTCCTGGCTGAGGACTTTATTGATATCCAGGCTGCCCTTTTGGATGAAAAAGGCCAAATGACCCTCGATAGTAGACTGGGTCAATGCTCGTTTTTTGGCAATTTGGGCAATGGATGCCCCTTCATTGAACATTTCCAGGCTGATTTCTTTGGTATTTGCAGGCGGTGCCTGGCGTGTCCCCTGTTTTGGACCTGCTGCTGGCTTGTTGGGAACAGCCACTTCCGTGATTGCGTGCTTTTTCCGGTAGGCCCGGACCAAATCCACAATCTCCTGCCCGTACTTTTCCGCAGTGCGCTCTCCTATACCTTTGATCTTCCGTAGCTGGGACAGATTGTCCGGCAAATAGACGGCAATCTGGATCGCAGTCCGTTGATGCAGGATTTTGTAATGGGCAACATCCTGTTCATGGGCCTTACGCGAGCGCCATTCCTGTAGGCTTTGATAGAACTCGGGGTGAGCAACATCGGATTCAGTGTATTCAGGCCGGGCTGGCTTGTGCTCTTTGGCTGCACTTTGATCAAGCTCCGCAGCTGTGACAGCCCGCAGGTAGCGGGCCGGGGAGAAGCCCTGTGCGCAGCACTTCATGACTGACTGTTTGATGGCCAGCTCCCTTTGTAGTTCACCCAGGATATTGTTTGTCTTTTTGGTTAACTCTTTGTTGTCTGTTTCCAGCCTCAAGGCCTGCATATGTTCAGTCAGAAAAAGGAGCATTTTGCCTTCAAACCAAGCACTGCCTTTTCTGAGCCGGTCCTGGATATGGGCATCAGTTTCCGGAAGGCGATTTTGGGCAAAGAGGGCCTTGAGCTCACGGAGAAATATCTCACTGACCTGAAAGATATCCCCGGACTTGGACTCCAGATCCTGCACGTCAGTTGGGCCCAGGACCTGGATACTTCCGGAGTTTGCCGCCACTGTCTGCGCAAGCATGCGCAGATATTTCTTGAACCTGGAGAAATTGAAGCACTCCAGAAGCAGTTTCTGTTGATAGGCAGCTTTGGCCTTGTACAACTGCTCTTCAGAAGGAGGGTTTTGTCTGGATTTGAGGGTAAAGTCGTGCACAGATGCATCCAGGCGCAATCCCCGCTGGGAAATAGGGGTGGACAGAAAAAGGCCTTCCAGGGTCTTGCACCGGCTTAAGGCTACGTAAACCTGGCCATGGGCAAAAGCTGCCTGGGCATCTATGACTGCCTGGTCAAAGGTCAGGCCTTGACTCTTGTGGATGGTGATGGCCCACGCTGGTTTGAGGGGGTAATGCTCAAAGGTCCCAATGACTTTGCGCTCAATCTCTTTGCTTTCAGGGTTGACCTGATAGGCAATATTTTCCCAGATGATTGGTTCTACGCTAATGGGCTGCTCCTGGCCCGGGCAGGAGACTTTGATTTCCTTGCTGGATATACTGCAAACATGTCCGATCTTGCCATTGTAATACAGTTTCTCCGGGGAGGGATCGTTGCGCACAAACATAACTTGTGCCCCGTGCTTCAGGATCAGGTTTTGGGGAACAGGGTAGAGATGTTCTGGAAAATCATTCGTTATATTGGCCTGATATGAAAACTCTTTTCCAGGCAGGCTGTCCATTCTGGATTCGTTGATCTGGTTTGCACTGCGATTGTGTGTGGTTAAGGTGATGGTTTTATGGTCATTGTCCGGGGGACCGTCTGGAAAGTATCTCGTGTTGAGCATGCGCACGCTTTGTTCATCCAGATCATTGTCCCGGACTCGATTGAGCAGATCAATAAACGCAGGATCTGACTGGCGATAAATATGCCGGAGCTCAAGAGTCACCAGCTTAGAGCGGGCCAGGGCCTGGCTGCTGAAAAAATAGGCTGAATCATAGGATTCCTGGAGAATTTCCCATTCATCAGGCTTGATCACTGGTGGAAGCTGGTACAGGTCGCCGATCATCAGCATCTGTACGCCGCCAAAGGGCTCGTCGCTTCGCCGGAAACGGCGGAGAACTGCATCAACAGCGTCCAGGATATCAGCCCGGACCATGCTTATTTCATCAATGACCAAGAGATCAAGGCTCTGGATAATCCGTTTCTTTTCTTTGCTGAATCTATAATTTTGCTGGCTCGTTGCTCCATGCACGTCCCGGTCAGGCAAAAATGGGCCAAAAGGGAGCTGAAAGAAGGAGTGGAGAGTAACGCCTCCGGCATTAATGGCCGCAACACCTGTCGGTGCTGTGATCACCATGCGTTTGAATCCATTCTGGGCCAGGCTGTGGAGAAAAGTGGTCTTTCCAGTCCCGGCTCTTCCGGTCAAATACAGATTGCAGTCTGTATATTGCACAAAATCTCTTGCCAGCTGGAGCTCACGGTTGGTAGTATCTGGTTGATCTATGCTGTGCACAGGCATAGCTCCTCCAAGGTATGGTATGCAATGTTGGAAAAGGCAGGGAATTTTTTGTATCTTTTCCTTCTGCCAGAAGCAAACTTAAAAGTCAACCTAACTCCCAGGACATTATGCCCACGAAAATCTTCTTCCTGCTTATTTTGGCTTTCTGCTCAGGGTTTGTGCTCACCGGCTGTGGAAGCAAACACCACTCGCAGTCCAAAGCCCCGGTCGTCAAGAGAACACAGCTCCAAGCCCTGGGCTACACCATCCAGGTCGGAGCCTTTGCTCAGGTAGACAATGCCAGAAGATTGACCAGAAAATTGGAGGGCAAGGGACTGGATGCCTATTATTTTCAACAGGCCGGTTTGTATAAAGTCCGATTTGGCGATTTCGTCTCCCGCGCAGTTGCTCAGGGCAGAGCTCAAAATCTGCAGGAGGCAGGCTGTATTGCAGACTACTACATCGTCAGGCCCAAAAGTATTTCTGGAGACAGGGAGGCTTTGCGAACCCGGATTGTCCAAACGGCCCAAAAATTTCTCGGGGTGCCCTATGAGTGGGGTGGAACCAAGGCAGAATATGGTTTTGACTGCAGCGGATTGACCATGGCCGTCTATCGGCTCAACGGCCTGAGCTTGCCCCGGACAGCCAGGCAGCAGTACAGCCAAGGCGTTCCGGTAAGCCGGAACAAACTGAACAAGGGAGATCTGGTCTTTTTTGACCCCCCGCCAAAGGGCAGGATTTCCCATGTCGGGCTCTATGCCGGAAATGGCCGATTTATTCACGCCCCGGGGACAGGAAAAACCGTCCGGTTCAGTTTACTTAGCAGTCGATATTATACAAATGCCTATGCCGGAGGCAGAACCTACATTCACAATTGAGGGAGTGAAGAAGACTGTATTGGCGTTTTGGCACTTCCTCAATATAGCTGATGTGGCCCTCCACGGTATAGATGGAGACATTCTCCCGTTCCCGACCCTCTGTGTCCAGACCAATGCGGTCCAAAAGGGCATCGGTGGTGTATCCAAAAACCAGGACGTAAAATGCCTCGCTCATATGCCCGTTATAGTCCACCCATTCCGGCAGGACGTTTGTTCTGTACAGGACGAAACAAAAGAATCAGGTAGGGGCCAGTTTGCGGCCAGCTGTCTTGGCTTGTGCCAAAAGATCTGTATCTCTGGCGATGATACCCCGATCGAAAAGCCGCAGGACCGGGAACTCGGCGACTACTTCATATCTGTAGTTCAGCAAATGGGCCTGAAAGCTTGACGCTCCGGCCTCCTGGATACCGTCCATGAAGGCCTGAAGCCAAAGGTGAGAATTGCCTTTGCGCCTTGGACTTCCTTCAATACCGAGGATCATAAGTTGCCTCCTTTGTTTCGTGCAAGCAGGAGTACGCCGACGCTAACCCTAAAAAGTCCGGTTCAAGCCGCTGGTATGGGATGAGAATTTCAGGGTTTGCGGATATTGAGCTTGCGCATGCGGGCCCGCAAGGTGCTGCGGTCCAGATCCAGGATCTCGGCAGCGCTGTTTTTCCCGCTAATTTTCCACTGCACCTGTTCAAGGACACGAATAATATAATCACGTTCTACGTTTTCCAGGGTCTTGTCGGTTCGTGCTGTATTTTTATGCGGCTTTTTCAACTCATCCACCAGCCGTAGCTTGGGACCGGAAGAGTTGATGACCGCCCGTTCAAGGACATTTTCCAACTCGCGCACATTGCCCGGCCAATGGTATTTTTGCAGCGCGTCCATAACGTTTGAGGGGATGATCTCTATGACTTTACCCAGTCTTTTTGAAATCCTGTGCACATAAAAATTGACCAGCAGTGGAATATCGTCGACTCGATCGCGCAGGGGAGGCGTGGTGATCGGGAAAACATTCAGCCGGTACCAGAGATCTTCCCGGAAAGCGCCTTTGCGGACCTCCTCTTCCAGATTGCGATTGGTAGCGGAAATGACTCGAACATCGACTTTTTGTGTCTTGGAACTGCCCAGGCGCTCAAACTCGCCGTTCTCTAAGACCCTGAGCAACTTGGGCTGTAATTCCAGGGGCAACTCACCTATTTCATCCAAAAACAGAGTGGCACCGTTGGCAATTTCAAAGCGCCCCAAGCGTTTGGAATGCGCCCCGGTGAACGCGCCTTTTTCATGCCCGAAGAGTTCGCTTTCAATCAAAGTGGAGGGCAAAGCTGAACAATTCATTTTTACCAGGGCCCGTTCCTTGCGCGGGCTCGTGCCGTGAATGGCTCTGGCCACAAGTTCCTTGCCTGTTCCGGTTTCTCCGAGAATCAAGACGTTTGTGTCTGTGCCGGCGATCTGTTCAACCTTGTAGAATACGTAATTGATTGCATCGCTTTGGCCGACGATGTTTTCATGATTGTATACCAGTTTGATCTCTTCCTGGAGATAGGCCCTTTCAGCTTCGAGCTGGTCTTTGAGCTTTTTGATTTCAAAAAGGGCTTCTTCAGCGGACTGCCTGTTTTTTTCCGCCTCTTGCCTTGCCCTACTCAATTCGGCGGTTCGTTGGGCAACTCTTTCTTCCAGGTGTCGTTTGTAATATTCACGTTCGCTCACATCCTCTATGGCCAGCAGAATGAGCTGGGTTTGGCTGTCCCGGCCATGTATCCGCCTGGCATTGAGGTGCATGATCTTGCGGCCGATGGTCTCAAAGTCATGTTCTACTTCAAAGTCGTGAAAACTGGTATTTTGAGGGAGGATGCCTTCAAGCAGTTCCCTGAGCCCGGGAATATTCCATTGCCGGTTGCCCAGCTCATATATCAGGACGCCCTCTGTTTCATCCGGGCTGACATCAAAGGTGTGGAAAAAGGCATTATTGGCCGTTACAACTTTCAGGTCCTGATCAAGCACGATCAAGGGTTCGCGGATCGACCCCAGGATGCTGTCAAATATTTCCAGAAAGGCTCTTGGCATTTGCTTGACCTATGCTTGTCTGCTGCTTGTCTTTTTTCACTTCCTTCCTCAAATACGAATGAGGACAAAAAGTACTTTATTTTTTGCACGCTGCACTTGAGCAGCGCGGGAAATGAATTCCCGCTCGCTCCCCTGAGTGCCTTATCTGTGGTGAAAAATATTTTCAATTCAGCAAACCACAGAGAGCAAAGAGATAAAACGACGTTTCGCTGGAATGCTGTTAAGCTCAATCTTTTTATTGGGTTGCGGGCGAAGCCCGCTTTGGTAATTATATTCATGGTTCTATTATTCGCAAGCATTATGGCCGGATATTTCCGAAGCTTTGCCCGGTTTTGATTCTCAAAGCCCTCGGTTGCGGATGATCTTGATCAACAAACCAAACCCGATCATGCCGGAGACAATAAAGCCGATGATGCCTATCACCGGGACCTCCTTCCAAAGCGGAGGGACCCTGGAATGGACGATTATGGCCGAACCAATGACCAAGGAGCCCAGCACAACGGCAAATGCCAGGGTAGAGCTGGCCTTGAACATGCTTTCCCGGGCTTTCCCCAGGCTTTGCTCTTCCAGGTTCAGGCTAAGCCGGCCCGAAGAGAGCGTTTCAATGACCCTGTAGTAGTCACCAGGAAAGTTTTGGACCAGCTCCGCAAGGTCACCGGCTAAGGTGTTTGCCCTAACCTGCATCCGGCTCAGATCATATCGGTCTTTGACCAATTTTTCAGCAAAAGGGGTCAGTTGAGCGGTGAAATCGAATTTGGGATCCAGGGCAGAGGCGACGCCTTCAATAGTTAATAGAGATTTGACCAGCAGGAAGAGATCCGGTGGCAGTCGAAGGCCTTGAGCCACCAGGATCTCCACAAGCTCGCCCAGAAGGGCTGTAAAAGAGAACTCTCCGGCCTGAGCGCTTTGAAAGCGCTCAATAAGCTCCGCGATGTTCCGTTCTATGCTTTGGGCGGTGGCAAAATCCCGACTTCCCGCAAGCTTGACCACCACTCTGGCTGCCTTTTGCTCATTTTGGGCCATAATGCTGGTTAAGAGGTCACTGACCACTTCCAGATCCCTTTGTATCAGGCTGCCGGTCAGGCCAAAATCTATATAGCACAGCCGGCCGTCGTCCAAGAGTATGATATTGCCCGGATGAGGATCGGCGTGAAAAAAGCCGTAACGAAATATTTGCTGCAGGGTCAGATCGGCGCCTTGTTCAGCGATCCGTGTTCTTTCCTCAGGACTCAGGGACGCGTCATCCAGCAATTCCGACAGAGGACGACCCGGGATGAACTCCATAGTGAGCACCTGCTGCGTGCTCTGCTGGTGATAAATCTGAGGCACCTTGATCTCATCTTGCCCGGTAAATTGGGTGCCGAAACGATGGATAGCCGCCGCCTCCCGCCGGAAGTCCAACTCTTGGAACATGCCCTTTTCAAACTCGGCAACAATCCCCCGGGGCCCCCATCTTTGCACTTGGGGCACAAAGCGCTCCAGGAGTTCAGCCAGCTCCTGGAGGATATCGATATCGACCTTAACAAGTTCATGGAGCCCGGGACGCTGCACCTTCATGACCACAGTTTCCCCGCTTGGCAGCACAGCCCGGTGTATCTGGGCAATGGAAGCCGCAGCCAGAGGAGTCTCGTCGAATTCCAAAAATAAATCCTGGATCGGTCTGCCCAGTTCTTTTTCAACGATCTGCACAGCCTGGCTGGAAGGAAAGGGTGAAACGCTTTTCTGCAGTTTTTCCAGCTCCTTCTGCAGCTCTTTGGGAATCAGGTCCGGGCGATTACTCAGGATTTGTCCCAGCTTTATGAACGTTGGACCCAGTTCCTCGGCAACCATACGGATTCGCTCCCATGTGTTGGCTTTACCAACAAATTGTACTTGCCGCGGTGATGCTCTCCCGAACAATCTGCCCCCGAACCGCAGGAACTTGCCGATGCCGGTCTGGTACGCGATTTCATCAAACCCATAGGCGGCCATGGTGGATAGAATCTTGCGATAGCGCTTGAATCTGAGCCGGCCGTTTCGGGTCAAAAGGCCCAGAATCCTCATCCGCATTGAACAACTCCTTATAAAAACACATTATACGATGCATCAGAATGTTTATGTGAATGCCGGGGCATGAGGATGATTGGGCAAAAGCCGCCTCGAGACGACTCGCAAACACCAGTACCGCAAACGCTAGAACGTATAAAACCCACTTGTGTCCATTACCCTTCTGCGCATTATTCCACTGAAGACCCAGAAACATCTCTTGTCTCCTGATATAGAATCTTTTTCTTAAAGCTTCATGCGGATGTGAATGCGATTGACCAACATCTTTTCAAAGCTTGAATATCGATAGAGTGATCCACACCCTATGGGCTAGATTAGATAACTGAACGGATATGCCGTTCAGAACCGCTTTGTATAAATCGCGGTGGCGAAACCATGAATCTTGCGTAAAACCACTGCCTCTGGCGGTGGATAGCCTGACTCAAGCGATTTCTGTTTACTCGGACACCTGGTATTTGACGATCAGATCGTTTTTGACGGATTGAACCCCTTTCACGCTACGCGCGATTTGTCCGGCCTTGTCCTTGGCATCCTGTGTATTGACAAATCCGCTCAGTTGGACCGTCCCTTTGTAGGTTTCAACGCTGATCTGGAATGATTTGAGAAAATCCTCTTTTGCCAGGAGCGATTTGACCTTGGTCGTGATGACGCTATCATCGACATACTCCCCGGGGCTCGACTTAGTGGATGTCGATGCACAGCCCACTAAGGTAAACAGAAGGGCGAAAAAGACTAAACTGCTGATAAGCGTGCGTTTCGTGTTCATCATCGAAGCTCCTTTTTAAAAATGGTTCATTTTGGGTAGCATGGCATCGGCGGATCACACCCGCCGGCGACCTTGAAGAACCTGGAACAGTACCACTATGATGGCAACCACCAGCAATACATGAAGGATGCCGCCCAAGGTGTAGCCGGTCATAAGTCCCAGGCCCCATAGAATGAGAAGTACCACGAATATTGCCCAAAGCATGTTGACCTCCCCTGTGAAACGTTTTCAATTGGTATGTAGACGTCTGTGATTACTTATCGAAACCTTTCTTGATCTCGCCGGATTTCTCTTGAACTTTTCCGGCCGTGTTTTCATCTTTTCCTTCGGTTTCCAATTTGGATTTTTTGGTCATTTTGCCGGCGACCTCTTTAATTTTCCCCTTGAATTGATAGAGCTTACCTTTTATTTCTTCTTCAGTGCCTGATTTCATGGCAGATCTCCTTTTGGATGATGGTTATCCGAATGGTGAGGTATTGAGGCAGAACAGAAGTGTGTTTTGAATCTTCAGTTCTTGCTAATATTATATTCAATATTTATGCCAGATATAAAATGCTCACCATGACGAACCTATCATTCTGATCTTTTGGTTAAAACTTATAAACAAGAATTAACCTTATCAATGTCGGGTGTTACATAAAAAAGGTCATATGAGACCAAAGGTCTCATATGACCTTTTTTATGTGCTGAATGGGGTGAAGAAAAAAATGAAATTGGAATGAGGAGTTACGGTTTGTGGATATTGAGTTTTCGCATGCGGGCGCGCTTCATGAATTCGGCATCGAGCGGAAATCCCATACCGGGAGCTTAAGTATCTTTATCCGGTTGACCACGGCGACGACGTCCTAGGTGCTGCGCGCCAGATCACCGGCCCATTTTTTAAGCTCTTCGGACGCCACCTGACCGCTGAGAAAGACGACTCCTTCCTTGACCAAGACTTGCGGGTCGGTGAACCAGTTGGTGGCATCCAAGATATTCTGCAGTCGCTTGATGATCTCTTCATTGCGTGCAACGGGATTTACATCCACCTTCGTGAGCGCCGAGGTGAGCTCTTCATTGGCAGGAGCGGTCGCTTTCTGCGGTTCACCGGCTTTACTGAGCGGTTCCTCCGCCATAACCGTCCAGCTCAGAAAGCTGTACACAGCGCAGAGCAATGGGCCTTGCAAAACCGGTTTCATACGCGTCATGTCCGGTTTCCTGGGAAATAAATGGTCAGCTCATTCTCTCCAGAGTCGGGATCTCTTTTGGTGTCAAACCCCAGTTTTTTCCCAAGCGCGAGCATGTTTTTGCTCTCATGCATTGCCGATGCTGCCGGTGCTTTCACTCGCGCCCACCACCGCCACCCGGCGCGAGGCTGGGAGATACGATCCAGATTGTACTGATTCATATTACGATGTCTCCTTGAGTACAGATGCATTCCAGCTTGTGATT
>Ga0182239_1000220_pt1 | contig 21713 bp, 15 predicted proteins | sample hydfrate6_PW_210_FD_132456 | JGI IMG/M metagenome (GOLD analysis project Ga0182239, IMG submission 132456) | Subsurface microbial communities from deep shales in Texas, USA - hydraulic fracturing test 6_PW_210 | ecosystem: Environmental > Aquatic > Deep subsurface > Shale gas/oil reservoir >... | reverse complement strand
GGTGAAAGGGAAGCGGCTTGATCACCGAACTGATGCCCAGCACGAAAAAAATATTGAAAATATTGGAGCCCACCACGTTGCCCACAGCGATTTCCACGTTTTTGCGCCAGGCGGCCATGGCCGAGGTGGCCAGCTCGGGAAGGGAAGTGCCCACTGCCACGATGGTCAGGCCGACCATCTCCTGGCTCATCCCAAAGGAAAGGGCAATGTGTGTGGCACCGTCCACGATCCATTTGCCCCCCAGGGCCAAACCCGCCAGACCTGCCGCCACAAGGCCCAGAGATGCGCCAATGCTGCGCTGCTGCAGGGGAAGGTCCCGGCCGTTGGCAGAGATGTTTCCGGCAATGCTGGCCGAGTAATACAGGAAAATGGCAAAAAACAGCAGAAACACAAGGCCGTCAGAGCGGGAGATATCGCTGTAAACCCAGCCGTCCAACAGCCGGTCATTGGCGGCAATCCAAAGCACCGCCGCAGCCAGCAGGCTGAAGGGAATTTCCCGCCATACCGTGCCACGGGACACGGCCAGGGGGTAAATCAGGGCGGATACACCCAGGATCAAAAGGATATTGGCGATGTTGCTGCCCAGAACATTGCCGATGGCAATACCGGCATTGCCCTGAAGGCTTGCGGTGACATTGACAAACAGTTCAGGAGCGGAAGTGCCGAAGGACACGATGGTCAGACCGATCACCAGATCCGAGATCCTGTATCTCCGGGCAATGGAACCGGCACCTTCCACCAGGAATTCCGCCCCCTTGATCAGGAGCAAAAGACCGATTACAAGAAGAACAACAGGCAATATATACGACATCCGCCACCTTTTTCCGGAAACCGGTTACCAGAAATGGACCTTGTTTTTACGCTGCCAATGACAGAGAATAACCCGAACCGGACAGAAAATCAAACAAGTTACGCGGCGTATCCTGAGGATTAAAATTTGAGCCGGGCGCAGAGATTGGCGGAAAAGACGGTTTTCGTTCAGGCACTATATCAGCAGATACGGGGAAGCTGACCGCCGGTGAGCATATCCACGATGCGCCGGCCGCCGATGGCTGTTTCCATGACCACCCGGCCGGGGTGGTCGGCCATGGCCTGGCCGATAATGCAGGCATCAGCGCCCAGGGGGTCCTGCCTGAGCGCGGCAAGCACGGCATCGGCACAGGCCCTGTCAACAATGGCGATGAGCTTTCCCTCGTTTGCCGCATACAAAGGATCAATGCCCAGAAGTTCGCACAGTCCGGATACGGATTTGCGCACCGGAAGGCTTGATTCATTGATCTGGATGCCCGTGCCCGAGGCCAGGGCAATTTCATTTAAAGCCGTTGCCACTCCGCCCCGGGTGGGGTCCCGCAGCACCCGGATGCCGTCCGGGGCGGCGGAAAGCATGCGCGCCACAAGGCCGTTTAACGCCGCGCTGTCGCTTTTCACGTCCGCATCAAAGCTCAGCCCTTCCCGCTGGTTTAAGATGGTCATGCCGTGATCGGCCATGGTGCCGCTTAAAAGAACACAGTCCCCGGCCCGGGCATTGGCGGCGTTAATTTCAAAATCACCGGCAATCCAGCCCACCCCCGAGGTATTGATAAACAGCTTGTCCGCCGCCCCCCGGGGCACCACCTTGGTGTCGCCGGCAACAATGCTGACCCCGGCCTGCCGGGCGGCAGCAGCCATTGAGGCGATGATTGTTTCCAGGTCACGGATGGCAAAGCCTTCCTCGATGATCAGCCCGGCACTTAAATACAAGGGCACAGCCCCGCTCATGGCAATGTCGTTGACCGTGCCGTTGACCGCCAGATCCCCGATGTTGCCCCCAGGGAAAAACAGAGGATCCACCACGAACGAATCCGTGGAAAACGCCATGCGCCCTTTTTGCGACTCAAGCACCGCACTGTCGTCGAGCCGGGACAGCACCGGGTTATCAAATGCCGGGAGCATGATTTTTTCCGTAAGCTCATGGGAAAGCAGCCCCCCGCTGCCGTGGTCCAGCACAATGGTATGGTGTTTCATCTATCCCATCCGCCTGATCATCGGTTGTATTTCCAGTATGCCGCACATGTTCCCTCGCTTGAAACCATGCAGGGCCCCACCGGGTGGGCAGGGGTGCACACGCCGGCGTAAAGCGGGCACTGGGGCGGCAGGCATCTGCCGGTGAGCACCTCGCCGCAGGCGCAGCCGGCCGGGGCCGCAGCCGGCCGGACATTTACGCAAAACCGCCGGGCCGCATCAAAATCGGCAAATTCCTCGCCAATGGCCAGTCCGCTGTCGGCAATCCGGCCAAGTCCCCGCCAGAGGGCGTCCGTGGTTTCAAACACCCGGTCCATAACCTGCCGGGCCCGGAGATTGCCCTGTGCGGAAACAGCCCGGCCATAAGCATTTTCCAGGCCCGGGGTGCCGGATGCAATCATTTCCGCCAGCCGGCCAATGGCGTAAAGCATGTCTGCGGGCTCAAATCCGGCAATAACACACGGGATCCGGTGTTTTTCAAAAAATGCCGCATAGGCCTGCTCGCCGATGATCACCGAAACATGACCGGGCAGCAGAAATCCGTGGATTTCAACACCGGAAAGATGCATCAGGGCATCCAGGGCCGGAGGCACACGCTTATGGGCGCAGTATACGCTGTAATTGCTTAAATTTTCCGCATGCGCGGCAAGAATTGAGGCGGCGATGGTGGGCGCGGTGGTCTCAAAGCCCACACCGGCAAACACCACCTGTTGGTCCGGATTGGCCCGGGCCAGATCCAGGGCATCCATGGTGGAATACACCATCCGGATATCTTTTCCTCTGGCCTTTTCCTTCTGAAGGGAGGACCCGGTTGCGGGCACGCGCATGAGATCGCCGAATGTTGCCAGAATCGTATCCGGCATGTTGGCGATTTCTATAAACGCATCCAGTTCTGCCTGATCTGTGACGCAGACCGGGCATCCGGGCCCGGAAATCAAAGACAGGGACCGGGGCAGCAGGGTGCGGATACCGTGACGGAACGCAGAAACCGTGTGCGTGCCGCAGACCTCCATGATCCGGAGGTCTTCTGCGCACATTGATGCGATCTGTTCAGCGAGCCTGCGGCAGAGTCTGCCGTCCCTGTAATGATGGGTATGTTCCATGTCCTGCCTATGGCATCCCTGCTGCGGCCGCAACAGCCTGGCCCAGGCTGATGCCCCCGTCGTTTGCCGGCACAAGGCCGTGGGTGTAAACCGAAAAATCCATGGCCGTTAGCCGGCCGGCCATGGCTGAAAGCAAACAGGCGTTTTGAAACACCCCGCCGGTGAGCACCACCCGGCTGATGCCCTGACGGGCCCGGATCTGATCGCAGATTTGGGAAAACAGATAAACCAGAGTGGAATGAAACCGGCGGCTGATTTCGGCTGCTGATCGGCCGGCCTGCACGTCATCAACAACCGCCCGGATCAGGGGCCGGATTTCAATGGCACCGCCGATTTCTGCCGGAAGCTGGAAAGGGTAGCATGTCTTTTGCTCCAGCAGGCCGGGGCTTGGACCGGCTGCGGCTTCCAGCTTTATGGCGGCCTGGCCCTCGAATTCCACGGGACCGGAGTGGATGCCGGCAATCGCGGCCACGGTATCAAAAAGCCGGCCCATGCTCGAGGTCAAAGGGGAATTGACCTGTTTTTCAATCATGCGGGAAATCACGGTCAGTTCTTCCGGGTCCCGGCTGCGGACGCATTCCAATTCCAGGTTCACCCACTGGTCTCCAAATGCCTGATGCAGCCACCCGGCGGCCATGCGCCGCGGATCGGCAACTGCGGCATTGCCGCCGGGCATGGGCACATATTGGAGGTGAGCTGCGCGGACAAATGCGGCGGCATCTGCCACCAGCACCTCACCGCCCCAAATCCGGCCGTCTGTGCCGTATCCGGTGCCGTCAAAAGCCAGGCCGATGACCGTGTCCGAAATCCGGTTTTCCGCCATGCAGGACACCACATGGGCATGGTGATGTTGGACGGCCACGTGTTTGACTGCCGATTGGGCCATGGCATAGCGGGTGCTCATGTAATCCGGGTGCATGTCATGAGCCACCAGCTCCGGTGTGATGTCAAAAAGACCCCGGAGATGATCGATGGTGGATCTGAAAAAATCAAAAGCCCCGGGATTTTCCAGGTCCCCGATATGCTGGCTTAAAAACGCGTTTTCATCCTTTGTCAGGCATACCGTATTTTTCAATTCCGCCCCGCAGGCCAGGATTTGCGGGCACCGGAAATTCAAAGCCAGGGGAGCCGGGGCATATCCCCGGGACCGGCGGATGGCGAGCTGTGTGCCGGCCGCATGGCGCACAATGGAATCATCTGCCCGCACGCAGATATCCCGGTCATGGATGAGAAAACAGTCGGCAATCCCACCAAGAGCAGAAAATGCACCCTCATTGTCTGTGACAATGGGCTCTTTGGCTGCATTGCCGCTGGTCATCACCAGGGCGGCAAACCCGTGTTCAAGCAACAGATGGTGCAGGGGCGTGTATGGCAGCATCACGCCGAAACAGGGATTGTCCGGGGCCACGGCATGGCAGAGAAAACCGGGCGCTTTTTTTTCCACCAGGACAATGGGCCGCCGGCCGGAAGTGAGCAGATCCTTTTCTTCCGGGCGGATCCGGGCAAATGCCCGGATGTGCTCAAGGCTTTGGGCCATTACGGCAAAGGGCTTTTCCGCCCTGCCCTTTTTCCGGCGCAGCCCGGCCACGGCCTTGCAGTTTGCTGCATCCGCAGCCAGATGAAAGCCGCCCAGGCCTTTTATGGCCACAATGGCGCCGGCTTTGAGCTGGTCTGCGGCATGGGCAATGGGATCTGTGCACGGGATTTTTTGGCCCGTGCTGTGGCAAACCACCGCCCCGGGCCCGCACACCGGGCAGGCATTGGGCTGGGCATGAAACCGCCGGCTGGACGGGTCATGGTATTCGGCCCGGCACTGATCGCACATTTCAAAGTGCTTCATGGTGGTATAGGGCCGGTCATAGGGAAGATCACAGACAATGGTGTAGCGGGGCCCGCAGTTGGTGCAGTTGATAAACGGATATTTGTAGCGCCGGTCCCGGGGGTCATGCATCTCCCGCAGGCAGTCTGCGCAGACGGCCGTGTCCGGGCAGACAAATGTGTTGACCGAAGCCGTGCCCCGGTCTGTTTGGCCGATGGTAAAATCCGAAAACCCGGCAGGCGGGCTCTGATGTTCAGTGATTTCCGTGATCCGGGCCATGGGCGGACCATGGGTTGCCATGGCCCGGCAGAACCCGGCCACATTATCCGGCCGGCCTTCCACATGGACCCGGACCCCGAAACCTGTATTGACAACAGATCCTTTCAGATCATGGGCGGCTGCCAGCTGATAGATATAGGGGCGGAAACCCACGCCCTGGACAATGCCTTTGATGTCAAGCCTGCGGGCGGAAACCATCGGACTCATGTAAACACCTGCTTCATCAGATCCAGGGTTTCCAAAGCCGCATCTTCGTCAATACGGCTGATGGCATAGCCGGCATGAACAATCACGTAATCCCCCACGCAGACGTCTTCCACCAGCATCAGGCCGGCTTTGCGCCGCACCCCGTCAACATCGATGACTGCCGTATCACCGTCAATGGCCACGATTTTCGAGGGAATGGCAAGACACATGGGCTTTTTTTCTTAGTTGCTGAAGGTTTTAATAACATTGCCGTTTGCATCACGGATGGTCATTTCCATTGCGACACCGCCGTCCAGGCTGTGTGTGGCGCAGGAGACTCATGGATCATAGGCGCGCACCGCCATTTCCACCTTGTTTAAGATGCCCTCGTCCACGTGGCCCTCTTTTATCAGGGATCTTGCGGCCTGATCCACGCTCATGTTGATGGGCCCCAGGTTGTGGGTGGTGCCCACGATCATGTTGGCCCGGGTGATCAGCCCGTTATCATCCGTGGAATAATCATGGATCAGGGTGCCCCGGGGGGCTTCCACGCAGCCCACGCCGCGGCCGGCTTTGGGTTCGGCTTCCGCGCGCACGTTTGGATCGGTGATCTCCGGGTCTTCAAGCATTTCAATGGCGTGCTCGCAGGCATAAACCTCCTCGATTAACCGGGCGTAATGATACAGCAGCGTGGCCTGGGCCGGCCGGCCAAAGAGCTGCCGGAATTCCTCGAGCTCCGCCTGGGCCGCAGGGGTGGCCATGTGATCGGCCACGTTGATCCGGGCCAGGGTGTTGGAGCGGTAAATGCCTTTGGGGTTGTCGAGGTCCAGGGAAAAACCCTCGTTCCAGGATTTGGCATAGGGAAATTTTCCGTAAGACCAGGAGGGGACGTGTTCGCCCAGATAATCCGTGTAATCCTGGACGTCAAAGTCGGTATAGGAGCCGTCGGCTTTCATGAGCCGGATTTTTCCGTCATAAAGATTCAGGGCCCCGGCGCTGTCCACGGTGCCGATAAACCCGGTATTGATCACCCCGAGACTGGCGATCGCATCCATATATTTGGGAAAAATATCCTTTTTTGCAAAATCAATGGTGAAACGGGCAAAATCATAGATTTCGCGCATGCCCTCCAGCATCCACTTGCGGTCTTCTTCGGTCATGGCTTTGGCAAATCCGCCTGTTACAGCGGCCACCGGGTGGATGGCCTTGCCGGCGAATTTCTCGATCATCATCTTGGCCTTGTAGCGCATCTGCACCACTTTTTTGGCCAGATCCGGGTTGGCCTTGGCCACGCCGATGACATTTCGCACGGCATAGTCCGCATCCGGGCCGATCACAAAATCAGCGGCTGCCAGAAAAAAGAAATGCAGAAGCTTGTCTTCTGCCTGGGCGATGGTCTGGATCAGCTCGCGCAGTTTCTGGCCCGCCGGCGGGGGCGTTACGCCAAAACACCGGTCAACGGCCTTGTTGGCGGCCAGGTGATGGTGCCAGGGGCAGATCCCGCAGATCCGGTTTACGATCCTGGGCAGTTCCTCTGCGGGTTTTCCCTCAACGAATTTTTCAAAACCCCGGATGGACTGGAAATGAACCTTGGAATCAGCCACGTTGCCGGCATCATCCAACTCAATGGCAATGGAGGCATGGCCCTCGATCCGGGTGATGGGCGAAATTTTAATGGTGCGTGTTTCGGTCATAAAACCTCCTTTTATCTGCGGGCCGGTTTCAGCATTCCGTGCCCGCCGGAAAACCGGAGCATGGAAACGGTTTCCGGAAGCGATGCCGGATCAATACCGTTTGAGGCCAGGGCGTTTAACATATCCAGCCGCTGGTTGCCCCCGGGCTGCACAGGGCCGTAGCATCCGCGGCACGGCACCCGGGCGGAAATACACCGGGGCACAACCCCGTCACCGCCGCAGCCGGCCCGGGTCACCGGACCCATGCACAAAAGCCCCTGCTCCAGCAAACAGCGCATTTGGTCCAGGGGCTCATCCGCACCCTTGTATTGCGGGGCCTGCAGAAAACGACGCAGTTTGCCGATCTTTCCCTTGCCCTCCCGTTGGGTGGGGCAGGTGTCGCAAACGCTTTTTGTTGGGAGCTCCGGTGTTTTTCCCTCCAGAAACGCGGCCAGGGCGCCAAACACCTGGTCCGGATGGGGCGGGCATCCGGGCAGGTAGATGTCCACATTGATTTTTTCATCAAGGGCGGATACATTTTCCAGAAGGGGGGGTACGCCGTCTGCGGGCACGGCATCGCAGGCGTCTGTGGTCTCGGTGGAATAGTAGCGCTCCAGCATGGCGTCATTGGCCCAGGAATTGGCCAGGGCCGGGATGCCGCCGTGGGTGGCGCAGGTGCCCAGGGCAATAATGGCCCCGCATTTTTTGCGCATCTCCAGGGCCACTTCAAGATGTTCTTCATTTTTGATACTCCCACTGATAATGCCCAGATCGGCTTCGGGAAAGCTCAGGTGCGCCCCGTCGCCCATCTGGCCGTAATACTTGTGATCCATGAGCGCGGGCAGATGCACAAACTCCACGAGATCCAGCACGGTCAGCAGCCGCTCGCCCATATCCACAATGGCGATCTCGCACCCGGAACAGGCATTGAGCCAGTCGCTTGCCACTTTTGCTGCCATATGATTTTCCTCTCAGACACGTTTGGATATTGATTTGATGCGCTTTACCCCTTGATGCTCACCGGCTTTTTGCCCAGTTCCCCGCGGTTGTCCCGGGCGGCTTTCTTTTTTTTGTCCGCCGCCTCCTGCATTTGGGCCAGGGCCCCGGATGCATAGCCCGGGTTTTGCCGCTGGTCAAGCTCCTCCACGGCATTGTCCCGGGCGTCTGCCAGTACAGCCCGGCCCAGGGGGGTGCGGGTGATCACCGTGGTCCAGCCCTCGGGGGCGCCGATGCCGCCAAAGGAAATATCGGCAAATTCCGCTGAATAATCCGGGCAGTACCGGCAGGCCACGCGCTTCATGAACTCCAGGTCTTCCAGGGCAATTGAGCGGATTTCGCCGTTGTCCAGGTGGATTAAAAGCGAATCCTTGATATTGATCTTTTTGACATTGTCCCAGGCAAAACCGTGAGCGGCCGCCAATTTTTCCCGGCTTTCGGGATCAAAGATGAAGTTGCCGGAGCAAAACAGCCCCAGGCAGTACTGGATGGAATCCGAGGGCACAATGCCGAGCACCTCCATTCGGCGGTAAGCCTTGATCTGGCAGGGGGTTCCCACCAGGGCGACCCGGCGCAGACCCTTTTTCATCATGGGCGCAAACTTCTCAATGGAGGAATAGGTGACATACCGGTCGCTTAAGTGCTTCATACCGTGAGAGGTATCAAAATAAAACCCTGCGGCGTCTTCTATCTCCTTCCGGGTCACAGCCAGACTGGGCCGGCGCATGAAAGGCCCGGCCGGCCTGGTGACAATGGCGCCGTCAATGCGGCCGTTGTCAAAAAGATGCAGCAAAAGGGCCGTGACCACCCCGCCGTCTGTTCCCTTTTCCTGCACCGCAGCATCGGCGGACCGAACCACGCTGGTTTCAATGATGCGGCCGTTCGGGGCGCTCCAGGCCACCTTGCGCCGGGTTTCTTCCTCGAATTCCTCGATTTCCGGGCAAATACAATAACACAGCCCGCATTCGATGCATTTTTCCATGTCCCCATAGCGGGGCTTGCCGTCTTGGTCCAGCTCCAGGGCGCCGAAATTCACGGCTGTGCAGAAGGTGACGCATCCGCCGCACCGGTGGCACAATCCCTGTTTCTGAACCTGCTGAACCAGGTCAAAAAAAGTTTCCATATCCCCTCCTGTGGACTATAGGCCCTGTTCGGCCGGACAAATTTCTTTAACAGGCAAAGGTCTCAATTGGCCGCCTGCTGCAGGGCACCGGCTTCACAGGGCCCCATGGCCCGGATCTTTTGGGTGAATTCCGTGACCACTTCAGCAAAGCGCGGGGCCTCGGCCGAAGACACCCAGTCAATGGCAAACCGCTCGGGATCAATGCCCGAATCTTCCAGGACCGCCTTGATAACCGTGCTTCGGGCCAGTGCTTTTTCATTACCTTCCAGGTAATGGCATTCCCCGGGATGTCACCCCATGACAATGACGCCGTCAGCCCCGTTGCAAAGGGCTTCCACCACCACTTCCGGGTGGACCATGCCCGAGCACATCACCCGGATGGCCCGGAGATTTGGCGGATACTGAATGCGCATGACCCCGGCCAGGTCCCCGCCGGCATAAGCGCACCAATTGCACAGAAAACCGATAATTTTGGGCTCAAATGATTCAGACATGACGCTGTTCTCCCTGATTGCATTCATCCGTTTTAATTGGGCAGATCCAGGGCCGCGCGCACCTGGGCCCGGAGTTGATTATTGGTAAAGCTGTGGACCTGGATGCCCTGCTTGGGACATGTTGCCTCGCAAAGCCCGCAGCCCTTGCACAGCGCCGCTTCCGTGCTGACCTTTTTGACGCTTCTGCCGTCTATGGTTTCCTCAGTGAGGGAAATGGCGTCATAGGGGCACACATCCAGGCATACCGCGCATCCGTCGCACTGCTCGGTGACATAGGACTTGACCGCATCCAGATACATCCGGTTTCTGGAAAGAATCACCCCGGCCCGGGACACGGCGGCACGGGCCTGGGAAACCGAACCTTCTATCATTTTCGGATACGCGGCCATGCCGGCCATAAACAGCCCGTCCACGGCCAGATCCACGGGCCGCAGTTTGGGATGGGCCTCGTTTAAGAAACCGTCCTGGTTGGTGGCGCACCGGAACAGGCTCAGCAGGTCAGAGACCTCGTTGGCCTCAATGGCTGCGGCCAGAACCAGGTAATCCGTGTCAATGACCACGGGAAGGCCGAGTATGGGGTCTGTGACCCGGACTTTTAAGCCCGCATCCTCCTGATAGACCTCCGGGTCGTTGTCTTTTGGGTCATAGCGGATAAACTTGACCCCGAGTTTTCTGGCCTTTGTATAAAAGTCCTCCTTGGCGCCGTAGGTGCGGATATCCCGGTAGAGCACATAGACGTTCATATCCGGGTTCTGCTCCTTTAGCTCAATGGCGGACTTGGCCGTGTGGGTGCAGCAGATACGGCTGCAGTAATTGCGTTTTTCGTTGCGGGAGCCCACGCACTGGATAAACACCGCGGTGTTGGCCTGCTTGACCCGGCCGGCATGATCGGCCAGTTCCCGGTCAAACTCCAGGTGGGTCATCACCCGGCTGTCTGTTCCGTACAGGTATTGCTCGGGAACGGTTTCCCGGCCGCCGGTGGCGAGAATGGCTGCGCCGTATTCAATGTGCTCGGTTTTGCCCTCTGCTTCCACATCACTGGAAAAACTGCCCACAATTCCGTTAACAGACGTCAGGCGGGCGTTTTTCAGCACCCGGATTCGCTGGTTGGCCTCCACATTCCGGATCATTTCGCGCAGGGCCGGGCCAACGTCTTCTCCTTTTGCGGTTTTGCGGATGTTTAACGCGTTTCCGCCCAACTGACCGGTTTTTTCCACCAACACCGTCTCATATCCCTGATCTGCCAGGCCCAGGGCTGCGCTCAGGCCGGCCGGGCCGCCGCCCACCACCAAAGCTTTTTGAATCACGTCCACCTGGAGCTTGTCCAATGGCTGAACCATGCGTGCCTTGGCCACGGCCATGCGCACCTGGTCCATGGCCTTCTGCGTGGCTTTTTCCGGCTCCTTCTGGTGCACCCAGGCATTGTGGTTGCGGATGTTGGCCATTTCCAGCAGATACCCGTTTAATCCTGCCTCCTTTAGGGTGTCCTGAAACAGGGGCTCATGGGTACGGGGAGAACAGGCCGCCACAACAATCCGGTTTAATTCGTTTTCCGCCACGGCCTTGGCCATCATGTGCTGGGTATCCGTGGAGCAGGAAAACATGTTGTTTTCCACAAACACCACATTGGGAAGGCTTTTGGTGTATTCCACCACCGCCTCCACGTCAACGGTGCTGGAAATGTTGACCCCGCAGGAGCAGACAAACACGCCGATGCGCGGTTCCTTGCCGGCGATGTTTGTTTCAGCCGGGTATTTCTTTTCCCGGGTCAGGCTGTTTTTGGATGAGGCCAGTCCCCGGGCTGCCTCTGCTGCGGCCGATGAGGCCTGGGCCACGGCCGTGGGGATATTCAGGGGCCCGCCAAAGGCGCCGCCGATAAAAATCCCCTCCCGGGTGCTGGCAGCCGGTTTAAAGCTCGAAGTTTGGGCAAATTGATAATGATTGAGTGAAATTCCGGTTTTTTCAGCCAGCCGGCGGGCATCATCAGAGGCTTCCATGCCCACGGAAAGCACGGCCATGTCAAAATCTTCCTTCATTGTGCGGCCGTCTTCGGTGACATAGCGCATGGACACCCCGGAATTGCCCGGGCCGGGATCAATGGTGTGGGGACGGGCCCGGACAAACCGGACATTATGCTCCAGGGCATACTGGTGATAGCGCTCAAACTCCTTGCCGTGTGCGCGCAGATCCATCATGAAAATGGTTTGCTCGCCGCCGCCGGCAATATGGGTTTCGGTGATCAGGGCCTGTTTCATGGCATACATGCAGCAGACACTGGAGCAATAGCCGTTTTCACATTGATTGGTGTTGCGCGATCCCACACACTGGATCCAGGCGATGGATTTCGGCGCCCTGCCGTCAGAGCGCTTCTCCAGATGTCCCTGAAACGGCCCCCCGGCCGAAAGCATCCGTTCGTATTCCATGCTGGTGACCACATCCGGGATTTTTCCGTATCCGTAAAAATCCAGCCCGGACGGGTCATAGGGTTTAAAGCCCGGGGACAGAATCAGGGAACCCACGCTGAAATCCAGGATTTCCTCCTTGTCCTCGAAATTGACGGCCCCGGTGGGACAGAATTTTTCGCATGCCCGGCATTTGCCCTTGGTAAAATAAAGGCAGTTGACCGGATCAATGACATACTTGAGCGGAACGGTCTGCCCGTAAGGGATGTAGGCGGCCTTGCGCTTGGCAATGCCCATGTTGAATTCATCATCGACTTTCTTGGGACAGCGCTGGGCACAGATGCCGCAGGCGATGCACTTGTCCATGTCGATGTAGCGGGGATTCTTTTTTACGGTGACTGTGAAGTTGCCGGCCTGACCGGCCACGTCCACGATTTCGGAAAGGGTCAGAAGTTCAATATTCAAGTGCCGACCGCACTCGACCAGTTTCGGCGAAAGAATTCACATGGCGCAGTCATTGGTTGGAAAGGTTTTGTCCAACCGGGCCATGTTGCCGCCGATGCCCGGGCTTTTCTCCAGCAGGTAGACGAAATAGCCGGACTCGGCCAGGTCCAGGGCCGACTGGATTCCGGCAATGCCGCCGCCCACAACCATCACGGATCCCACGGGTTTGTCTGACATGGGCACCTCTCTGTCAATATCTGGTTTTTGGTAACGGGTTTTCCCCGCACCGGCAGAAGCTCTGGTCTGCCGGTCTGTCAACTCTTGGATGACCCCGGCCGAAACCTGTCTGGCCCGGAGAAATTCGGCCAGTTCCGATCGGGAAATCACATAGCGTTTGCCCACCCCGGGCTTTGCCGCAAGCTTGCCGCTTCTGATCCAGTTGCGGACCGTGTTGCGGTGCACACCCAGAAGGCTGGCCAGCCGGCTTGGACGGATTTCGATCATAACGGCTCCTTTTCTATGATATCCATGATATGCCGGCACATTTCCGGCACCGCAGCCATCACGGACGCGGAAATGCCGGGGGCAATTTCATCCGGAATATATTCAGGCTGGACCACCAGCACACGGACTTCCACATTGGTTCCGGTGCTGAGTTCCGTGAGCATATTGGTGGTTGGAAACTGGTGCAGGGAAAAATCGCTGGTTTTTTCCGGGGTGATCCCGTCCACGGCAATCTCTGAAATCTCGCCGGGAGCCCGGCCTTCCTGCCGGGAGGAATCAATGATGAGAATCCGGCGGGGCTTGTTTTCCGCAAGCAGGATATCAAAAAGCAGGTCTCTTACCGCGGTACCGGCGTCCATGCACCCCACGCTTTCCGGAAGCTGGTGGTGCTGCCGGAGATGCTCAATGACTTTCGGACCGAATCCGTCATCACCAAAAAGCGGATTGCCGCATCCGAAAATCAGACACGGCCTGGAATAGATAAGCTCAATGCCCATGGCCTTTTCCTGTGCAATTATGATGGCGCCGTAAAAGTCCAATATCTGCGTTACGCGCAATTTCTCAGAATTTCACGTACGGCTAAGTACGCTGCATTCTTCGAACTTGCGCAATCCTTGATCTTGAACTTTTTACGGCACCATCTGAAATCAGACTTTTTACGGCGCCATCAATTATGCAAAATGTGCAAATTGTGCATTTACCCAAAACCCTTGCACAGAAAATTTTCCATGTCAATAACATTGTTTAAAAAAATAACATCTGTTCTTTTGACAGACGGAAACAGCCCCCTGACCTTATAACTCCTTGTAAATCTGTAAAAAATATGTTTTCAATATAAAGGAAAAGGCGCCCCGCCCCTTAAAACTGCAAAACAGGAGCCTGCCAATGAACCGGAACGCATTGATCCTGATGATTGTCCTGATTGCACTCTGCATTGCGCATACGGAAAAAATCAGCGCACAAACCCCTGTGTTTCAGGATTCAGAGAGGACTGCTGCCGAAACAGGAGATAAAGATGGTAATTTTCAGACCATGGATTCCATGTTTTCCCTTTACCAGCCGTACCTGGAAAACATTTCAGCCTACAAACCCATGTATTTTCTGGCGGGCGTGGATCCTGAAGAAAGCGCATTCCAGATCAGCCTGAAATACCGGTTTTTCAACCCCAAAAAAAAGATTGCCCGGAAATATCCCTGGGCCAGGCAATTTTATCTCGGCTATACCCAGACATCTTTCTGGGATCTGGGCTCGACATCCCAGCCATTTAAGGATACCAGTTACAAGCCCGAGATTTTCTTTTTTTCCCCCAATCTGCTAAAGGACTCAAACAGCATTTCCCGCCTGTTTGTCCAGACCGGGTTCCAGCACGAATCCAACGGCCGGGGCGGACTTGAGTCGCGGAGCACCAATTACGCCTATATCCGCCCGGTTTTTATCTGGTTTCATGAAAACACCGGGCTGGGTGTCCAGGTGGCGCCGAAGATGTGGGTTTACGCCGGAAACCATGATGATACCAACAGGGACCTGTATCGTTACCGGGGCTATTTTGACCTTGAAATCAAGGCCGGCCGGTCAGAAGGCCTGGTGCTGGGCTCACATTTCAGGTGGGCGGAAGAAGGTGCATCCGTGCAGTTTGACGCCACATACCCGCTTCACCGCCTTTTGCCCGTGGATATTGATGTTTACCTCCAGGCCCAGTACGTCAATGCCCTGGCCGAAAGCCTGCTGGACTACCGGGAACGAACCCGGGCCGTGCGCATCGGCATTTCCATTGTCCGATAGGCCGGGGGTTTGCATTATTTGTGTTTGGCGGTTACAATGATGATGAGCCTGTAAAAAGTATTTTTTACAGGCAGTGTTAAAGGATTAAGTGTTAAGTAAAATCAAGAAGTTATTTTTTTATTGGTTGGCGGTTATATCCGTTTTAGAACTTTTCACGACTCCATCAACGATGATAACATCGCAAAAAGCTTTTCACGGCGTCCGCTGTTTGTCAGGAAGAAGCCCTGCGGCCGGGCATGAAAACAACGCTTTTTAAGACTTGAATGTGTTCCTTCCGACTCCCTTGGTGTGAAAGTTTGCACACAGTCGGCCCTGATGCCGGCCCGGGGATGGTTTGCGAGTCGCATTGAGCGCGCAAGCGGTCAGCAGGGAGCAAACCGCCACCGGGCCGGCATCAGGCGAAAATTATAGAACCAGGCACGAACAGCAACTTTTTTGAAGTTACTTAGAATGAAGTCTGATTCATATGGCGCAGTAAAGGTCAAAATCAAGACTTGTGCAATTTCGAAGAATGCAAACATAAAAAAATCTGAAAGAGAGTATAATGGAAAGACTTGACGCGATTTTCTCCCCCAAATCCGTTGCCGTGCTCGGCGCCTCGTCGACGCCCGGCAAAGTGGGCCATGACATTTTTGCCAATATCTTAAGGGGCGAATATACAGGGACCCTCTACCCGGTCAACCCCAAGGCCCGATCCATTCTTTGCGTGCGATGCTACGAATCCATCACGGAAATCCCGGACCCGGTGGACATGGCCATGATCATCCTGCCGCCAAAGCTGGCCCTTCAGGCCGTGCGCGACTGTGTGGAAAAAGGCATCAGGGGTATTGTCATTGTCTCGGCCGGATTCAAAGAAGTCGGGGGCGAAGGCGCGCAGATCGAAACCGAGATCGCCGATGTCTGCCGCCGGGCCGATATTCCCCTGGTGGGTCCCAACTGCCTTGGGGTCATCAACCCCCATCCGGACGTGCGGTTAAACGCCAGCTTTTCCACCCACTTGCCCGAATACGGCAACATCTCGTTTATCTCCCAGAGCGGGGCGCTTTGCACGGCCGTGCTCGACTTTGCCATGTCCCGGGGATACGGTTTTTCCAAGTTTATCTCCATCGGCAACAAGGCGGACGTGGATGAATTCGACCTGCTGCAGTACTATCACAAGGACCCGGAAACCCGGGTGATGATGGTCTACATGGAAGAGCTGCGCATGCGGGAAAATTTCGTGGACAAGCTCAAGCACATCACCTCGGATCACCGTCCCACGCCGATTCTGGTGATCAAGTCCGGCAAGACCGCCTCAGGAGCAAAAGCCGCCTCTTCGCACACCGGCTCACTGGCCGGGTCAGAAGCTGTTTACAACGCCATTTTTGATGAAGCCGGCATCATGCGGGTGGATACCGTGGATGAACTGTTTGACTACGCGGGCGTGTTTTCCGCAAACCGGCTGCCCGCGGGAAACCGCACCGCCATTATCACCAACGCCGGCGGACCCGGCATCATTGCCACGGACATGACCGAGGTTTCCGGCCTGAAACTGGCGCAATTCTCTGATGAAACCGATGCGGCCCTGCGCCAGCACCTGCCGCCCACGGCCAACTTCAGCAACCCCGTGGACGTCATCGGCGACGCGCCGAGCAAACGCTACGAGCACGCCCTTGATGCGGTGATCAAAGACGACGGCGTGGACTGCGTTCTCATGATTTTAACCCCCCAGTCCATGACCGATGCCATCGGAACGGCCAAAGCCATTGTCAAGACCTATAAAAACACGGACAAGCCCATTATCTGCTGCTTTATGGGGGTGGTGGACGTATCTGCCGGCGTGCAGTATCTCCAGGAGCACCACGTACCGGTCTACGCGTTTCCGGAAAACGCGGCCCGGGCCATGGGCAGGCTATATGAGGCCACCCGCTGGCTGACACGAACCATCCTGCCCCAGTATGACCTGACATTTGACCGGGACCGGGCCAGACAGATCGTGGATGAATGTCTGAAAAGCGGCAAAACCGTGCTCGGCGAGCATGACGGCGCCCGCCTGCTGCAGTGCTACGGTTTCCCCACCCTGCCCGCTGAAGTTGTCGGCTCAGCGCAGGAAGCCGGCCAGGCCGCAGAGAAAATGGGCTTTCCCGTTGTCATGAAAGTGGTGTCCCCCCAGATTCTGCACAAAATGGACGCAAAGGCCGTGGTGTTAAACATTGAAACCACCCGGGAAGCGCAGCAGGCATATACGGATATCGTCAGCAACGCCAAAGACTACAACCCGGATGCACAAATCCAGGGCGTAATGGTCACCAAAATGGCCCCCAGGGGAGAAGAAGTCATCCTCGGGGTAAACCGGCACCCGGGATTTGGTCATCTGCTGATGTTCGGATTCGGCGGCATTTACGTGGAGCTGTTTAAAAACGTTTCCTTCCGGCTGGCGCCCATCGGCCGCAATAACGCCCGCCGAATGATCCGAAGCGTCCGGGGTTATCAGATCCTCACCGGCTACCGGGGAAAGCCAAAGGCCGACATTGAAACCATTGAAAAGTTGCTTGTGGGCCTGTCCGGCCTGGTCACGGACTGCCCACAGGTCAAGGAACTGGACATCAACCCCCTGCTCGTGCACGAAGAGGGCAAGGGCGCCACAGTGGCCGATATCATCATTACCCTGGAAGAAGAGTAATCAATGGGTCACTCACATCTTTCACACCGCACCGGGCAGGCCGAAAGGCTCTGGCCCGGGCGGGACTGGTCCCGGTATGCGGTTACGCCCTTGACCTGCATGGCTGCGGCCTGATCAAAAAGCCGGCGGATATCTGAGATGGTGGCATCGGCCGGGAAATTAACAGTTTTGGAAACCGCGTTGTCCGTATGCTTCTGAAAGGCCTCCTGGATTTTGAGATGCCACTCGGGTTCTACGTCCCAGGCGGTCTGAAAGATCTCCCTGGGCGGGGTCTGCCCCTTGTCCAGGCAGGCCTGATACAGGGGATGGACCTGTTCGATAACATCATCGACCACCTTGCGCCGCAGCTCATATGCAAATACCGGTTCAATCCCGGAGCTGACCCCGGCGATCAGGCTGATGGTGCCGGTGGGCGCGATGGTTGTCACGGCGGCGTTCCTGCGCCGCATAACACCTTTTTCCGGAAACACGCTGTGTCCGAATGCAGGGAAGCTGCCCCGGGTTTCTGCCAGTCGGGCCGAAGCCGCGGCAGCGGTCTGCTGAATGCAGCCCATGATCTGTTCGGCCAGATCCAGGGCTTTTTGACTCTGGTAGGGCACACCCATTGTGATCAGCGCATCTGCAAACCCCATGACCCCCAGGCCGATCTTGCGGTTGGTGCGGCTCCATTCCTCGATGCGCCGCAGGGGGTAGCGGTTGACCTCGATTACATTGTCCAGAAAATGCACGGCCAGGGTCACGATCCGCTCCAGGCCCTCATAATCAATTCCCTGATCAGAGACAAACCGGGTCAGGTTCACCGAGCCCAGGGTACAGGATTCAAACGGCAGAAGGGGCTGCTCTCCGCAGGGATTGGTGGCCTCGATGGCGCCCAGCCCGGGGGTGGGGTTTTCCCGGTTGATCCGGTCGATAAACAAAACTCCCGGGTCTCCGCATTCCCACGCGCTTTCAGCGATCATGTCCATGATTTTCCGGGCGGGTTTTTCCCCCACCACCGCCCCGGTGCGCGAATGAATCAGGGGATAAAGGCCCCCCTTTTCCAGGCTGTCTAAAAACCGCTCGTCCACGGCCACGGACAGGTTGAAATTCTGCAGCCCCTGATGCCGGGTTTTGGCCCGGATAAACTCCTCGATATCCGGATGGGAAACATGGAGCACGGCCATGTTGGCCCCGGGTCTGACCTGGTTGCGGTCAATGATATAAGTGGCCGAGTCAAACAGCTCAATAAAGGAAACCGGCCCGCCGGAAGCGCCGAATGCGGGAAAAATGGTATCGCCCCGGGGTCTGATCCGGGAAAAGGAAAACCCGGTGCCGCCCCCGCTCTGATGGATCAGGGCCGTGTCCTTAAGGGTCTGAAAAATGGATTCCAGGTTATCGTCCACCGGCAGCACAAAACAGGCCGCCAGCTGACCCATGGGCCGGCCGGCGTTGATCAGGCAGGGCGTGTTGGGCAGAAAGGACAGAGATGTCATGGCCGCCTCAAATGCACCGGCTGTTTTGCGCACGGATGCGCCCGGATCAAACATCCGGTCCGCCTCGGCCACAGCCCGGGCCACCCGGTGAAACAGCTGCTCCGGGGTTTCAATGATATTGCCCTGGTTATCCCGGGCAAGATAACGCTTTTCCATCACGGCCCGGGCCACCGGGGTTAATTCCAGATCCGGCATATCCTGATTCCTGACAATATTTTTACTGATATCATTTTCATCATATCAAGTCACTGGCGGCCCCGTGGGCTTCTGCCCGCCTTTGTGGGCCCGATCTCCCAGAAGCATGGCCAGATGTCGCCTCAATTCCTGGATGGTAAACGGTTTTTGGAGAAACGCGGCTTTTTGCCTGGGCATATCGGTCTTTTCCAGTACGTTTCCGGAATAACCGGACATATAGAGAACTTTCATTTCCGGATGCCGGGTCCTGACCCGTCTGAAAACCTCCGGGCCTTTCATGCCGGGCATGACCACGTCTGTTAACAGCAGATGGAGGGGCTCTTCCAGAGCTTGGGCCTTTTCAACAGCATCGGATCCATCCCGGGTTTCAATCACCCGGCAGCCCTGATCCTTTAAAATTCTTATCGCAAGCTCCCGCACCGACGGATCATCCTCGACAACCAGCACGGTAACCGGAGCGTTGAGTCCCCTGGATTCTGTTTCTTCTTGGGGTCCGGCCGCATCAGAAGCCCGGGCCGTTTCCACCAAAGGCAGATAAATCAAAAACCGTGTGCCCTGCCCGGGCTGGCTGGAAACCCGGACTTTTCCCCCGTACTGCCCCACGATACCGTAAACCGTGGAAAGTCCGAGCCCTGAGCCGTTCTCCCTGGACTTGGTGGAAAAAAATGGCTCAAAAACCCTGTCCAGGGTATCGCGGTCCATACCCTCGCCGGTGTCTTCCACGGTAATCAGAAGATAAGAACCCGGCCGGAGTTCCCCGATTTCGGCTTCTTCATTGTCTTTTTCAATCCGGGCCGCCCTGGTGGCAATAAAAAGCCGGCCCCCGGAGGGCATGGCGTCTCTGGCATTGACCGCCAGGTTCATCAGGATCTGCTCGATCTGGGAGGCATGGGCTTTAACATAACCCGCCCCGGCACCAAGGCTGACCTGAATTTCGATATCCTCGCCGATAAGTCTGACCAGCATGGGTTCAATGCCGCCAATGACCCGTTCAACGTCGATGATCTCCATTTCCGGCATTTGCCTTCTGCTGAATGCCAGTATCTGGCCGATCAGATCCCTGCCCCTGTCCGCGGCATTGTATATTTCACTGACCGGGCCCTGCATGTCATGGGTTTCCGGCAGATCCTGAAGCATCATCTCTGAATAGCCCAAAATGACAAAAAGCAGATTGTTAAAATCATGGGCAATGCCGCCGGCAAAACGCCCCACCGCCTCCATTCTCCGGCTCTGGTGAAGCTGCTTTTCAAGCCTGCCGTGTTTTTCCTCTGCCTTTTTTCTTTCGGTAATATCGGAAATAAAGCCTTCAATAATTTCAAGGCCGTTATCCGTCCACCCGGTTGCCATCCCGCGTTCCCAGACCCACCGGATATCACCGGAGGCCGTCACAATCCGGTATTCAACCTCAAAGTGACGATTCCGGGCAAGGGACTGCTGCACCTTCTGCCAGACATAGTCGGCGTCTTCCGGGTGAATGAGCTTCCCGTAGGAAATGCCGCCTTCTGCGGTCAGATGCCCGGATTCATATCCGGTCAAAGCAAAGCAGCCCTGGCTGACAAATTCCATGGTCCATTTTTTTTCATTTCTGCACCTGTAGGCCATGCCCGGCAGGTTCTGCAGCAGCGTACTCATCCGGCGCCTGGAAGCCAGCAGATCCTCCTCCTGCTGCCGCCGTTCCACCATCTGCCCGAGCAGGCGTCCAGCGGTTTTCAACCGGTTTTTGGCCATGTCAACCACAACGCCAGGCCTTGGCACGTACTGACGGGCGGCCTTACGCAGCTCATCCACACTGACGTTAAACCTGCGGGCGAGCATTTCAAGGGTTTCAATGTCCTGCGGCGGATTGCCGTATCCGATGTTTATGGAACCCACGACCCGGCCCGAGGCAAAAACCGGCTGTGCATAAAGCCGAATACCGCCGACGCATTCAATATCCGCCGGCCGGCCCGAATCCATTGCCTCTTTCGCCGCATCATTCCAGCAATTTTCATGACAGAGCCATTTGCCGCAGGCAAGGGCCTGCCTGTTGTCCCGGGTGTCACACAACCGGCGCGAAGCGCTGTCAAGCAGGCGGCACCAGCCGGAAGCAAACATGCCAAAGGCATAGTCGCCGTTTTCTTCATATATGGCCACAGAGGAATCCAGCAGGCAGATCGCCTCCCGGGCGATATCGGCAAGGGTCTGCCGGCCCGCTGCATTTCGTATCTGCCGGCATTGATTGAGTTCACTCAGGTCCCCGTACTCCTGGGCCGGCACGCGGACTTCGTATTTCGGGTCAATGCTGTTTTGCAGTATCCAGTTCAGACTGGACAACTCATCAGACATGATCATGTTTTTCCGTATGTCAGACATTGTGCCGGCTGCCCGGCAGGCAAAAGCCCATGGCAGGGGAGCCTTATTAAAAGGTTGTCATCGGTAATTGCATAGCATATTATAGTGCCCGAACGAAAACTATGATTTTTCGTCAAGGTCAAGGACGGCGAAAATTTTAACCGCAGGAATACTCGACGTATTTTGAGGATTAAAATTTGAGCCGGACGCAGAGATTGGCGAAAAAGACGGTTTTCGTTCAGGCACT
>Ga0182239_1000219_pt1 | contig 21738 bp, 21 predicted proteins | sample hydfrate6_PW_210_FD_132456 | JGI IMG/M metagenome (GOLD analysis project Ga0182239, IMG submission 132456) | Subsurface microbial communities from deep shales in Texas, USA - hydraulic fracturing test 6_PW_210 | ecosystem: Environmental > Aquatic > Deep subsurface > Shale gas/oil reservoir >... | reverse complement strand
GTTGATGACCAAACCCTCATACTTGCTGATGTGGCAAAGAAGGCAATAAATCAGGTTCAGGAGTTTGTGTACAATCTCTTGAAGGACAAATACGGTGAAGAGAAAGCCAGAGAACTGGCTCAAATACTAACCGAGGGAAGATGGACTCACGACTACCCAATAACTGTTGAGCACGCAAAGGAACTCGGTCTTCATGTTGAAACAGACGTTCCAGAAGAGGTCTATGCCTTAATGGAGCTCTACAAACAACCTGTAAAGCAAAGAGGAACTGTAGAATTCATGCCTTATCCGGTAAAGCAACAAGGGAAGGACTAGCTAAGCAAATTTTTTATTTATTTACATCACTTTTTGAAAAGTTAAACACTAGTTCCCAGTTCTGATGAATAATTTCGCATCTCAGCCAAAAAGTTTTTATTTGGTTTTTACATCCCTTTAGTTAGGCTTAAATCAGGGTGAGATTATGATCAACTATTCTAAAATGGAGGAAGGGGAAGAGACCATGCAAGTGAAAGTAGACCCAGAGGAAATTAAGAGGATAAAAGCCGAAATAGAGGCTTTAGAAAGAGAGAAAAAAGAGATACAGGAGAGATTGGAACAGCTCCAAAAGGAGCTGAATATTTGGATACAAAAAAGAGATGAGAAGAATAAAGAAGTAAGGCAGTTAAGGGAGAAAGCAAGAGAATATAAAATAAAAAGGTATGAAATCAACCAGCAGATTAAAGAGCTCAAAAAGAACAGAGAAGAAATAAACGCTAAGCTTGATCTTCTTTATCAGGAAGCCATGGAGTACAGGGCAAAGAGGGATGAATACAGACAGCTAAGAAGATTAAAGATGCCAAAGGAGAAGATAGAGGAAAGAATTGAAAAGCTTGAATGGGAACTGCAGACCAATCCAAACATAACCCCCGAAAGAGAAAAACAAATAGTTGATCAAATACAGGTTTTGGCTACAGAGCTTGAGATTCTCCAGCAAGCTGAGAGATTCCATAAGAAACTCCAAGAAACGAGGAAGAAGATTGAAAGTTTGAAGAAAGCAAGAAGGGCAATAGGGATGGAGATACAGAAGCTCGCAAATCAGAGTCAGCAGTTCCATGAACAGATGCTAAAAGCTTACCAGCAGGCAGATGAGATTAAAAAAGAAGCAGATGAGTATCACCAGAAGGTAGTTGAGCTCAGGGAAAAGATTAGGGAAGTTAGGATGGATCTCAGAGAGGTAGAGAAGAAGATATTCGAGTTTGATCAGAAGCACAAGGAGCTTATAGCATATAAGATGGTTGCAAGAATGAGGGCAAAGAAAGATGCTACATTTGAAAAGGCAGTTGAAGCTCTCGAAAAGTTCAAGCGCGGTGAAAAGCTTACTTTGGATGAGCTCTTGCTGCTCCAGAGATATAATCTGGTGTGAAGCATGGAAATAGTAAAGCACGAAGGTCCAGGAAGGCTTGGGTTAGTTAAGCTTAATGGAAAAACCTTTGAAACACCCGCTTTGTCTGGAGTAGATTTTACCCTTTCGCCGTTCAATTCTTACTTCTACCCCAAAGATTTTAGGGAATATGATTTCAACCTTGCCCCTTCAATCCCCCTCAGCTTTTATACTCCAAGGGAGATAGTAGAAAAGGCCTTGAGCAGGCTGTATGACGTTGATTACTCAAAATTCAACACCCTTTATGTCCCGGTCGTGAGGAACATCGAATACATCGACGAATTTTTAGAAAATGTCCTTTCTCAGTACTCATTTGATGCCCTTTACATAGGAAATGCCAAAATCTTCGTGAGGGACTATCGCAGGTTTGTACAGGCTATTAAATTGATAAGGGAAAAAGATCCCAATTTAATGCTCATTACCGACCTTGAGCCTTTTTTCTACCCGCTTGCGGTCTATCTGGGAATTGACGCTTTCGATGTGCGTTCCTTGAAGCTCTATGATATCCACAAAAAGGGATTCACTCAGTTCTCTCCAATAATATGGAGCGAGAGTACAAATTCTCTCGAGTTTGCGAAAGAGACCATACAGCTTGTTAGGAAAGCTCTCAAGGAGGGAAAACTTCGCTACCTTGTTGAGAACTTTTTCTACACTCAAGCTCACGCTGGAATACTAAGGATAGCGGACAGAGAGCATTCGGAATACCTTGAAAAATACACTCCAATACAAAAGGAGACTGTGTACTTCATAAGTGATGCCTCCCAGAACAGGCCAGAAGTAGTGAGGTGGAGGCAAAGGGTAGTTGAGAGATTTAACCCCCCTGAAAACGCTGAAGTGCTCTTCCTCTTCCCATGCTCAGCTAAAAAGCCCTATTCTCACTCGCGCTCTCACACGCTCTACAGAAAAGCCCTCAAAGAAGCTCTTGGGCAGGGAATATACAGAATACACGAACTTATCCTTACGTCCCCCTTTGGTGTTGTGCCAAGAGAATGGGAGTGGTTGGCTAAATACGATATCGTTGTTACAGGCCACTGGAGTGAAGAGGAAATAAACTCTGCGGCAGAGCTTTTGGCAAAAGTCCTCGAAAAATACCCCAATATTCCGATAATTGCACACCTTGATGAAGCCTATGTTGAGGTTGCAAAAAGAGCTTGCGAAATGAGCGGGAGAGAGATAATTTTCGTCCCCGTTAAAAACGGCACAACCTCAAAAGAAAGCTTAGATGCTCTGAAGAGGACTATAAAGGAGCTCGGTCTTGAGCTGGTTGCTAGAAAGGAAGACAGGACATATCGCTTCTATGAGAACATAAGAAAGGTGTTCGATTTCTACTTCGGTATAGGTGCCGGAGAAGCTGTACTTCCGGAGGAAGCAAGGATTATTGGCTCCAAAATGCTTCGCATTTTCATGGACAACCATCAGACCGGAACGTATCAGGATGGGGTAATAAGCGTAACCCCCTATGGAATGCAGCGCATCTACGATGCTACAAGGAGCTACTACGTAAAGATTGACTTCGACCTAAGGGGAGACGTTTTTGCCGTTGGAGTCAATGAAGCAGATGCCAAAATAAGACCCGATGACATAGTTGGTGTTGTAAGGGATGAAAAAGTCGTTGGTGTTGGAAAGGCTATTCTGAGCGGAGAGGAAATGGTAAAAGCAAAGAGAGGCATTGCGGTTAAGGTCAGGAAGAAGACTTAGCTTTTGGTGAATGTTATGGCCAGACATGTTAAGCATGGCATCAAGCGAGAGCACCATTTCCTCAAGGGAATTGAAAAGCCTCTGGAAGAGATGGCCCAAATTCCGGGAGTTAAGAAGGTCATACCAGGCAGAATTTACGCCAGTGATTCTCGAGGTTTCGAGATAAAAGTTACACGAGAAACTCAAACCGGTCTAAAGCTCGTCGCAAAGAGCGATGGAAGCGTTCAGGAGGTCTTTCTTGTTGTAGACAAGGGCGAGAGGGAAAGGGTAAGAGAGGAAATAGAAAAACTTGCAGAGAAGTGGAGAAAAGGTTAAATATACACACATCAGACATTAGCAATGGTAAAAATGAGGAATGAGGCAAGACTTTTATGGGAACAAGCACTAGAAGATTTAAAAACCGCTGAAGCTTTGATTAAGGTTAAGAGATATTATGCCAGTGTGTTCTTTTCCCAACAAGCCGCTGAAAAGGCTTTGAAAGCTTTATACATCGAGGCTAAGAGGGAGTTTCCCCCGAAAACTCATAGCCTGTTGAAGCTCTCAAACGAGCTTGGTATAGAAGATGAGGATGTAATTGATGCGGTTCTTGACTTAAATCCTGAGTATATCGTCACAAGATATCCTGATGCCGCAAATGAAGTTCCAGCAAAAATTTACAATGAGAGAATAGCCGTTGAGCATCTCGAAAAAGCTAAGAAGGTGATTGAGTTTTGCAGGCAGAAGCTTGGGCTCTGAAGATCACAAAGGTTATAAAAGAGCACTATCCAGATGCGAAAATTATATTCTTCGGCTCCCGGATTAGGGGAGACCACCTTAAGGACAGCGATTACGATATTATTGTGGTCTCCAAAGCTTTTAGAAAGAAGCACTTCACAAAAAGGTCAAGTGAAGTATTAAGGGCTTTGTGGAATGCTGGCATTGTCGGGGATTTTGAAATTCTGTGCTACACTCCAGAGGAGTTTGAGAAAAAGAAAAGAAGCCTTGGAATTGTAAGGGAAGCTTTAAGAGAGGGAATCATTGTTTGATTCTTCTCTTTATCAAACCTTGCCCTTTAGAATGGGTAGTCACTTTGTCCTGTACGTTCATCGTAGAAAAGAAAAAGAATATGCAGCGAGGCAGTTTGGTAATGTCAATCTAATCAGCAATTCCGTCATCAAGGCAAGGTCATATTTTTCTTCTGGAAATTCTCTTTTGGGGAAGAAAACCACTTAAAGTTCTCTCTTCCCTTTAAAGAACTCTTCAAGCTCTTCATCGCTTATCTCCTCATCTTCTGTGTAGCCGAGTTCCCTCTTCTGCAGCTCTATTAACCCCGGCGTAAGCAGAAGCTTTCCGTTAAGCTTTGGAACAGCATAATGAAGAGTTATCTCGCTGAATTCATCGAGCTTTATCGTTGGGTTCTCTTCGTATTTAATATCTTTCAGTCTCTTTCCGTCTGCTATCAGCTTTGCCACTATTGAAGCACCGTCGATTGAATACTGGGGCTTTCCTATGTGTCTAACTTTCACTCCCTCCATTTTTGAGGTTATAAACTCCTTTGTTCGTCCTCTGGGTATTGCGTCGCCGAGAATTCCGCCTACGACTATAATGGTATCCTCTTCGATGTCCTCCGGTTTGAGCTCTTCTTTAGCTTGAAGATCGAGGACGATTATCTTGGAGCGGTCAAATGGAAACCTTGTGACACTCTCCGATATAACATTTCCAAGTTTTGCGAGCTTTTCTCTCTCATCTTCTCTCACGTTTGTAAAAATAAGCCTGTTTCCCCACCATTTTGCCACGTGAGAATACTCAAGCCAGAGCCACTCACTTATCTCCTCAAGGTGTTCTATTATCAAATACGGCATTTTTCTCACCCAGAAACTTTATGGTGGGGCCGCCGGGATTTGAACCCGGGTCTCCGGCTCCCGAAGCCGGAAGGATAGGCCAAGCTACCCCACGGCCCCTCAGCGCTAACTTTCAAGCATCTGGTTATAAATCTTTCCCAACTCTTCCAGCAAAAGATATAAATTCTGGCCTGCATAATTGGAGAGGATGCCAATGATATCAATAATAGTTCCTACATACAACGAGCGAGAAAACTTGGAGGAGCTGTTTGAACGGATAGCGAAAGCTTTAGAGGAAAAAGAGTTTGAAATAATAGTTGTAGATGATAACTCCCCAGATAAAACATGGGAAAAAGCAGAGGAACTGGCGAAAAAATATCCTGCGCATGTTATACGGAGGATAAATGAGCGAGGTCTTTCTTCCGCTGTTATCCGAGGCTTTAAAGAAGCTAGGGGAGAGATTATTGTTGTTATGGATGCTGATTTGCAACACCCTCCAGAGATTATCCCCAAGTTAGTTGAAGCGGTTGAGAAAGGGGCGGACATAGCTATAGCGAGCAGATACGTGAAGGGAGGAAGGGTCGAAAACTGGTACTGGTGGAGAAAGCTCATCTCAAAAGGTGCTATAATGGTAGGCAGAGTGGCTTTGCCAAAAATAAGGTCAATTAAAGACCCTGTGAGCGGGTTTTTTGCCCTTAAAAGGAAGGTTGTAGAAGGGGTTGAGCTCAACCCGGTGGGCTTTAAAATACTCCTTGAGATTCTTATAAAAGGAAAGTACAGGAAAGTTGTTGAGGTGCCGTTTACGTTTGGATTAAGGAATTTTGGAGAAAGCAAGCTGAGCAACAAGCAAATACTAAACTATCTGCGTCACCTCTACAGGCTCATGAAATGGGAAGGGGAAATTGATAGGCTCGTTAAATTCTCCATAGTTGGTTTGAGTGGCATCGTTGTAAACGAAGGCTCCCTTCTGGGATTTGTTGAAGTTTTAGAGTGGGATAAGAGAGTAGCGGTAATCCCGGCAACCGAGCTTTCGATACTTAACAACTTCATTTGGAATGATCTATGGACGTTCAAAGACCTGAAAAGAAAACCGTTGCTCTTGAGATTGTTAAACTTTCACTTTGCAGCCCTTACCGGGGCAGTGGTACAGTGGATAGTCTACCTTTTCCTCCTTTATATGGGCGTCCACTATTTAATAGCAAATTTAATAGGGATTGGATTTTCATTTTTGATTAGATTCGTGTTTAACAGAAACGTCACCTGGGGATAGATTATGGCATAGGGGAGATGGAGATGGAAAGAGAATATATGTACAAAAGAGCCTCAACTGGAGTAAAGGGTCTTGACGAACTTATCGGAGGGGGCTTGATTCCGGGAAGGGTATATGTTGTCACAGGGCCACCCGGAAGCGGTAAAACAACTTTGGGGGTTCAATTTCTTGTAGAAGGTGCAAGAAATAACGAGAAGGGAGTTTATATCTCTCTCGTGGATGATTCAAAGACAATAATCCAGGATATGCTTCACTACAAATTTAATCTGTTATCTTTCCTTAGAAGCAAGAAAATAGTGATATATGACTTAAGCTCTGTTATTCTGGAAGGTCAGAGAAAGCCCAGCTGGGGAGAAATATTTGAAGAAATAAAGAGAATTATTCTTCATGAAGATGCAAAAAGAGTTGTCATAGACTCCTTCACTCCCTTGGAAATCATGGTAAGGGATCCGGAAAACAAAAGACTGGAAATGGTTAAACTGATAAAGCTCCTTTCAACTATGAAGATAACCACACTGATAATAACCGAGATGATAGAGTCCGACAAATACACAGATGACTATTACGCAGCCAGTGGGGTAATAGTGATGCATCACTTTATGAAAGACTTCCAAATGGTTAGGGCAATTCAGATACTAAAGATGAGGGGAACAGCACACGACAACAGACTGAAAAAGATAGAATTCACTGAAAATGGGATAGAAGTTTATAACGAGGCTCCATGGTGATTGTTATGGGAAAGGAGGAGCTTATAAAAGAAGCCTACCGCTTTGGATATTTTGTTGGGTACAAAGGGCACACGGAATGGGTGTCGTGGGTAGCCAAGAAGAAAGAAGAACTCTATAAGCGTGCTGAAGAGATGGAGATATACGAGCAAGTTAAACTAGCCTATCAGAGGGGTCTTCAAGATGGGAAGAATAGACGAATGAAAGAAATCACCCAAGGAATGGAAAAGCTCGAAGATGAAATTCTGTCAGAAAAACCAAAGATTGAAAACGCTCAAGAAACGGAAGAAGTTGAGTTTTCTCTATTTTTAAGGACTCCAAAAATTGTTGAGCCTCCAGAAATACTCTCACTAATAAAAACACTCAGAGTGCCCAAAATGTTTTCTCCACCAAAAATGCTGGGTAAAAAATGGTAAAATTTATCGGCAATTTTATTCTATTCTCATTTGGTGTTGTCAATGAAAGAGTTCTTGAAAGAAGCTGAGATTTTTAGCCCAGATAAAGTTTTGGAATATATTTCGGAGATAAGCAAGTTTCACAGGATACAGGGCTCCAAAGAACTGGTTGAAGCGGCTAGATACATAATAGAAGAGCTTAGGGTGAACGGGATAAAGGCGGAGTTGCTTGAAGATTCTTACGATGGGAAAAAGTGGCATTTAACTCTAGCATCTCCAATAGCGTGGGATTTAATCCACGGAGAAGTGGAGATAATTGAGAGGAAGATAACAACTTCTAAAACCCCTCTTCTAGTGATGGCACATTCTCCACCTGGAGAAGCTGAGGGGGAAATCATAGCAATAGAGAGGGAAGAAGACTGGGAAAAAGCAAGGAATAAAATAGTCATGGTAAAGGAGAAATGGCATGAAAACTACAGAAAAGCGAATGAAAAAGGAGCCCTTGCGTTTATAGCTTACAGAAAGGGAACGGGCAAAGCATTTCCCTACATTGGGCTTTTCCTAACCAAGAAGGATCTTGAATGGGCAAAAATTCCAGCAGTTGCCTTAAGCGAGGAGATTGCAAACACCGTTATAGGGAAACTAAAGAAAGGCGAAAAAGTGACGGCAAAAATTAAGGTTGATACTTTAATCTCTGAGAGCCAAGTTCTTCCAATTGTTTATGCAAAGGTGGGAAAGCCTCCGTATGTTCTGTTCACAGCTCACATATGCCACCCAAAACCGGGCGCAAACGACAATGCAAGCGGAGCGGCAACGCTGATTGAGCTGGCTAAAGTACTCAATAATCTTTACGACGATTCATTCCGGTTTGGTTTTGCTTTTCTCTGGATTCCAGAGCATTATGGAACACAGGCGTTTATAGAAAGATACGCAAGGCTTGAGGATTACTACGTGGCAATAAACCTCGATATGGTGGGGGGAAGTGAAGACAGAGCTAAATCAACGGTAATGATAATTAGAACGCCATTATCGAGATTTTCAATTGTTTCCGGAGTTCTGGAGTATTTCATTGGCCTCGCGAATTCCGAAGGAGAGAGCTTTGGGGGAAGTTCTCTGCCAAAAATGAAGGCTAAAAGCTATCCTTATGAGCTCGGAAGCGATCATGATGTATTTAACTTCTTTGGAATTCCAAGTGTGATGCCCATAACCTGGCCTGACAGGTTTTATCACTCAAGCGAGGACAGTGTTGAGAAGATAAGCAAAGAAAGCCTTGAGATAATAGGAAGAGCGGTATTGGCAACTGCATTAGCCCTTGCAAAAGGAAAGAAAGAGGAGCTTGAGAGATTCGCCAGAGGTTTTACAATGAAGTACCTTGGAGAGCTCAGCATTGAAAGGGATCTCGAAGTGGCAGAAAAGCTAGTAATGCTTGGGCTGTCGAGGGATTCTAAGTTCCTAGAGCTAAACATGGGACACGAGTTTACCTTTGAACCTTGGCTAAAGTGGAATAAAAAAGGCATAATCTATCCAAGATCAATAAAGCAGATTGATGAAAAGAAAGGAGCAGAGCTTGAAAAAATACTGGAAGATAGAAAAATGGGTGTTTTGCTTCATGAACTACTAATGCTTGGAGAGATAATGTCAAAAGAAGAAGCCTTCAAAGCCCTGGAAGAAGAGTATGGGGAGTTCGAGAAAGAAAAGCTTGAAAGGGCAGTTGAAATATTAAGGTCTTTAGGTATTATCGTTTTTTAGTTCCTTTTCAATTTCGTTTATCCTTTTGACGACATTTTCCTTAAGTTTTGCCAGAAGCTCAGAAGGTGAGACTGCGGAATAAACATAGCCAAGCCACCCTCTTTGAATGAGCTCCCTCTTGAGAACCCCCCTCTTGTACAAGTTGAGAACATGCTCTCTAACACTTCTCTCGCTTATTCCAAGCTCTTCTTTTATCTCAGTTATCCTCATAGGGGCTTTCTTTTCCAAGAGCAGGCGGTATATTCTAAGTTCGTTTTTCTTGAATCCCAATGTTCTCAAGAGGCCCTCAAGCTTATCGTACACGTCCCCATCTTTCTCTCACACCTATGAATATTTAGCTTCATACATTTTAAGCCTTACGGTTTAGCTCAACTTTGCCAATATAGGTTCCGTCTCCAAGAAAAGCCTCTCCTGATGAAGAATCTTTCAAAAATGGGATCATTTTTATCCCCTCTCTCACGTCGAACCCTTCTATGTAGGGGTTTATCGTGGGCAAAATCAGAAAATCTCCAACTTTAAAGAAGCATTTTACTTTTCTAATGTTCCCTCCAATCCTCAAGCTGATTGCAGGGTGTATGTGCCCTAAAAAAGCTTTCTCAAACTCAACTTCCGGAAGGTTCTGGTGTCCATGGAGGAAAAGCATATCATCAAGGAGAAAATGACTGACGACACTTACATTTCTGAATTCCTCTGCGACTTCTTCTATTTTCCCATCGTGGTTTCCCTTTGTTATGACAATGCTGTATTCTGCAATCTCAGAAAAGAATTCCATTAGGAGCTTTTTGACAAATCTACTCACTCCGAGGGGTTCTTTTATGTCACCTAAGATAATCACTAGATCTGGATCTTTATCTTTTATAAATCCCGCAAGGCTTTTTTCGAATTTTGTTCTTACCCTTAACCCCCTCGAAAGTTCAAAAGCTATGTGTGGATCTGCAAGAACTAGAGTTCTTCCAGAAGATGTTTTTAGTTCAAGGGAAAGCTCATCGTAAGGAAAGTTTTCCATGATAATCACGTAAAAGAGATATAAAGATTGAAGAAAAATCAGATTATTCCTCTCTCCTTCTTTCTCTGCCTCTTTAGTCTCCTAATCCTCTTTTTAATCCACTTCCACCTCATTCTTCCCTTCTTTTTCCATTTCCTTGGTCTCCTCTTCATGATCATCACCCCGATAATCGTTCCAGACTAAGCTCACTTTGCTTGGTTTTTAAGCTTTTCCATCAAAAGGGATTAGAAAATAGCAAAGACAAAAAGAACAAAATAAAGGATATTAAAGGGAAATCTGGTCAAGCAGAGCTTTGTCTTTAGTTGGAACTATACAAATGGTTTCTAAACTTTTATATTGGGTTAAAGACTAAGAGAAAGCCTCTTAGTGGGATTGTGATATTTAAATAGGGAATTTCTGACTCTAGAGTAATCCTAGCAATTTTGGGCTTTTTAAAACTCTCAAAAATTGTGTAATTTTAATTTTTCTCTTTCTATAGCTCTTGGCTTGGACAAAAATGTGTTCGTTAAGTTATTAACCGTCAAAACCCTAAAACATTAAGGAGGGATTGAGATGAAAGTTGGATTTGTTCAGATGGAGCCAAAGCTTTTGGATCTTAATGCCAACTTAAGCAAAGCTGAGAAATTAATTGGAGAGGCTGCAAAACAAGGTGCAAAGCTTATTGTTCTTCCAGAACTTTTTGACACGGGCTACAATTTTGAGACAAAGGAAGAAGTGGAAGAAATAGCCCAGCAGATTCCAGATGGGGAGACCACTCAATTTCTTGTTGAGCAGGCAAGGGAGCATGAAGCGTTCATAGTGGCTGGAACCGCTGAGAAAGATGAGAGGGGGAAACTTTACAACTCCGCTGTCATTGTAGGCCCGATAGGATGGGGCTACATTGGAAAATACCGCAAGATTCATCTTTTCTACAGGGAAAAGCTTTTCTTTGAGCCTGGAAATCTTGGTTTTCATGTCTTTAACATAGGCATTGCAAAAGTTGGAATTATGATATGCTTTGACTGGTTCTTCCCGGAGTCGATGAGAACACTTGCCCTTAAGGGAGCGGATATCGTTGCACATCCGGCCAATCTGGTTCTTCCCTATGCTCCAAGGGCTATGCCTATAAGAAGCCTTGAAAACAGGGTGTTTAGCATTACTGCAAATAGAATAGGAGAAGAGAGGGGCTTGAAATTTATAGGTATGAGTCAGATAAACTCACCAAAGGCTGAGATTCTGCTTAGGGCGAGCGAAGATAAAGAAGAGGTTGGAGTTGCTGAGATAAACATCGAAGAGGCAAGGAACAAAAAGCTCAACGAGTTTAATGACATCTTCAAGGACAGAAAGCCGGAATACTATGCTTTGTAACATAACTTTACACTGTTGATTTTTTATTAATTGTTGTCTATGAAAAAACAAGCATGGGAAAATGATTGACAGTTATGAATTAATTCGAAAAGGACTGGAAGATGCAGAGACCCTAAATGAGTTGGTCAAATTAGTGAACTCTCCAGATTACTCGGTTAAGATAAGGACACTACAAGTGCTAAGTGAAATTATATCCAAATTGCCTGCAGAGAAACGCCGATCAACTCTTGATGCCCTTTTGTCACCCCTTTTTGAAAACCTCTTTGATGAAAATAGAAGGGTTCAGGAATTGAGCTTGAGAATTTTATCGGCTCTAATAATGGAAGTATCCTTATCTCCTGAAGAGGCATTGAAGATTTTCAAAGCAGTGAGTATTCCTCAGTTGCTTGAAGACGACTTTGTGTTTCTTGAATTTGTGGAAGTTTTTAAACGGCTGAAGTTCATCAAATACCATCCCTCAATACTGGCTGCCCTCAATGAGATGAGTCTCTCTAAGGACGAAAGAATAAGGGTCCTGGGAGTATGGGGACTTTGGAGGCTTCTTAACTCTCTCAACATGGGAGTTCAGGCTGCTGAGATTCTGGAAAAAATAATATCGAAGATACCCTCTCTGATGGAGAGCCCTGATGAAACCGTAATGGAAGTCGCACTTCAGCTTATTAAGGAAATTGTAACAAAATACAGACATTCGGGGGACATTATACAAAGAGTTGTCCCTTGGATAAAGGAAATGAAAGAGCTCAAAAAATCTGGAAGCTGGCTGATAAGAAGTGAACTTGAAAATGCAATTCGGTATTTATCGGAGGTTGTGAGAGAGTATTACCGGGATAGAATAAACAAAGCCTTAAAACTGCTTGAAGAGCTTGTAAAGCAAGAAAAGTACGAAGATGCCCTTTTCATAGCGGGTTTGATAGGGAATGATGACATACTCAGATGGTTATCTCACAAGATAAACTTTTCGAAAAAAAGGAAAGTGATTGATGACTTTCCAAGAATCGTGAAGGGGCCAAAATATGCTGTCTCTCCTCTTAATCTGCAAGAGAAAACACTTTACTTGCCAAGTCTAAGCTCTCTCGTAATAAGAAGAAGGAAGATAACTGAAGAAGAGGAAAAAGAGATTGAAATCTCTCAGAGGACTGACAAGATCAATGAAAGTGCAAAAATCTTGGAGGCCTCGAAGCTTCTAGAAAAATTGAGAAGTAACGATCCCACAGAAGTCATAGATGGGATATGGGAATTGTATGAACTTTCAAAGAATATAACGGCCCAAAATGCAGAAGGATTTCTTATCTTTGTACCAGAGTTAATTAGGATATTCTCGTCTTCTCGTAATGAATGGGTAGTTGATAAGGTGAGCATGACACTGGCAAAAATTCTAGCATACTCTTCCTCTAAAAGTTACCTGGCACAGATATTGAACTTTCTTGTTTTGGAAGGAAGGGAAAAAATCAAGGTCATGAGGTTTTTCAAATACTACTTTTCTCACAAGTGGGATAGAGATGTATGGGCTCTTGTCTGGAAAAAGCTGAAAGAGCTACTTATGGACAAAAATACTTCTATTGAGGTCTTAGGTATACTTAGCAGCCTTATCGATGTCATCCCTACGGAGGAAAAAGAGGTTTTAGAGAAGATAAACGAAGCTTTGGAGAACCCGGAACTTGAGAAGACAGAGCAACTTCAAAAATGGATAAGTACACTTAAGGAAAAAATAAATAAAAGGTTAAAAGAGGAAGTGCCAATATAAAGGGATGATGAGTCTGGAGCCCCCTGAGTGGTGAGGAAGTTTCGCGGGGCTGACCGCAATGATAAAAAGAATGCTGTGTAAGGAGCTTTATGGGGAAATAGAACGGCTTGAGCGCTCTATTATCGAGCTTGAGGAACAGATAATTGAGTTAAAGACCCAGCTCAGCATGAAAACCGAAGAGGCAACGAGCCTCTATATTGAGAACCAAAGCCTGAGACACAAAATAGAAATGCTGGAAAAAAGTCACAAACAGCTCATTGAGATGCTTAAAAAGATGAAAATTCCCTTTGTTGTCGTAAATGAGGATGAGTTTGAGGATGTTGAGATAGACAAATAATTCATGATTCTAAAACAATTTGTGAACGCTCCTTCAGACAAAGACTTTTTAATATGAAAAGCAACTTTTAGGTTAGACTTAAGGATGGTGATAATCATGAGCATGGACATGAGTACAAGGATGTTTAAGGAAGAAGGGTGGATAAGAAAAACCTGTAGGGTCTGTGGAAAACCTTTTTGGACGCTTGATCCAAATAGAGAAACCTGTGGAGACCCTCCATGTGATGAGTACGAATTCATAGGAAACCCGGGCATCCCAAAGAAGTACACTCTCGACGAGATGCGTGAGAAGTTCCTGAGCTTTTTTGAGAGAAAGGGACACGGAAGAGTAAAACGCTACCCCGTTTTACCCAGATGGAGAGACGATGTGCTTCTCGTTGGAGCGAGCATAATGGACTTCCAACCGTGGGTTATAAGCGGTGAAGCCGATCCTCCTGCAAATCCACTCACGATAAGCCAGCCATCAATAAGGTTTACCGACATAGACAACGTTGGAATAACCGGCAGGCACTTCACGATATTTGAAATGATGGCACACCATGCTTTCAACTATCCAGGAAGGCCAATTTATTGGATGGATGAGACCGTTGAGTATGCCTACGAGTTTTTCACCAAGGATTTGGGGATGAAAGGAGAAGATATAACCTTTAAGGAGAACCCGTGGGCTGGTGGAGGAAACGCTGGTCCGGCTTTTGAGGTTCTCTACCGCGGTTTAGAAGTTGCCACTTTAGTGTTCATGCAGTATAAGTTAGCCCCTCCAGACGCTGATCCATCTCAGGTTGTTGAGATTAAGGGAGATAAGTATGTCCCAATGGATACGAGGGTCGTTGACACTGGCTATGGGCTTGAAAGGCTTGTCTGGATGAGCCAAGGCACTCCAACGGCATATGATGCAGTCTTGGACTATGTTATTGAGCCCCTCAAAAAGATGGCTGGAATTGAAAAAATAGACGACAGGATCCTCATGGAAAACTCAAAATTAGCGGGAATGTTTGATATTGAAGATATGGGTGATTTGAGAGTATTGAGGGAGACAGTTGCAAAGAGGGTTGGAATTGATGCAGATGAACTTACGAGACTCGTTAGACCGTATGAGCTGATATACGCAATAGCCGACCATACAAAAGCTCTCACCTTTATGCTTTCTGATGGTGTTGTTCCCTCTAACGTTAAAGCTGGCTACCTTGCCAGACTCCTCATAAGAAAGAGCATAAGACACCTTAGAGAGCTAGGTTTGGAGATCCCCCTCAGCGAAATAGTTGCAATGCATATAAAGGCTTTACACAAGACTTTCCCAGAGTTCAAGGAAATGGAAGATGTTGTTCTTGATATGGTCAACGTTGAAGAAAAGAAATACGCAGAGACCCTAAAGAGGGGAAGCGGATTAGTGAAGAGAGAAATCGAAAAGCTTAAAAAACAAGGCATTAGCGAGATTCCGCTTGAGAAGCTTATTCTCTTCTATGAGAGTCATGGCTTGACTCCCGAAATCGTTAAGGAAGTAGCTGAAAAAGAAGGCATGAAAGTCAAGGTTCCGGACAACTTCTACAGCCTAGTTGCCAAAGAGGCTGAAAAGACTGCCAAAAAAGAAGAGGAGAAGAGAATAGTGGACTTTGAGCTCGTTCAAGACTTGCCAGATACGAGAACCCTCTACTATGAGGATCCCTTTATGAAGGAGTTTGATGCAAAGGTGCTTAGGATAATAGACGACTGGGTGATTTTAGACCGGACAGCGTTTTATCCCGAAGGTGGAGGTCAGCCGTGTGATTTGGGCGAGCTCAACGGAATTAAAGTGCTCGATGTCCAGAAACTTGGCAAGGTAATCCTCCACAAAGTGGAGAAGCCTGAAGCTTTCAAAGAAGGAGACACCGTTCACGGAAAAATTGACTGGCAGAGGAGAATACAGCACATGAGACACCACACCGGTACTCACGTCCTTATGGGGGCCCTTGTTAGAGTCCTTGGAAAGCACGTCTGGCAAGCTGGCTCCCAATTAAGCACTGATTGGGCGAGATTAGATATAGCTCACTACAAGCGCATCAGCGAAGAGGAGCTCAAGGAGATAGAGCTCTTAGCTAACAGGGTAGTAATGGAGGACAGGGAGGTAAAATGGGAGTGGCTTCCGAGAACGGAGGCGGAGCAGAGGTACGGCTTTAGGCTCTACCAGGGTGGAGTAGTGCCAGGAAGGGTAATTAGAGTGCTCAACATCAAAGACTGGGATGTTCAAGCCTGTGGAGGTACGCATTTATCGAGAACGGGCTTGGTGGGCCCAATAAAAATACTCAGGACGGAAAGAATACAGGATGGAGTTGAGAGAATCATATTTACATGTGGCGAGGCAACTATCAAGGAATGGCAGAAGGAAAGGGAGATATTAAGCAGAACGAGTGAAGTATTTAGAGTTCCTCCAGAGAAACTGCCAGAGACCGCAGAGAGGTTCTTTGAGGAATGGAAGCAAGCAAGGAAAGAAGTGGAAAAGCTCAACAAAGAACTTGCGAAGCTTTTGATTTATGAGCTCGAGAGCAAAGTTGAGAAAATAGGAGAGATTGAGTTCATTGGAGCTATAGTGGAGGGGGAGATAGAACACTTAAGAGAAGCAGCTCTGAAGCTTAAGAAACCAAAGAGGGTTGTTGCTTTGATAAGTGAAGACAGCAAAGCCGTTGTGGTCAGCGTTGGTGATGAAATACCACACAAGGCCGGTGATTTGATAAGGATAATCACAAAGGTTGCAGGCGGAGGCGGTGGAGGTAAGAAAGACCTTGCCCAAGGAAAGATAAAGAACGTCCTAAAGGCCAAGGAAGCTCTAGAGGAGCTCAAAAAGGCTCTCTAATTTTTCAAATTTTTGGAGGGTTTGAGATTAGAATAAAAGCACTCAGTGAAGAGCTTAGTAAAATTGCAAAGGAACTGGGTTTTGAGGCTGTTGGGGAATTTTCCACTGAAGATAACGCGAGAATAGATCTAGCAATTCTAAAAGGGTATGAAAAGGTTCTGGCAATCGAGTTTGAGAATTCCTACAAGTGGATAAAGCAAAGGATTCTTTACAATGTGGTAAAGGCTAAGCGGGCTGGGTTTAGGCATCTCTGGGTGGTGTATCCTTTTAGAGACGAGCCCTTAAGGAATAGCTGGGTAAGTGAGTATATTACCGAGCTTGGAGTAGAAGTGGAGGTTATCTCTCCGGAAAACATTGGAGAAAAGTTTAGGGAGTTTTTGAATTCAATTTAGGATTTTTATCTGACAGTTGCTATTTTTCTGAATTGTTTTGGATGCAGATTTAAGCGATTAAGGTATTTTGAGTTTTTACTTTGCTTGGTGGTTTTCTTTTTTATTTTTGTCTTTTTGTTTTTTCCAATGGTAAATTTTATATAGTTTGAGTGTTTATTATTATTGAAAATTTCCTCATGCTTGGGGGGGCGAATGAGGAAGAAGTTAAGCTTGCTTGTGGTTTTGTTGTTGGTTGGGGCTTATGCAGCTTACGCAGTAAGCCAGCCAAAGCTTCCCGAAGTTAAGGGCTGTGTGAATCCCTTTACCGCTGTAAAGCCTGTGGATAAAGCCCCGGAGAACTGGTCTTCAGTGCATGTTTTTGCAAAAGTTCTTGTTAGTAAGGACATTAGGAGTTTGGCAAAGCCTTGGGAGGTTGACTATAAGAATGTGAAGATTGCTAAGCACGTTGTGGAGTACAATGGTGAGAAAATAGAAATGCTTGCCATGGGAATTCCATTGAAGGATGGCAAGCACGTAATAGGTTATTATGAATTCTCAAAACCCGTACAAGGAATTAAAACGAGGGCATATCTGTTGGAGTTCTCTGTTTTAAATACTGGAAAACGCTTAACAACAAAAGCAATAACCACAAACGGCGAAGTGACACCACTAAGCAGTTGTAAGCACGAGTGCACAAGTGATTCAGACTGTGGCTACTTCGCGGACTGTCTCTCGTACTGTTGTGACTATAATTGGGGATGTATGCTAGATTGTTGTGGAGATTGTGCGTTTCCATGTGGTGGATGTGCTAGAGGAAGTGCATGGGCATGTGGAGAGTGTCTTTATTGTGTTATAGTTTCATGTCCTTTGTGTGCTACTGGGTGCTGTGACGAAGAGGGAACTTACTGTGACTACTTAGCACCGGGACCGTGAGGTGTGCGAAATGGTAGAGTTGGGTAATAAGAGGTTTTATTTGGTTCTCGGATTGTCTTTATTTTTTACGTGGTTGGCGATATTGGACAACACGCCGCCTCTTATAGCCTTTGGAACAATAGCGTTTCCCATGGTGATAGGATATTTCCTTATAGCTTGGAAGGAATTTCCTGGCATTATTCTAGCGAGTGCAGTATGGGGCATTATGATGCTGTTAGTGAACTTCCTTGCAGGCTCGTTATCCGGGCAAGTTGTTAGAACTGTTATTCTAAAGATGTCGAATGCTATTGTCGGAGTATTGGCATTTATAACTTTTGAGAAATTTATTAAAAAACGGTTGCCTAAGTCTCCCTGAAGTGTAGACTCCTTAGGATAAAAAGATAACAAACCGTGTCTCTCCTATTTTTCGTGGCTATATCTTGTGTAGGTCAGTTATCTTTTTGATGAAGCCTTTCTACCACACTTCACAGCCCAGTAGGATTATCAATAAACACAGTCTTGACTCCAAACTTTTCTCTCAATACTGGCATTAATGCTTTAACTCCAAGGGTTTCTGTAGCATAATGTCCTGCCGCTATAACAGTTAGCCTTCCTTCTTTAGCTGTGTGATAGTCGTCGTGTAAAAACTCTCCCGTTATGAAGAGATCAACACCTTTTTCTATGGCTTCTGGAATAGCAAATCCTCCCCTGCCGCTGACCACTGCAACGCTCTTTATTTCCTCAACCCCGAATTCATAGGCTTTTACATACTCAGTCTTCAGCTTCTCTACAAGTATTTGGGCCACCAGAGGTAAAGGTTTTGGTTCCTCAAATTCCGAAATGTATCCAATGCTTATTCCGTTGTAGTCTCCAAAGGGTTTCTTTGGTTCCAAATCTAAGAGCTTCAAAAGCTGGGCATTGTTTCCTACCTCGGGATGAACGTCAAGAGGCAAATGAGCAGCGTAGAGGTTCATCTCATTTTCGAGAAGAAACTTAAGCCTTTTTTGCACAAGCCCTCTTACGTACTCTATTCCTCCCCATATTAAGCCGTGATGGACTATTAGCATATCCGCTCTTAGAGCTCTGGCTTTAATAAAGGTGTCCATACAGGCATCAACTGCAAAAGCGATCTTTTCCACCTCTTCTCTTCCCTCAACTTGTAGTCCATTTCGGGATTTATCGGGAAAAGAGTTTATGCTTAAATACTCATCAAGGAACGCAACAACTTCCTCCCTTTCCACCATTTTTGTTCACCAAAGTCATTACTCTTTGATGCTTAAAACACTTTCAGGTGAAGACTTTTAAATGCCCGTACTATCTTATGAACGTGATGAGGATGGATGAAAAGTATCGAAAAGCCTGCGAGGAAATTGCAAGGGCTGTAATTTCGGGCGAGATTAAGGATAGGAGAGAGCTTAATAGGTTTAAGGTTAAAATCGCTGCTAAATATCATCTCTCAAGGATCCCTACTAATTCAGACGTGCTTAGAGTAATGAGCAGGGAAGATAGGGAGAAGTTTAAGGACTTCCTCAAGAAGAAGCCTACCAGGACAATCAGCGGGGTTGCCGTTGTTGCAATGATGACGAAGCCATTTCCATGCCCGCATGGTAGGTGTATCTATTGTCCCGGCGGTCCGAGCGAGGGTTCTCCCCAAAGCTACACTGGAAAGGAGCCATCAGCTTTAAGGGCTCTTCAGAATGCTTATCATCCCTACCTCATAATGATAAACCGCTTGAAGCAGCTCTATGATATCGGCCACGATATAGATAAAGTCGAGGTCATTATACAGGGTGGAACTTTCCCTGCTGTTGATTTGGATTACCAAGAGTGGTTCATAAAAGAGGCATTCAAAGCTATGAACGATTTTCCCTACTTTAAGGACATTGAGAATCTTGAAGAGAAAATTAGAAAGGCAGTTCTTTTTGGAGAGATTGACGAAGACCCACTCTTCAAAAAAGCATGGGAGAGAACTCACAGAAAACCGTACTATTATCTCGAGGAAGAGCAGAGAAAGAACGAGAAGGCAAAGGTCAGAATGGTGGGATTAACTATTGAAACAAGGCCAGATTGGGCTATGGAAAGACAAATCGATAGAATGCTTAAGCTTGGCACAACGAGAGTAGAGCTTGGAGTTCAGACGGTCTTCAACTTCATCTATGAGAGGGTAAAGAGGGGGCACACCGTTGAAGACACCGTGAGAGCTACCCAGCTCCTCAAAGATGCCGGTCTTAAGATAAACTACCACATGATGCCGGGTTTGCCAGGGAGCAACTTTGAGAGAGACTTAAAGGCATTCCAGATAATCTTTGAAGATGAGCGCTTCAGGCCTGATATGCTCAAAATTTACCCCACTCTGGTCACAAAGGACACGCTCCTCTACAGATGGTATAAGGAAGGAAAATATAGGCCCTACACGACTGAAGAAGCCGTTGAGCTGCTTGTTGAAGTGTACAAACTCCTTCCAAAATGGGTTAGAGTTATGAGGATTCAGAGAGATATTCCGGTTCAACTTGTTGAAGCTGGAGTAAAGCACTCCAATTTGGGACAGCTGGTGTTCAATGAGCTCATAAAGAGGGGTATAAGGCCGAGAGAGATTCGTTTCAGGGAAGTTGGGCACCAGATGCAGAAGTTTGGGGTTCAGCCAGAAGTTGAGCACATCAAATTGCTAAGGGAGGAGTATAGAGCAAGCGAGGGGCATGAGGTATTCCTGAGCTTTGAAGATGTGAAGAACGACATTCTAATCGGCTTCATCAGGCTTAGGATCCCAAGTGAAAAAGCTCATAGAAAAGAAATAAACTGCTGTCCATCAGCGATTGTTAGAGAGCTCCACGTATACGGGCCTTTGGTTCCAATAGGTGGAAAGCCGAAGTACGAGTGGCAGCATAGGGGTTATGGAAGGGAGCTTTTAGCTGAGGCAGAAAGAATAGCGAGGGAAGAATTCGACGTAAAGAAGATGCTCATCATAAGCGGAGTTGGCGTTAGGGATTACTATAGGAAGTTTGGCTACAGAAAAGACGGACCCTACGTAAGTAAGAGGCTCGACAGGAAAGGGTACGCTAACTTTGGGAAGAGCGAAGAGTTTGACGGGCATTTGAATACATGATTAAAGTTTCGAGAAAAGCTGCTTATGGAGGACTAAAAAGTGAGATTCAAGCCAAAACCATTGAAAAGCGATGTGAAGTTTGAGTGCAAATTCTGCTTAGACTGTTGTAGGGGGAGGTTCATTTACCTAACTTTGCATGACATAACCAATATCATGAAACATGGTCATGATCCTCAAGACTTCATGCTTTTGACCACGGAACGGGGAAAAATACGCTTTGTATTGGCCTATAGGGAATGGGATCTTGGGTGTGTCTTCCACGATCCAGAGACAGGAAGATGTAAAATCCACGACTACAACCCCTTAATTTGTCAGATCTATCCGTTTATGGTGTCCCGCAAGCCGCTTGGCATTGAAGGTGAAGAGCCTTTTGAGTATAAGGGAGAGAGGCTGTGGCTCTATTACGATGAAAGCTGTCCAGGAATTGGCGAAGGGAAAGAGGTTATAACAAGGGAGGAAGTAGCAGAACTCGGTGTGAGGTTTCATAAAGAATTTGAAAAAACTGATTTGGAGGGCTTAAACAGTCTTTTGAACGGTGAAAACAATGGAACTTAGATACAGAAGGGCTTCCTCTTGGGAGTTTGATTTGATAATGAAGGAAGCTGAAAAGTTTGGGGAGTTAAAACATGAGTTCTTTGGAATAGTTGAGGGAAAGTTTAGGGATGTCTATGCGGTAAACGAGGAAGTTTGGAGAGAAATAGAAAACCTAAAGGTAAAGCCCTACGCATTTGGGACCTTTGTGGGTACAATAAAGGTTGACAAAAACCTTGTTGAGAAATTCTATCCAAACATTGAGTTCTTTTATTTTGTGGATATTAAGAAGAACTATGCAGTTCTAAAGCCAAAAACTGCGTTTCTTTTTACAACCGGCAAAGACGTGCCGAAAAAAGGTGTCAAGGAGTACAACTGGCAGGGCAGCAAAAAGATGGTTATTCTGAATGAGGATGGCATAATCCTTGGATTGGGCCTCATAAACCCAAAGAGCGAAAAGAAGTTTATTAAAAACATCACAGAC
>Ga0182239_1000216_pt1 | contig 21801 bp, 21 predicted proteins | sample hydfrate6_PW_210_FD_132456 | JGI IMG/M metagenome (GOLD analysis project Ga0182239, IMG submission 132456) | Subsurface microbial communities from deep shales in Texas, USA - hydraulic fracturing test 6_PW_210 | ecosystem: Environmental > Aquatic > Deep subsurface > Shale gas/oil reservoir >... | reverse complement strand
CGCCGCCACCAAAAAAGCGGGTACCGCTGAAACGAATCAAGTAGACTTTTCCGTTATGCTATGAATCTGGATAGAACAAAAAGTGATCAAATTTTAGGTGGTTGCAAAAGAGCCACACCCAAAGCGCCAAGGCCACAGCGAGAAGATTATTAACAAGGTATTGTTCCAACTTGACAAAGCCGCATCCCCCGGCGGCAGCAAGACGCTCTATGATGCCAATCGTCAAGCATACAGCCTGCTGCGATACAGTGTAAAAGTCCAACCGGGTATAGGTGAACAGTTTGAAAACATCTGGCTCATCGACTGGAACAACCCTACAAACAACGACTTCGCCATCGCCGAGGAAGTAACAATTGCCGGGGAAAACACCAAGCGACCGGACCTGGTTCTCTACATCAACGGCATCGCCATCGGCGTGATCGAGCTGAAGCGATCTACGGTGTCTGTGACCGAGGGCATCCGCCAGAACTTGGACAATCAGAAACACGGGTTCATCCGATCTTTTTTCACTACAGTGCAGTTTTTGATGGCGGGCAATCCTACCGAGGGGTTGCGCTATGGTGTGATTGAGACCCCGGAAAAATATTGGATGGAGTGGAAAGAGCCTTCTGATATCGATGACCCATTAGAGCGAGGCCTTGAGCAGCTGTGCCGGAAAGAGCGCCTGTTGGAGCTCATTCATGATTTTATCGTCTTTGACGCCGGCATCAAGAAAACCTGCCGCCACAGCCAGTATTTTGGTGTTTGTGCAGCCCAGGAGCATGTGCGCCGTCGTGAGGGTGGCATCATCTGGCATACCCAGGGGAGCGGCAAGTCTTTGGTTATGGTGTGGCTTGCCAAGTGGATTCGAGAGCATGTCCGGAACGCCCGTGTGCTTATTATAACCGACCGCAACGAGCTCGACGAACAAATTGAGAAAGTCTTCAAGGGCGTGGAAGAGCAGATCTACCGCACCCAAAGCGGCGCGGATTTGATCGGTGTCCTGGGGGATACGCAGGAATGGCTGATTGCTTCCCTGATCCACAAGTTTGGCGCCTCCGAGGAAGGCGACGTGGACTCTTTTCTTAACGACATCCAGAGGCACCTGCCCAAGGGGTTTCGTGCCAGGGGCGAGATTTTCGTCTTTGTGGACGAGTGTCACCGCACCCAGTCCGGCAAGCTCCACGAAGCCATGAAGACCCTGCTGCCGGATGCCATACTGATTGGGTTCACCGGCACACCGCTGCTGAAAAAAGACAAACGCAAAAGCATTGAAGTTTTCGGTCCTTACATTCACACATACAAATATGATGAGGCGGTCCACGACGGCGTTGTGCTGGACCTGCGTTACGAGGCCCGCGATATCGACCAGCACATCACCTCCCAGGACAAGATCGACCAGTGGTTTGAGATCAAAACAAAAGGACTGAACGACTATGCCCGGGCCCAGATAAAGAAGCGCTGGGGCACCTTGCAGAAGGTTCTCAGCTCCAAAGACAGACTGGAAAAAATCGTATCCGACATCCTTTGGGACATGGCCACCCGGGACCGTCTGATGAGCGGCTATGGCAACGCCATGCTGGTGGCCGGCAGTATTTATTCGGCCTGCTGCTTGTTTGAAATGTTCCAGCAGACCGATTTAAAAGGCAAATGCGCCATTGTGACCTCTTATGTGCCCTCTACTGCGAGCATTAAAGGCGAAACCACAGGGGAAGGCGAGACAGAAAAACTCCATCAATATGAGATCTACCGCCGCATGCTGGCCGAGCATTTCAATGAACCGGAAGACACGGCCATACACAAGGTGGAGACGTTCGAGCAGGAGGTGAAAAAACGCTTTATTGAGGAGCCCGGCCAGATGAAGCTCCTGATCGTGGTGGACAAGCTGCTCACAGGGTTTGATGCTCCGCCCGCAACCTACCTCTATATAGACAAGCAGATGCGGGACCATGGCTTGTTCCAGGCCATCTGCCGGGTCAACCGACTGCATACTGAGGACAAAGAGGTTGGATATGTCATTGACTACAAGGATCTATTCAAATCTTTGGAGCAGTCCATCAAGGATTATACCGGTGGAGCGTTTGACGGATTTGACGCTGATGATGTCGAGGGGTTGCTGGAGGACCGACTGACCAAGGGGCGGGAACGGCTGGAAGAGGCCCGGGAGGCTATCAAGGCGCTTTGCGAACCGGTGGAACCGCCACGGGACAGTGCGGCCTATCGGCATTATTTTGTCGGTCCCAGTGATGAACCAGAAACCTTAAAGGACAATGAACCCAAGCGCGTGGCCTTATACAAGCATGCCGGCGCATTTTTGCGGGCCTATGCCAATTTGGCAAACGAGATGACCCAAGCTGGTTACACCGAAGCTGAGGCAGAAGAAGTCAAATCGGAGGTGGAACACTTTGAAAAAGTGCGCGAGGAGGTAAAGCTTGCAAGCGGCGATTACATTGACATGAAGCTTTATGAACCTGCCATGCGACACCTGCTTGACAGCTATATCCGTGCAGAAGAGACAGAGAAGCTATGCGCCTTTGATGACATGACCCTGGTGGAATTGATTGTAGAGCGCGGCGAGGCGGCAATAGATGAATTGCCTGAATCAGTGGCCGGTGATCAGGAGGCAATGGCCGAAACCATTGAGAACAACGTCCGCCGATTGATTATTGATGAGATGGCGGTCAACCCGAAATACTATGAGAAGATGTCGGAATTGCTGGATGCATTGATTCGTGACCGCCGCCAAAAGGCGATTGAATATAAAGAGTATCTGCAACGAATTGTCGAGTTGACAAAAAAAGCGGCAAACCCGCAACAGAGCCGCTCATCTTATCCGGAAAGCATAAACACCCCCGCATTGCAGGCCTTGTATGACAATCTTGAAGAAGGGCATGATGCGGAGATTCGCCAGATGCAGGACCCCTATGGCACCGTCCCCGTTTCGAATTTCAGGGAGATGAAAGCCATTGCCATAGATGAAGCCATCCGTCGCGTGAAAAAAGCGGACTGGCGCGGAAACAAATTCAAGGAACGCGAGATTTACAAAGCCATCAAATCAGCCGTCGGGGCCGGCGATGAGTTGGTGGACAATATCTTTGAGATCGTGAAAAATCAACGTGATTACTAAAAGACAACAAAAACAATCCCAAAAAACAACGATCAAAGTCGAAGAAATACCAGTGGAGGTTCATCGCAAGGACATCAAGAACCTGCACGTAGGGGTCTACCCGCCGGACGGTAAGGTTCGTGTGTCTGCCCCGTTGCGCCTCAACGATGAAGCCATCCGCTTGGCTATTATATCGAGGCTCTCCTGGATTCGGCGGCAGCAGCAAGGCTTTGCCAAGCAGACGCGTGAGTCCGCCCGGGAAATGGTGACGGGGGAGAGTCATTATTTCCAGGGGAGGCGCTACCGCTTAAATGTTGTTGAGCGGCAGGGACGTGCGCATGTCCGGGTGGTCAATAACACCATGCTTGAGCTAAAAGTGAAACCGGGAACGGAAACTGCCGGTAGATGGCGGGCGATGGAACGATGGTATCGTCAACGGCTGCGAGATCAGATACCGGGATTGCTGAGTAAATGGGAGGCGGTTATCGGCGTGCAGGTCTCAGAATGCCGTATCAAGCGGATGAAAACCCGTTGGGGAAGTTGCAATATTGAGGCAAGGCGTATTTGGTTGAACCTAGAGTTGATTAAAAAACCCACAGCATGCCTGGAATACATTCTGGTCCACGAAATAATACATTTATTAGAACGCCATCATACCGAACATTTCAGAAGTCTCATGGACCAGTTCTTGCCAGATTGGCGCATGCGAAGAGACGAGCTGAACCAGTCGCCGCTTGCTCACGAAGATTGGGAGTACTGATTTACAGGTGTTTATACAGTTATTAATATGAACACATCAATGTCTCATCAAATGAGTTCGAGCACACCAACTGATACATAAGCCAAACAGAACATACCAACGAGAAAACTTACAAGGCCCGCTATGCCTAATACCCATATTACGATATCAAACCATCCAGGTCTGCCTGACGCATCAATACATCCTCCATGGATAGCTTTTCGCCACCGCTCACCAATCAAATAATCTCTTGCAATGATAACTGTCAGAGCGATGCAAAGAACAATTATTGACGCGAAGAGACTGTACCACCCTGTCGCCAGCACATTTATAAGGTACTGCGGCAAATTTGGTGCAGAGTTTTTTGCAAACAGGCCAATTGATACAGTGAGAGCGCCACCACTTAGAAAGAAGACAGATCTCGCCAAAGAATTGACTCGCCCTCTCACTTCTGCTTGGTGAACGTTGAACTCTCCCAATTCTTCTGTCATTCTCTATCTCCCCAAGGCCTTTCAACAGTTAAGGTTTTACCTTTCACCAGCAATTGCACAGAATCATTTGCCTTGTATCCAGCCTCAGTTAACACCCACCCAAGAGTATACCGCTCGTCTCTACTTCTGTAAATATCCGGGCAAATCCAAACATACCCGTTTGCAGAGGTGGACCTCAAACCAGCCAGGTATTCAATGCCGTTAATATTAAGATTTACTGGAACCCGCCTGCCAGTTTGATATGGCAATCCATTGGCGCGGTTGATTGGGACGTGTATTTCAAGAACAGGAAAGCCATTCTTGTATGTTCGGCCAAGATCACGGACATTACCACTTATATGCTGGTTCATGGGCGTGCCTCCCTGAAAAAGTGATATATGCTGTTCTCGGGAGCCTTGCCCCCATGCCTGCTTTACTTAGTCTTTTCGGGCTCAGGCTGTCATTGGTGAATACGCCCTCTTCTTATTCTACTAAAAATTTTTTGCTTGATTATTTCCGTATCAAAAAACTCACACCCAGCCTAAGACAGACCCTGCAAGGTCATCTATAAATTCATCCTTCACTCCAGGCCAGTACAGGAGTGTGCAAATAGTTTCAGGGTCAGACAGTCTGTCCGGCTTCGCCAGCAACTCCAGTTCCAGACCTTTTCGCTGCGGGAAGAGACATACTCAATAAATGCGAGAATGATGCATATTCCCGGAAGGCTCTCTTCCGAACTTACGTTCCTCTCAGGCATCCATCGGGGCATGAGAAATACAGTTATAATGCATCCCCCCTGAGCCACTGAGCTATTTTTTCATATGGCTGAAACCCGACCAACCGCTGCCCATTGAAGATCAACGTCGGAACTGCCTGAATGTTTAGCCGCCTTGACTCATCCCAGTCCTTATCAACGGCCTCCTTGAAAGTCCTATCCTCCAGAATATCCTCTGCTTCTGCCCGAAACAAGCCGACAGATTCAGCAAGATCAAGAAGAACATGCTTTTTGGCGATATTTTTTCCTTCTACCATATATGCCATAAAAGCCGCCTTGTGAAAGGCATATCCCTTGCCGAGGGAATCCGCCCACAACCCCAGTTCCTGCGAAAGCCGCGTGTTGTATGTATCCTGCAATTGGCCAAATGGCAGACCCAGGTCTTTCGCCTTATTTTGCAGGGTCTGCATATAGGATTGCACCTTTTCCGTCGATGTATTCAGGAGTTGTGCAATGGAGATTCCCTCCTCCGGAATTTCAGGATGAAGGGGGAAACAACGCCATTTGGCGCTGACATCTAAACTCTTCTCTATTTTTTCAGTAACTGTTCAGCGTAATATCAAGCAAGCATTACTTGTTTAAGAGAAAATCAGGTTTCTTTCCGCTAAACAAAAGTTCCAGGGCATGGCTTGATTTGACCCCTTGCTTGCGGCAAGTTGACAAATAACCACGGATACGGCAAAAGATCCGGGCACCGTCCATTGACCGGAAGCACCCCGAGATTTTCTGCTGCACCTTGGTCATTCGGATATCGTTTTCCCCCCGGTTGTTGGTAAACGGTACAATCTCAACATCCATAAACCGAAGGGTGTCATCTTCGTAATCTCGCAGCCGTTCCAGCAGGTTTCGGGATTTGGATTTTTTAACCCGGCCCTTTTTGCCCTTGGGCCTTGGCGGATCCGGACACTCGATTTCGGCCTGCTTGATCAATTCCCTGTATTTTTGCCGGTATTTTTGTGATTTTTCAGCATTCAGAATGCCGCCGGCATCCGTAACCTCCTTGTTTATCGTTTCAAGGAGCTTTTTGATCTGCCAGGCCCATTTTTGATCATCCTGTTCCCAGGCTCTTGTCAATTCCCGTAAATGGTGGGCATTGCAAAGGGCGTGGATGCAACCGTATTTGTAATAGGGCTTCCAGTGATCATGGCACAATATCCCTTTGTGCCCTGGTAAGATGCCCATATCATTGATGGCATCTGTGCCTCGTTTTTCATGGGGCTGATAACAGGTCCATAAATCGTTGGATGCACCGTGCAGCCAGTGTCTTTTGCCGCCGATATTGATGCCGGTTTCATCAGCGTGGATCATTTCTGATGCGGCCAGCTCGGCTTTGGCGCGATTTTCAAAATCAGCCAGCAGTTGATAGGCTTCCTGGTTAAAATTGAAAATCGAGCCCTCGCTGATGGGTATCTGAAGCTGATCAGCGAAGTAATCTTGTATCCTGTTATACGGAATCAACTGGAACTGGGACATATAGACCGCATGGGCCTTGATGCCTGTTCCATACTGCGCCGCCTTGCTAACGCCCGAGGGAAAAGGGGCAACAAACTGACGTCCTTGATCGCTTTGCAGAATCTGAGCCCGGTATTCGGTCACGATCCTGGAAATATCAATATCGAAAACCTGGCGCGTTTCAAACCCCACTTGATGGTATTGCCCTGCTGGCAACCTGCGGCGATCGATCCTGATCACCTTGACCCGATCCGGGTTATCGACTTTTTTAAGGGTTGTGCCAATATGACCATTTTGACCGCCCGCCTTTTTACCAGTCTTTACCGGCCGCTTTTTCCTGTTGGGATCACTGGCTGGCGGTTTGCTGCTGTTTGTGCTATTCAAATTCAAGCGATTGGCCAGCAGCGTGATAATCAGGATCAAAATCTCAAACATCGACTTTGTGGCCGCTGACAGTTGCTTGTCATCACTCACAAGCGACGTTGCCTTTTCAAGCGTGCTCTCTATGTCAATGTTTTCGATTTTCATTCGGTCCCGGGTTCCTGTGTTGTGTTATGGATACACTATAACACAGGTTTTAAAACCGAAATTTTTCTTCCTGTAATGCCTCTGGTGGTGATAAAATATTTTGGGCTTAAACCGGCTATGGCAGATGGCCAGAAAGCCTTCCTGTTGTAGTATGAATGCTTTTTACTGGCGAAATAACGCAATCCCTTGACAGGTGATGATTTTAACAGTTTTTCGTAAAAACCGTGTCAAGTCTTTTTTTTACTTTTTTTGTCTTTTCGCTGAATAATTACTTTTTTCAATACTCACGGTAATGAAATAGCACCACGGTCAGATATAGTCAGAAAAAATTTCAAGCGTTTTGGAATCGTCCATTTTTATATCCTTGCAAGCTGCTTCTCTAAAGGAGTATGGGTAGCCTCGCCCTTTGCCAAATACCATTGTGAGAGTATCATCCAACATGTGTACAAGCAAGGTTGATAATTATTTGCTAACGGGTTCCCCTATATTACGCGCGGTGGTCCCCTCGGGCATAAATCTTTAAGCCAAAACATTTAATCCACGGGAAAGACACAATGACCGCCGGGGGCAGATACCAATAAAAGCCGATAAAAGTTCGAAAGGCAAGGCGACCACAAGGTCACCCTGCCTTTCCCTGTTTCAATATTGTTATTATCCAACATCAATGCCTGTAAATACACTCGGGCCCTGGTTTTGAGCCAACATACGTATTCCGGAAGACTTTATTGTTGAACCTGTATGCGTTGCGCAGCTTGTGGGCCTCATCAATGGTTACCAGATTCCAGGGAATCATGTGCAGATCATCCTGCATCCGTGCAGCATAATGGCAGGATGCGTTGCTCGAATGGCCGTGGCTGGCCCTTGCTGTTGATACTGGCGGTAAGCCCGGGAGTCCATAACCACAACCGGCAGGTTGAATTTCTCCACGAGTTCGGTGGCCCATTGTTTGCGAATAGCCGCTGGACAGATGACTATAAGCCGGAGGCGACGTTCAGCCCAGCGCTGGCAAAACACAATGCCGGCCTCAATGGTTTTCTCAGACCCACCTCATCTGTGCCAATATCACTCCCTCTGATAAGGGGGATTGCAAGGCAAACATGGCTGCTTCAATTTGGTGTGGGTTCAGGTCTACCGAAGCATCAAACAGTGACATTGAGAGTTGATTCGCCGCCGATGAATTACCATTTACATGCTTAGGCAGTATGTTGCAGTTCTTTCCGTCTTGATGGTTAAAACAAAAATGCTGCCATATATGCCATAAAACGAAGCAGTGGGGCAGAGGGCAACTCCTCCGCCCCACTGCTATTAGTGACGCCTAAAAAAGAACCTGAAACCCCTCTTTAGCCACGGTCAATGCTCCCATCAGAGACCGAAAAGAGATACTCCCTACTAATTCCGGCCCTCTCAAGGTCGACAGCCTCAAAAGGACGGTGCTTGCCTGGCTCAGATGTGTGATGTTTATCTCCGGGTTTCCAATAATAAATAGACCATTCCACTGCCTCGCCAGAATGCTCTTGGCTATTGATCACCTCAGATGGAATTTTGACCATAATTATAATACGGTTTTGTGTGTCCAACTCTGAAATACACCGTTTACCTTCAGCGCATTCCTGAAAAAAACTTATCCGGTCAGTGTCAGCGGCCGAATCGACAAAAGCACCTTTGCCCTCGCGAATAAAAGGGAGTTCTGTATAGATGTTTGGTATGGTTTTTGACCTAAAAATATGCATGGTATCACCTATAATAAAAAGGTTAAAGTTTTTGTGGCTTCGACCCACATGCTGGTTGTCATGATAATGTTTACTACAATCAATATTGAAGTTCATATAATGCTCCTTTTAAATTTTTGACATTTGCTAAATATCTTCCATAATGACATACAGAGCCACCATGATATAAAGAATAGCCAGTTGGTCCCACTTGCACCGATCTTCAAATCTCATTTTCATAAATTCCTAGTTGTGAGGTTTCCAATTCTTGGTTCATAGCGCCGATCAGGCCGTTTAGGGCCTGGAGCGCATCTCTTGCCTCTTTACGTTCCTGAATTGCCTTTTTTGTATATAAGCCATGCTTGACAGGCACATGAGCCCCTTTTTTTCGTCCGGGGCGGCATGTTTCTGCATGTATGCCACATACCTCCATACCTTTTTTGGCTGCACGCCTGCACCGCTTGCCAGTGCTTTTAGCGATTGCACGACAGCGCGGCAACCTGGAGAGGTTATATCCCGGGACCCCGTTATTGATTGTCCAGCCCCGGTATTCACTGTATTCATCTTCCACTTTTTATCTCACCCCCTCTCTACTGATGTTTCCGATAACGGCTTGGCCGTCATTTTCAATATTGATACGCTCTATGTAGAGATACTGCTTCCCATCCCGGCGATATTTGGCCAATGACTCCATACCGCTTTTGTAGCCCCGGGAAAGCTTATTGGCTATGTTGGCGTACTTGTCTATGGATTCCGGCCAACTCTCTTTATTCGCTTTTCTAAGCATACGCATGCACAGCCGGTGGCTGATCAACATCTGCACCAGTAGCTGGGCCTCCAGCAAGGAACCGGGGTTGTGGGAAGCCACCTGCGCCAGGACAAAATTAATCAGTTCTTGATTTTCCGGGGTCACCGGACACCAGTCCCCCATGAGCTGCTCAACGGCATTGACGACAGGCATTGTTTCGGGAAGCCCTATCATCTCGCAGAACTGTTCCTGGAAAAGCCCCGAGTCAAAGCCGGGATCAGCGGTGATGATGCTGCCTTTTGCATTTTCCTTTACATTAATCTCCATGGTAAGCCTCCTTGCTGATTCCGAGCAGGCCTGGGATTGGAGATGTTTCATGAAGATCTTCAACCGGCACATAGCGGATCAGCTGCAGCAGCATACGTGCGATAGCTGAACGGCTTGTGTCATTGGCGCGGGCCGCCCCATCAATTTGGTCCAAAGTCGTGGTGTCAATGGATAGAGTGAATCGTCTTTTTTTCATGATTGTCCTTCTTTTTTTAATGGTCTAAAAGCCTTCTTCTTATATTAAATATGGGGTTGATAGATGGCATGATTAAGGGTGGAAGCAAAAAAAAATCGCTTTTGCAGAAAAAAATCTGCTTGGCTGAATTTATAAGGCAAAATCAGGTGGTTATATATCGGTAAAAATTTTGACCTACCCTCTTAATACCCTGCCCGAATAGACCCATGGTTATTTAGTATCCAGCTACAAGGCGACCTGGTTTGTTAAAAAAATTTACCTCTCGGCCTTAATAAAGGATTTGAAAAACGCATAATTTTTTAGAGCCCGGAGGCTTTAGATTGCAGATAAAAAAAAACGAAAAAAAATTGAAGCTGCCCCCTTAATGCAGGGGGAAAAATAACCCATAGTTATTCAGATGAAGTAAGGCTGCTTCGGTGACGGGGCGTTGACTCAAAAGGAGTCAACGCCCTTTACAAGAGAAATAAAATGTTATCCGTTTAATTATGAGGAGGCTTAAAATGGCCAAAAAGACTTTCCGGACGATATCAATGAATAGCGACTTGGATAAGCGCCTGCTGGACCTGGCTCAGAGAGAAAAACAAAGTGCATCTTCGCTTGTAAGAATGGCTGTTGAAAAGCACCTGTTCCAAAGCAAAGGCAATGGGGCGTCAGATCTGAAGATGGGCGCAGTATCAGCCTGGTGATTTACCCGGGTGGCAATTACAGGTAAGAGGGGGACGGCTTCCAGTTGCTATAATTCGGATTCGCGAAGGTAGCCGCCTCCTTTTCTATAAGGGCAAGATGGGTACGATCTCATGAACGCATGCATAGTCAAAATAAACAAATCAATTCCATGCCTACCAGGCAAATGACCCATTTACTCATGCAGGTCATTCCGTACGGGTAGCATTTTGGTACTGCCCATCCGTATCGGCGTAACAAACCAAATTAATTAACTAACGAAAGCCTCTTCAATAGGCACGCTGAAGCTACGCGTTTTGCAATAGTGCAATAGGCGGACCGCTTCAGTTTCAGCCCAAGGGTGTCGTGTGTATTTTCGGCATCCTTAAAACGGCCGATGTTATTGTTATCTTAAATATTGGCAGAGGTTTACCATGACCCAAAAAGTATTACGCACGATTTATCTGAGCGACGACCTTGACGCACGTTTACTCGAACTTGCGCAAAAGGAGGATTCCAGCGTGTCCAGGCTCGTGAGAATTGCCCTGGAGCGGCACCTTGAGGAAACCGAAGTTAACAGCATCAGCATCTCCGAAACCAGCAACCAGGCAACGGAGGTGTAGCATGACGGAAAAGAAGCAGTCTGAGAAAGTGTTTGAATTTTCCGAGGGAGAGAAGGTTACCCCAGAAAAAAATAGTAAGTCTGCCCAGAGTCAACTGCAGGAGCAGCTGCAAAAGATAGCTGATGATTCTGATATTCTGGATGATACAAAGCATGTCGTGCACGAACCATCCGGATTGACTGTAAATGAAGTAGAAAGCGCCCTTTGGGATTCTGAAATCGGCTTGGCCCGACTTTTTACAAAAATGTTTAAAAATAAGTTGTGTTTTAACACTTCGGCAGGGCGCTGGTTCGTTTATGAGGAGTCCTGTTGGTGTCTTGACCAACGCAAGAAACACATCGATGCATGCAGGGAACTGCATAGCCTGGTTATTCATGTAAAGGATAAATATCTACCAGTATATAAGAAAAAAGCAGAGAAATTTATTATGCAAGTAATCAATAGTATGACCACTATCAACAAGATGAGCAGTGTTTTGAGTCAAAGCGCATCAGGAGAAGAAGGACTTGGTGTGATAGGCGAAGCATTTGACAGTGTCCTCCTTAAAATCGGCGCGCCGAATGGGATTGTCGACTTGGAAACAGGTGAGCTGCTCCCGGATGATCCGGGGTTGTATATGACCAAGCAGACCGGATGCAAATATGACCCGGATGCACCGATTCCCCAGCATTTCATACAGTTTTTGAAGGAGACCTTCAAGTACCCTCTGGAAAGGGGAAAGCTGGATATGAGTGATGAGGAATTTGAAAAAGTATGCATTGAACAGTGTGAAAAACTCATCGATTACATCCAATCCTTATTTGGGTATGCGTTGCTGGGTACATGCAGGGAGCATCTGTTTGTTTGTTGCTGGGGTATTGGCCGTAACGGAAAAGGGGTATTGCTTCGGACAATCATTCGAGCCATGGGGGATTATGCGGGAGAAATCCAGCCTTCGATCCTGCTTGATTCAAAAAACACCTCTTCGAATTCGCCTACCCCGGCAATAGGGGATCTTAAAGGTATGCGGCTTGCCGTTGCCAGCGAAACAAACCAGGGACAGTTTTTCGATACCAGCTCCGTGAAACGGTTGACGGGAGGTGACACGCTGGTGTTTCGGGCACCTTACGGAAAGGATTTTGTTCGTTTCAAGCCGTCACACACGCTCATTTTGCAGACCAACTTCCGGCCTAATGCGCCTGCCGAAGATACCGGATTCTGGGACAGAACCCAGGTCATACCTTTCTTGCGCAGATTTGTCGAAGAGCCCGAGCCTGGAAATATCTATCAGGCAAAAATTGACAGGGACTTAGAGAAAACGTTGAACGGTGAGCTTCCCGGGATATTGCGGTGGCTGGTAGAGGGTAACAGAAAGTACAGGGAAAATGGCTTGAACCCTCCGAAGTGTATCCGTGACGCGGTTGATCAATATCGTTCCAGTGGAGACTTTATAGCCGATTTTATCGATGAGTGCTGTAACACCGGTCTTGAGCATAGAGTAAGAACAATTGTTTTCACGGAGGCGTTGAACGAGTGGCGAAAGGTTCAAGGCTACAAAAGGCCCATTTCCGGCCCGGTTATTACTGAACGACTGGAAAACAAAGGTTACATCAAGGGAAAGTCCAGCTTTATGTGCTATAAAGGCTTGGATTTAAACATGGATGGTCTTGAATACTTGAAGGATGACCATAAAGGCAAAGCTATAAACGTAGCTCCCAGCAGTTATGAAGTTGCTGTAAAGACCTTTTGTCATAACGAGAATAACCACGACGATGATAATTTCGCTTGATAATAATTTTTTTGTACAAGCTTGCTCAATCGGTCGTTCTGGGAGTTTTCGACTTTGAATGGGAGGCCTCCGGGAAGGGGTCTCCTTTCTGAAAGCCTTGCCTATTGTGGATTTGGGAGCATAGGGAGGTTTGGGAGTCTTTTAAAAAGAAAGAGTATATAATTTAATATTACATCATCTTCGACCATACACATCGCACCTTGCTGCACGAAGATATTCTTTTAAAAAACCCTCCCAAACCTCCCATAGTAATGTAAAGGCAACATTGATGCGGGTTACCGCTGGGAGCCCCCCTCCCAACCCCCTCTCTGAATGGGAGTCTTCTCCCTGGCGCAAACAACAACATAGTTTTAGAAAGGACACAAATATGTCAGCGTCCGTTGAATATCTAAATTCTCTAGGCCTCAGTCTCAAGCAAACCAGCAAAAGAAACAACGGGGAATACAGTGGTCCCTGCCCTTTCTGTAAAGAAGGTGTAGATCGTTTCGGGGTTACACCCTCTCCTTCCAATTCCCCCTTCGGATTATATTACTGCCGGCAATGCAAAAAAGGCGGAAAAATCCAGGATCTTGTAGGATACCTTAATGGGAATGCATCAAGATTGCCTAAAAATGAATTTTACTCCGGATTTTCCAGTAAAGAACAAGGCAGAACCGACAAGACAAATTCTAAAAAGGCACCGCCGTCAAAAGAATGGCAGAAAACCCTGAAGGCCAAAGTCAGCCAGTTTTTCGATAATATTGCAGTTGAAGAGGTTTTCAGTCGCAGAGGCATCAATGGAACGACCGTCAAGGAGCTTAGGCTTGGATATAACTCGATTGACAAACCGATTAAATGCCAGGGAGAAACGGTCACATTTAGTGAAGGGATGATATTGACCGTTTACAGAGGGGACGACCTCTACAGCGTACAGTTCCGGAAATGGCTCAATGGATCTGGTTATTATTATTTTAAGGGCAGCGTCCCTGTTCCCTACCATTACACAAAGCTGCAAAAAATTGAGGCCCCTGTCATTATTGTAGAATCCGCATTGGACGCGATCGTCCTTTACCAGGAAGCCGGGGATTTGGTACACGCAGTGGCCCTGGGCTCGGCGCAGGCCAAGCCGGATGCATATCTAAAAGCCCTGCTGTCAAAAGCCACCGCCATTTTCGTTTGCATGGACTACGACGATACCGGTTTTGAGGCCGCCGGTTGGTGGCAGGAGAATTACCCGGTAGCAAAGATATGCTACTGCCCGAAAGGTAAAGATGTAGGCGATTACCATCTTGGTGGCGGTTCGGTAAGGCAATGGGTTAATGAACTTGTCGCAGGTAAGATCCCGACCCGGCCGGAGCCTGAAGTTAACTTTCAGATTATTTCCAAATCAGAGCAAGCCGAAAAACTGCTCAGCGCAATCAAAGACAACGAGATGACCCCAGGTATAAGCATATCAGAAAACTTTCTTGGGATAGCATTGACCGGCCAGGCATATGCTATCGACCTTCAAAAAGTGCAGCCGGAATCTCTGGCATTGCTTTCGGACATAACCGTTATCACCTATGACGGGGTTGACTTCATCGAGAAGCTGTCAAAAAGCGGCCTGAAATGCGGCCATCTGGAAAGCACAAGGCTCCAGCTTCTTACCATCAGCGGAATGTTGAGGGATCAGGAAACACTGGCCCAGTACCGGATAGGCTACAGCAGCGCTTTTTACAAAGGCGAACACATCCAAACAGCACTACAAGCCCATATTAACTGGAAGATACACGAGATCCAAATTGAAATCCTTCATGAAAGAGGCCTTGTAAAGGCATACCAGTTGTATACCGGCGCACAGCAGGCTGTGGCTGAAATCAGAATGACCGGCATCTGCTTTGATAAGGAATTTCACAAGTACCTGTACGATCTTTGGCAGTCCAATATAAAAATGGTTGATGTTGAATCTGCCGAATTCGACCGCCTTCAATACAGGATTTCAACATACGGCGAAAATTATGCAGACAAATCATACGATCCGGAAACAAGCCGTATCCACGCTGACTTCAAGTATACAGAATCTCCAACCGCCCGATTCTCCTGTAGTGAGCCCAATCTTATGGGCGTTCCTAAGGATGAGCTGAGGAAAGCATATCGGGCATCAGAGGGGAAAGTACTGGTTGGTGCAGATTTCAGCCAGATTGATCTGAGGACAGCCGCCATGATAACCGGAGATAAGAAAATGATTCATGCATTTCAGGACGGTTTTGATTTCCATACGATAACGGCGGCAAAAATATACAATCTGGGGATAAATGATGTGTCCAAGCCCCAAAGAAACAAAGCAAAAGCTGTAAACTATTCAGTAATTTATGGTAGCGATAGTGACCAGGCTAAAGCCCTCCGACGCGAGATGTCCAGTATATTCCCACATTTTTATGATTGGCTGACCATGCAGATGGAAAGCTTCCGGACCGTTTTTCATGTAGAAACACCTGCCGGACGTACAATTTTATGGAAAGATATATGCCCCAAGTGGCGCCGTCAACTGTGCAACTTTCCGATTCAAGCGGGGTCTTCGGAAGTTATGCTCGCTGCTCTGGCCAATATACACTCCGCTCTCGTCGGCCTGGAGGCAAAGATCATCCTTTGCGTTCACGATGAGGTCATCCTGGAAGTGACCGAGCAGGAAGCAGAGGCCGCAGGGGAGGCGCTTGAGTCAGCCATGATACAAGGCTTTCTGGACATATTCCCGGGTGGTCCTGTAAAAGGCTTGGTCAACCTGAAACAAGGAAACACCTGGGCAGATATAACATAGCTGTATGTGGCCCAGACAGGGCCACATACAAATCATCATTTTCATGTCCCGTGGATAAAAATATACATTGAGACCACCGGTTATACGGGACAGCCGGGAAAAACAACATTTTAAAACGGAGCTAATATGACTACTAAAGGGTGTTAAAAAGTCCATTTTTGGAACAAGTTCTTGGAGTCCAAGAGCCGTTTACGGCTAAAATTTTGATGCTGCCGCCTCGCTGTTCCATCTTGGCAAGCTATTTACTGCCCAGTCAGCTTGTCTTTTAACCTTTTATTCCCTTTTGGGAGGACGGTTCATTTAATGACTGGGCGTTTAACTGCCATCAGAACAAGCATTTTCAGGCTTACGCGCGGTTTGTGTTATAGGCAATAGCCGATGCGATTATTCCTCGTTGGACTGCTGCCAGCAACCTGTATTGTCTTAAGCTGCAAAGGGCAGCCGTTGTTGTTTGTCAGGAACCTTTTTTACTTTCCGGGTTTCGACCAGTTCGATCAGCAGGTTGGCCATTGTCGTGAAGGTCACTCTGGCCACGAGGCCATGCTGGCTTCTAACCCGGACCTTTTCAAGACCTTCGCGGTTTTTGAACACATTAAACGGACGTTCACCATTTTTTCGTATTTCCAGGGCCTTGTCCACCGCTTCGCTGCCGTGCAGGATCGGTTGAAAATATCCGCTGTCAAAAGGGATATGACGATATTGGGGGCACCCCCCGGCCCGCGAACATTCTCCCGGCTGAGCGCCGCATTTAAACTCATGGCTCTGCCCTTCAATCCCAACATGGTCCATGGCAATATCGCAATACTCATCAATGGTGACCCCCAAGGTCTGCGCATCAACATTTTCCGGTAGACAAACTTTTACGCTGGGTGGCGTGACGATATGAACACCGGTTTGCGCCAATAGAGCTCCATCGGTATCGTTATAGGCCTCATCAGCTGTAATCAACCTAATATCCAGACCGATAGCCTGGCCAAGCCCGATCAGGGGCGCAAGAAATTGGCTGTCGTGATGATTGGCCGCTGCTAACAGGGAAATCAGCGGGATGCACTGGCCGGTCTCGGGATTGATGACCGACAAGGTATGCATTCGGTAGCCTACCACATAATTGGATTTGTCTCGCTTTTTGCGCCGGACACCACAATCGCAGTCAATATCATCATAGAGCCGGATCTTTTGGCCTTTGATGCTTAATGTGGCCAACAGCTGCTGACGATCCACGGCCAGTTCGCTCGAGTCCACGCAATGCACAAGACCCTGATCCAAAAGCCCATTTTTTCTGACTTGATACAAAATATAGACGGTCAAATTCACCAATTGGGTAAACGACAAATTGCCTCTGAACTGACACATCTGAATATGGCTGAGCATCTGATTACGATTCAGCGGCAATCCAATGAACGCACGATTCTGTTTGCATTCCTTGCCAATATAGGGGCTATGCAATTTGTGTGCGCTATAGCTTTTGTCATCCCCACAAAATTTCCGGTAGCTGATTTCAGGATATTTGATTGCCTTGAGCAGTTCAGCGCGCAGAAAAGTGGCCGGGAAAAACTCTCGCATACTCGGCGAATAGCCGTCATAGCTTAAGATTTGATTGATAATCCCATCATCAATCAACGCATCGATGCGCTTCAATTCCTCATCTAAGATCGCCGGATGCCCCTTGGGCTTGTTCAATTTGAACAGCACGCTGTCCTCATGGTTTTCTACCAACCGTTCCATATCGTCCAAATTCATTATACCGGGGCAAATCGACTGATCTTCCAGACCCAGCAATTGGGTTTTATCTGTTTCGACCGGCTGCGCAAAATCATGATTCTGAACAACTTCATCCAAAACTTTACGAGCAATGGCCTTCTTTTCCTTTTTGGTTAGCCGCTGCCAGTTCGGATAGAATCTTTTGAGTTGTTTTCTGATCTCGTGCTTGATATCTTTATGATGCATGGAAAAGCTCCTTTTGGAAGTATTTTGTTGGGTGATAATTTACTTCTTTATAGGAGCTTTTTCATGATTAAGCAAGTGTTTTTTTTAATTATTTATCAAATCTTTTTAACACCCTTTACTACACACGGTAATTACCGCATTGACCCTTCAAAAACGAAACTATCACGGTTCAAGGACCCATCAGTTTTTTATCTCCTCCAGGGGAATTGCGATATTTTTTATTCTGTGGATCACCTTGATGTGGGCTTTCAGGATAAACTGAAGGCGAAATGCATCTATACCTGCCTGTTTGATTACGATGGGAATACATACCCGCGAAGCCCTCTTTTCAAGCGGTTCAATAAAAAAGATGCGAAGTTTTTTGACGCCCTTGAAGAAAAGATCCTGGAGCCGGCTTCTGAGTACCGGTCAAAAATGCAGAAGGAGACATAATTAATATTTAATTTAGATATTTACAGCAGTTATCCGGAAAAAGCCTCGCAGAAGCGGGGCTTTTTTCGTTTTGCAGGGCATAAATGGGCATTATAAGGGGGGTTTTCGAAAAACCAGGCGCCTGGTTGTTATAAGAATATGAGGCAAAGTTTTAACCCCACATAAAGAAAGGAGGCCAAATACCATGCAACTTTCCATCAACCACATCACCGCCGGCCTTTTACAGGCCCAGCAGCAGAACACAGCCCAAACACTGGGTGATCGCAGCCAGTACATCGGCGCATCCGACATCGGACAGTGTCCTCGCAAGGTAATACTCTCGAAAATCACACCGAAAGAACCGGACCTGGCGACGCTGATCCGCTTTGCCAGAGGGCATCTCGCCGAGGGAATAATCGCAGAGGCTCTGCAGGAAGACAATCCCCACCCTCAGATTGCCCTGACCACCGACATACCATATTGTTCACAGTGCCGATGGTGGGCATCCCGCAGCTCGAGAGATGCCGCACAATGCCCCGCATGCCAATCCCCGCTCAAGCTACTGCCACTGGAAACTCATCTCGATTTTGTGTTGCCTGGAAATACAGTTCTGGAAGTGAAGTCGTCCAATACGACAGAAATAAGAGATTCTTGGAAGATGCAACTTCAGACACAGATGCTTTTATACGAGCATGGTCTACATCAGAGCCCCCAGGGTCACATACTGATTATGGACATCGCGCGCGGGGAACTGGCGTTGTCAGGGCCATATGTCGCAGATCCTGTCATGGCACCCGTTATAATAAACCGCGCGATAGACGTGTGGGAGGGGATGCTGGATGCGGAAAGAGATGCGGACCCGGAGCCCGTGGGCATCAAAACAGAACCCGGCCCATTATGCGGCTGGTGCGATTACATGGCCTCGTGCCCGGTTTTTCAGGGAGAGCAACTTCCTGATGAGCTGGCGGGACTATTTCTGGATTACCTGGATCTGTGCAGAACGGAGAAAGCTGCCAAGGCCGAGAAAGATACCCTGCGCGACCAGGCCCTCTCCCTGCTTGAGCCCGGCAAATATATGGCAGGTGATTTGCGGGTGGCCCTGTTTGAGCGGAGCCGGACAACAACTGACATGAAGGCAATAAATACCCTGCTTACAGAGTTGGGTCAGGACCTATCCCATTACCAAAAGCAGACCCCGTATAAGGTCCTTGACGTGAAGGCTGCATAGAGAAACCCCTGCACCACATCCTCCCTTTAATCCTGACACCGCAATCCCCTGAACCACCTACAGCTTTAATAAATCCATAACAAGGCTGCAGCTGCGTCTTATCCCCAGGGCATCACCTGGCAACGGCACACCTGCGTCCAATCATCCATATGTAATAAAGGAGAACAAAATCATGACAGCACAAGATCAAAACAGGGCAACAACCCCGACAGTTCAAGAATTATTTCATCCCAGTTTTCCTGACATTCCCTGGCCGGTAAGGGAGCAACACGAATTCCAGGAATATGTACCTGCTGCAAGCGAGTATCATTTTAGGCCGGAAATAACCGCGGACTTCCTGGGCTGGATGCAGTTCGGCGGGCTTTCCTGTCTGATATCCGGCCCGACAGGCAGCGGCAAGTCCAGTCTTGTCAACGAGGTGGCGGCCCGTAGCAACTTTCCAGTCTATCCGGTGGTTGCTCACAACCGCCTAGAGCCCATCGATATGACCGGACAGTATGTTCCCACAGAGTCCGGCGGGTTTTCATTTGAATATGGGCCACTGCCTCTGGCTATGAAAGCCGGCGGGATTTTCCTCCTTGATGAAATTGACACGATAGACCCCGCCACCCTTGTGGCCTTGAATGCGGTCCTCGACGGTCGCCCCCTGGTTCTCTCGGCCAATGACGGTGAAGTAATCCATCCGCAAGAAGGGTTCCGCATCATCGCCACGGCAAACACCACCGGTCACGGTGATGGAGAAGCAAAGGGTGGTTATATAGGAACGCTTCGGATGTCCAAGTCCGTGACCAATCGGCTGCAATGGACATTTATTGTGGATTACCCGGAAGCGGCCGTAGAAATGGCAATGGTTTCAGAGATCCTGGGAAACGACGATATCGCCTCACAGATGGTCCATTTTGCAAACGAAATCCGTGAGATCCATACCTCCCAGGAAACCCGGATTCCTGACACCCTCTCCACCCGAGAGATCAAGGAGTGGGCAAAGGCAACACTATTTTTTCAAAAAGTCCCCCGGATAAGCAACCCGCTTTCCCAGGCCCTCAAATACGTTGTGGTCAACAAAGCCAGCGAGGAAGGGCGGCCGGTTATCGGAGAAATTTATCAACGGATTTTCAATACGGAGCTTTAACAAAAAGGAGCACAGACTATGACAGAACAAATATTCGATCAGTCAATCGGGCTTGTTCTATATATTAAGCTATGGGCGGGATCCAAGAACCTCAAAGCCGAAGACCTCCAGGGTAGCCAGCTCCCGCCTGAAGAGCTTGTCAGTCTTGGGTCAAAACGTATTCACGACAAACGGGCACTCAAACCTATCCAAGCCGTGCGGACCAAAACCGTCAATTACCTGGAAAGCATTGCCGTGTCCCTTTACAGCGGGAAAGTGTGGCTGCTCCCGGAAAACTGTATAGACGAAGTGGAAATTGCCCTGTCCGGATTTGCCACCGAGTTTGACACAGCAGTCAATCATTTTCTTGGAAACTTTCACGCCCAGCAACAGCAGTGGCTGGAACAAAACAAGCAATGGGCTTTCATCCTGGAGCCTTACCTGGAAACGCCCGACAGCGTAAAAAAGAAAATCCGGTTCCAGTGGCGCACGTTCCGGATGGCCTCAGCCAATGACAATACCCTGGCCGAGACAGTCACAGAAGATGTTACCCATTCGCTGTTAAAGGAAGTCTCCTGCCTTGCGGCTGAAGCCTACGAGACCTTGAAAGACCGTGACCGGGCCACCCCGAAAAACCTGCAACGGATAGACCGTCTTGCCTCCAAGCTGCGGGGCTTATCATTTGTTGATCCAGGGGTGGGTGTTATTGCGCGGGAGCTGTCTGGGATTCTGGAAAGCCGTGACGCAGACGGGGTATTGGGGGGCTCGGACGTGTTTTACATGGCGCGGCTGCTTGTCCAGCTAAAAAGCCCGACTGTGCTGGAAGAAATACTGGATGCGGCAAGGAAAGGCTACCAGTACCAGTTCACTTACGATGCTGTGCAGCCCCAAGCCGAATCACCAGCGCCCCGCCCCAAACCGAAACCCGCAAAGCAACCGCATCTTCCTGATGTCTGGTTCTGAAAGGAAATATATCCATGGACGATTTGAAACAGGAGCTTGAATTCTTGGCAGTCCAGGCGGAGAGCCCGGACCAGCATGTAAAGATCCAGAAACTGAGCCCGGCCCAGATGGCTGCGCTGGCAACATCTTTGGGAAGAAAGCACGGTATAAAAGTGAAATTTGGCGATTTTCAAACAGCCTCCACTGACGGAAATACCATATCCCTGCCGCTTGGAAACAAGGAAAACAGTTGGATAAATAGGGGATTTTTAGACCACGAAACAGCGCATATCAGGTTGACGG
>Ga0182239_1000215_pt1 | contig 21895 bp, 18 predicted proteins | sample hydfrate6_PW_210_FD_132456 | JGI IMG/M metagenome (GOLD analysis project Ga0182239, IMG submission 132456) | Subsurface microbial communities from deep shales in Texas, USA - hydraulic fracturing test 6_PW_210 | ecosystem: Environmental > Aquatic > Deep subsurface > Shale gas/oil reservoir >... | reverse complement strand
TTCTGCACCCGGGGGCTGGTCAGATCCGTGGGCAGGGGGGAAAAACTCTGGCCCACCGTGCCCATGCCGTCATAATGCCTGCCGTGGCATTGCACGCAAAAACGGTTGTAAGCGGTTTTGCCCTTTTTGCGGATTTCCGCGTCAGCCCGGTCATATGGCGGCTGGAGGTCCCGGGCGGGCGTTGCCCGCAGTTGGGCCTCCCCGCCGGAAAACGGCACCACCCCTTCTGCCATTGGGTCCAAGGGCTGGTCGTGCGGTTTTACAGCCGGGGTTTCCCACATACGGCCGGCGGGCATGTAGCGGTCATAAAGCGTCACCGCCGCATAAACGCCCACCAGCACAACCGCGCCAAATACCCCCAGTGCAAGAATCCGCCTGATCATTCCCCCCTGGCTCCTCTTACGTGCTGCGGATGCGGGGCCAATTCATACTCGGCAAAGGGCGAGGATGCCGGCACGTCTTTAACCGTGCCGTAATTCCAGTCCGGCTGTCCCCGGTTGCCCACCAGCGCAAATGCAAAAAGGCCCTTGGCCACGATCAGCACCAACAGCAGGATGATAATCACCCACGTACGAAACAATGATCCGTGTCCGTTGTTGTCTTTCATTTGTATCCCCTTACAAGCCCGGAAACACCCGGGCTTTTTGAATCCACAAACAACCGGCACCGTTTGCCCGGTTTCAAACCACTAGATCACCAGCCCGGATATCCCCACAAACAGGATGTAGAAAAAGGCCCACACCACGGTGGCGATGATAATCATGGTCATGGCCAGTGGAAACGGCGCATCCCGACTTTCCAGCCCTTCGGGATAACGGTGGGCGATTTCGCTGAACCGCTGTTGATCGCCTTGGGACCGGAAATGCGAATATGCCAGGGCCAGGCCGAAAACCAGGATAAATCCCAGGGCCGGAAACAGGTACATGAATATGTGGAGGTTGTTGAGCAAATCAAAAAAACGCATGCGTTGACCTCCGTTTTAAAAGGACACCAGTGCAAAGACCAGCACCGCCGCGCTGGCGGCAAGCCCGGCGCAGGCCAGAAAACCCACGGCCAGGATTTCCATCCGGCCCATGGGGGAGCGCTTGACCTCCCCGGCATCGGCCTGGTCTTCCAGGGGCAGAAACCGGGCCCGCTGCTGGTCTGCAAACTGCCCGTTTTTCAGTGCCCACACAAATGCCGCAATCGCCAGTGCGATGCCCACGGTCATGTATGCGGCAAAATACGGAAAATACATTTTTCTGCTCCTATGGCTCGTATGCCGCATCAATGCCGCCGGCATTGTCTCCGGCATCACTCTGGTTGATAAAGTAGACCGCCACGTAATTGCCCACCTCCCAGATTTTCTCGGATTCCAGGTGCTTTTTGAAATACGGCATGGCTGTGCCGGTGATGCCGTTCATGATCTGGTAATACAGGATCCCGCCGGTTATGCCCCGGTCCTGCAATACCGTGAAGTTCAACGGCGGGGGATAGAGATACGGCTGGGCCGGGCCCATGCCGTCGCCGATCGGACCGTGGCATCCCATGCAGAAATCCTGGTAAATCTTGTGCCCGCGGGCAAGGCCCGCATCCGAGGTCCCGTAGGGGTTGGGCAGGTTCTGCCACTGCCCTGGCACCATGGAGTGCAGCCATTGCACGTTTTGATCCGGCCCTTTTTCATAGGCTTCAACCGCCTTTTGCTTCCATTTTTCCTGCCGGGACACGCGGCGGTCCGCATCCTTCATCCCCAGGCTCTGCACGTAGGCGGTCAGATCATCGAGCTTTTTTTCTCCCAGGAATTCAAAGGCCGGCATGATCGACAGAGGGCTCGTATACCGGGGGTTGACAAAATGCGCCTTGTGCCAGTCATCCGGGTGCTGGCCGCCCTGCTGGGACAAGTCCGGCCCGGTGCGCTGGGAACCCAGCAGGATGGGCCGGTCATCCACGTAATCGCCGGCCTGGGCGATCCGCTCGGCGCCGAGGCCCCAGTCAATGGTGCGGACGGACTGGCTGTGGCAGTACACGCACCCGTTTTCGCTATAGATCTGCCGGCCCCTGGATTCGGCGGCGGTCCTGGGCCGGAAAATCGCAGAGGGCTCGGTTTGACTGGTATGATAAAACGGCAGCACCACTACGATGGCCACCACCGCGGCCAGGATCAAAACGCTTCCGGCAAATATTACCGCAGGGGTCATTTTCATCCGGCACCTCTTTCAGGCATGAACATGGTCCGCGCGATATTATAAAACCCGAGCACGGCGGAAACAAAGATCAGCACGCCCAGCCCGGCCCGGATCACGTAATACAGGTGAATCTCCGGCAGCACCCGGTAGACGGTCTCGCCGTTTAGCCACGCATTGCCCTGGATCAGCCCGGCAATGGTCAATATCACCGTAAAGCCCACCACGCCGATCAGTATCAGCCAGTACTGGAAATCTGCCAGAAATCTTGAAAACAGGGGTTTGCCGGTCATCCGGGGCAGCACGTAGTAGAGTCCGCCCAGGGCGATCATGCCCGAAAATCCCAGCACGCCGATGTGGGCATGACCCACTACCCAGTTGTTAAAGTGCGTGACCCGCTGGACCTGGGGCAGGGCCATCATAGAGCCCTGGATGCTGACAAAGAAATACATGATCGTGCCCGTGAAAACGAACTTGGCCCCGATATCCGCGTGAATCGCCCCCAGCTTGCCCCTGGCCGTGTACCAGATGTTAATCAGAAACGCCGCCACCGGAATGACCATGGCAATGCTGTCCACAATGGCCACCACCTTGAGCCATGTGGGCACGGGCACCTGCAGCAGGTGATGGGTGCCGATATGCGTGTACACCACGATCAGCGCCCAGAATCCCAAAAGAGACAGGGTGTGGCTGTAAAGCGGCGCCCGGATGGCCTTAGGCACCACGTAATAGGCCACCCCGATTGACAGCGGGGTCAAAAGCAGCCCGAAAATGTTATGCCCGTAAAACCACAGCAGAATGGCATCCGGGATGCCTGTGAGCGCGCCGCCGTCGGGCCGCCAGATCACGTTGCCCAGGCAATAGGTCAGCATGGTCAGCACCGCGGCCGCGCAGGCATACCAGATCGAAACATAAATCAGTGGCTCGGTGCGCCGCTTCACGGTCATGAAAAAGTTGAACACGATCAGGGCAAAGGCCAGCACCACAAGGATATCCACCGGCCAGATCATCTCCGCGTATTCCCGGGCCTGGGTGTGCCCGGAAAGCAGCGTGGCCACCGTGCACACGAGCATGATATTCCAGGCGATCACCGTGAAAACGCCCAGCTTTTCACTGTACAGCCGGGTCTGCAGCACGCGGGGGAAAAAATAAAACGTAGCCCCCAGCAGCCCGGGGGTGGCAAACCCGAAGAGCACCAGGTTGACATGGGTGGGCCGCACCCGGCCGAAAACCAGCCCGCCGATATTTTCGGTCACGGCCGGGGCGATCAGCTCGGTGGCTCCCAGCAACCCCATAAACGTGGCCGCCATCATCCAGAAGGCCGAAGTCAGGCAGAATCCCTTGGCCGTGGCATAGTCGGATCGTTTTATAATTTCCGTTTCGGTCAAGCTGTTTCCCTTTTATCCATCCATTACTGTTATCTTGACTATGGTTGAAAACCACGAAGCGCACGAAGCCCACGAAGATTTTTTATATATACTTTTGTTCTCCGTGCGCTTCGTGTCATTCTTCGTGTGCTTCGTGGTCAAAATCAATTATGACAGGCCAGCCAGCAGCCAACATTGGCATTCTTGCGCCTGTGGCACTCCAGGCAGAATCCCATTTTAAAGTCTCTTCCCTTCAGCCGGTCCATGCTTTCCACATCTCCGTGGCACTCTTGGCAGTCCACATCCTTTTTGATGTGGCGCTGATGATTGAAAAACACGTACTCGGGCAGATAATTCACCTTGCGCCATGGCACCGGCGTATTGGAGTTGAAATAATTGTGCTCCTTGCGGATCTCCGAGTGCCCGGCAATAATGTGATCATGGCAGAACAGGCACTTCTGCCCCGGCGGCACGCCCGGATACGTGGAGCGCTCCGCATACGGGTGGCAGAAGCGGCAGTCAATCTGCTTGACCCCGGCATGCACCCGGTGGGAAAACGGGATCGGCTGGGCCGCCCCGAGGCCGGATTCGGGATAAATATACAGCAGCCAGGCAAACACCCCTGCAATACCCGCGGCAAGCACGAAGAAAAACACCTGCCACCGGTTGCCGGCAATGACTGCCAGGAATTGCCAGGCAGCACTGAAAAACCTGCCGGGCCGGCCGCGGGTGCCGATCAGCACAACAATGACCAGCAGCGCAATTCCGGCAATGGTGGCAATCAAAATTTCCATGAATTAATCCGTCCCTTCTGCTTCCGCCTTTCCCGGTGCAGCATCCAGCATACCGGGAAACTGCCGCAGATAGCCGGTCACCGCTGCGATCAGCAGGCCGGCAAAACCCAGAAAAATCAGCACATCCCCTGCGGAAAATGCGGTGGATGCGCTGTTGTGGCCTGCAAGCGCCGGGCCCAGCAGCAGGTAGTGCTCCAGCCACATGCCGATGAGCACGAGGCCGCAAAGGCATGTCATAAACCAGGGCACGGCCTTGATCCGGCGGTTGAGCAGGATCAGAAACGGGGCCACAAAACAGACGATAAAGACCGCCCAGGCCACGCGATTCCACGGGGCCAGCATGGTGCGCGTGATCACGTATGCGGTTTCCTCGGATATGTTGCCGTACCAGATCACCACGAGCTGGCAGTAGAACAAATCCGCCCATGCCAGGCAGAATGCAAAAAACAGCTTTCCCATGTCAATGAATTCAGACTGGCTGAGCAAAAAACCGGTGCCGCGGCTTGCATGCGTGCAGGCCGCCAGTATGAGCAGTGCGCCGAATCCCACGTAAATCGCCTTGATAAAGGTATAGGCGCCAAACAGGGTGGAATACCAGTGCGGCTCGGCCGCCATGACCAGGTCGAATCCGATCAGGGAAAGCACCACGGCAAAGGCCATCAGGTAGAGCACCCCGAAGACGTACCTGCGGTGTTTGTATTTTTCCGGATCCGGCCGGCGCCGCGCCCAAAGGCGCGTCAGCCGAAGCTGCAGACCGGTAACGGGATTGTAGGCATCCACCTTGAACCAGAGCGTGTAATACAAATAGGCAAACCCCAGTCCGTAGAGCACCAGCAGTGCAATGCCGTCCCTGGAAAACAGAAACTGCACGTTTAACCAGACTTCCTTGCCGTGCAGATCCGCATGCATCCAGGGAAACACGTAGGCCCGGCCGAAAAACAGTCCCAGAAACAGGACAAAGGAAACCGGGAAAAACGCGGCAAAGGATTCTGCCAGGTTTTCCAGCCGGCGGCTCCATTTGGCATGCACGGTATGCATCATGGCCGAGAACACGAGCGCACCCTGGGCGATTGCCGAAAAAAGCAGAAAATTCACCAGGTAGGCCCGCCAGGCAGCGGCCGGATGTCCGGCGGCAAGGCTCCACCCGAAGGCCACCGTCCCGATGAGCACCAGCCCCAGGGCCGCCGGGATGATTCTGCTTTTTGCGTTCTGCACTGATCGGGCTCCGTTGCTCATAAATCTCTCTGCGTATCTGCTGGTTCGGGCATTTCTCCGCCCAGTTCGGTTAAAAACCGGCGCACCTCCGGTGCTTCGCCCTGCCTGCAGCTCACCACCACGCCGAAGCGGTCTGCTGAGCATTCCGGGCGATAGCGGGGCAGATCCCGGTGTGCCGGCAGGCGCATCAACAGAATCAGGCCAAGCACGTTTGCCAGCACGGAAAACAGGATCGTGAATTCAAAACCCACGATAAAAAACGGGATATAGGACAGCACCGGCTTGCCGCTGACGATCAGCCCCCAGCGTGCCGAGGTGAACACGGCCAGAAAATACCCCAGGAAAAACCCGAAAACCCCGCCGGCAAGGGTAAACCACCCCACGCCGCTTTTTTTTATCCCCAGGGCCCCGGAAATGGCCTGGCTCGGGATCGGCCCGTGCACGTCCGCAACAGGCCATTGGGTCTGCCGCAGCGCGCCGACCGCCGCTGCCGCCTGCGCGTCATCGGCAAAAAGCGCGGTGATATGGGTATCGTGGTTAGTCATGTGTGCCTGCCTGGTGTTGCAATTCCTTAATCTCGGTCATGGAAATCGACGGCAGATGCTTGACAAACAGGAAAAACAGGAAAAAGAACAGGCAGAAACTGCCGAGCATGATGCCGTATTCAATACCCGTGGGCGCGTAATCGCCCCAGGCATGGGGCAGAAAATCCCGGGCTACGCTGCTGATGATAATCACGAAGCGTTCAAACCACATGCCGATGTTGACGGCGATGGAAATGGCAAACAGCCATAGGATGCTGGTACGGATGCGCTTGATGAAAAACAGCAGGGGCACCAGGCTGTTGCAGATCACCATGATCCAGTATTGCAGGGCGAAATCGCCCGTGGACCGGAAAGCAAAGACCTCCATTTCCACGCTGTTGCGGCTGTACCAGGCAATAAAATACTCGGTGGCGTAGGCAAACCCCACAATCAGGCCCGTAAACACGATGGTCTTGGCCACGCTTTCCAGCACGTGCATGGTGATGATACGCTGGGCATTAAAAATTCTGCGCATGGGAATCATCAGGGTCAGCACCATGGCCAGGCCCGAGTGAATAGCCCCGGCCACGAAATACGGCGCAAAAATGGTGGTGTGCCAGCCCGGTGCCACGCCCAGGGCAAAGTCCCAGGAGACCACGCTGTGCACGGAGATCACCAGCGGGGTAGCCAGGGCGGCAAACAGCAGATATCCGCGGGAATAATGCCGCCACTGCTCGTATCTGCCGGTCCAGCCCAGGGAAAGCACGGTAAAGATCTTTTTGCGCACACCCGCGGCCCGGTCCCGGATTACGGCAAAATCCGGCAGCATACCCGTATACCAGAAAAGCACGCTCACGATGAGGTACGTGCTGATAGCCACCACGTCAAACATCAGCGGCGACTGGAAATTGGGCCACAATGTACGCTGGTTGGGCACGGGCAGCATGTAGTAGACCATCCACACCCGGCCCAGGTGGATAAACGGGAAAAGCCCGGCCGTGCAGACGGCAAACACCGTCATGGTTTCCGCGGCCCGGGCGATGGGATTTCGCCACCCGGCGCGCAGCAGGTACAAAATGGCTGAAATCAGGGTTCCGGAATGGGCGATGCCCACCCAGAACACGAAGTTGATCAGGTAGGTGCCCCAGTTGACCGGGCTGTTCTGCCCGCCTGCGCCGATGCCCACCAGGATCTGCCACCCCCAGCAGGCCGCGCCCACCAGCACCCCGCAAAACAGCAGTGCCACGACCGTCCAGTACATGCGCCCCGGCGGTTCCAGGGTGGCGTTTACCGTGTTGTCAATTTCGGCAAAAGAAAGCTTTTCCATCTTTACCTGATTTCATGCACGACCTTTTTCAGGTAGATCACCGCGGGCTTGGTATTCAGGTAACCCATCACCTGGTAGGCCCGGCGGTCTTTGACGAGTTTCGATACCCGGCTGTCGGCATCCATCAGGCTGCCGAAGACCAGGGCCCCTGTGGGGCACGTCTGCACACAGGCCGGGATGACCTCGCCGTCTTTGATCTTCCGATTTTCGTCCTTTGCGTGTCCGTGGGCCGTCTTGATGCGCTGCACGCAAAAGGAGCATTTCTCCATGACGCCCTTGCTGCGCACGGTCACGTCCGGGTTGAGCTGCAGGTTGAGCGGCTCGGGCCAGTTCCAGTCATGCCAGTTAAACCGCCGCACCTTGTACGGACAGTTCTGGGCGCAGAACCGGGTGCCGATGCAGCGGTTGTAAATCTGGTTGTTCAGCCCCTCCTTGTTGTGATGGGGGGCAAAAACCGGGCATACCGACTCGCACGGCGCGTTATCACAGTGCTGGCAGAGCATGGGCAGAAATATCGGCTGATCCGGCCGGTCCATCTGCTGGTAGTGCTCGATATGCATCCAGGACATTTCCCGGCCGTTGATGATTTCCTGCTCCCCGACCACCGCAAGGTTGTTTTCCGCATAGCAGGCCGCGGCACACGCGCTGCAGCCGATGCACCGGTCCAGGTCCACGACCATGGCCCAGCGGTAATCCGCATGGTCATGCGGGGGGTAAAAGTCCCGGTGCGCATCGTATCCTTCGGGCATCGGCAGGGTCAGGGGAAAATCGTGCATGGCCAGGCCGTGTTTTTCCGGGCCGGGCGGTGCGGCCAGATCCGAAAGCGTCATTGTCAGGGCGATTTTGCGGCCGTGCGGATCCATGCTGCCCGCGGTTGATGCCAGTTTCTGCCGCTGTCCCGATTTTTCAAGACGCAGCGGGTCTGCCGCATAAAAGGCCGTCTTCGCATCGGCGGGCCGCTTCAGGGAAAACAGCGAAAACGGGTTTGCCCCCCGGCCCCCGCTGTATTTGCCGGGTACTGCATGCCCCTGCCCGGCCTGGATCCCCGCCAGGCCCGGCTGGATGTATCGGGTTTCATATACCGGGGCGGAAACCGCGCCGCTGCGGTTTATGAGGTTTATCCCGTCTCCGGTGCGAACGCCGTATTTCCGGGCGGTTTCCGGGTGCATCAGCACCGGGCTCTGCCAGGCCACCTTGCTTACCGGGTCCGGGATTTCACAAAGCCAGGGAATATGGGCATCCCTGCCGTCGAAAAACCGGACCGACGGCAGCGCCGCAAACAAAAGGGACTCAGAGCGTATCAATTCGGACGGATCCTCGAACCAGCTTTGAAATGCGGTCGTCACGGCAGGCCCGGAAGCACCGGCAGATGCCTCCGCATGCTCAAACCGCCCGCCGGCGCGCACCGCCTGCAGCCAGGCGCCGGTATCGGAAATCCCCCAGCGCTCCTGCACCCTGGAAATCAACTCCTGCTTGGCATCCTTGTTTTCGAAAGTCCCGTCAGGCGCGATGCGCAACAACACGTCCCCGATCTGGGGGGCGCCGTAAAGCGGCTTCATGGCCGGCTGGCAAAATGACAGCAGGTCCGGATACGCGCCGTATTCGTCCCACGATTCCAGGGCCATGCTGACCGGAAAGACCATGTCCGCACGTTGCGCGGTCTCATCCATGAAATTGGAAAAACAGACCGTAAACATCTGTTTGCTGCCCAGTATCCCGCTGGTATCCATTTCCGGCGGAAGCGCGTACACGGGATTGACATTGTTCAGCAGCAGCACGTCCGGCGGGTTGCCGGCAAGCTGATCAAAGAACGCGGCAATTTCGCCGTAGCCGGCGGCTTTTTCCGCGCGATGCCGGCGCGTGAAATCGATTTTCCCCAATTGCGGGTCCAGTACGAAATTCAGCAGGTTGGCCGCGATGTTGGCCTGAAGATCCCCGCGCCCCCGGCCGAGTGTGCCGGCACCCAGGATCAGGGGATCCTTGGCCCGCAAAAGCGCCTCTGCCATCTGATCATAGCCGGACGGATCAACGCCGGAGAACTCAATCACCTTTTCCCGGGTATATGGTTGGCAAACAGCCCGGATTTGCCGGGCCACCTGTGTGGAAATACCGGATGATCCTTTTCGGGCCAGCACCTGCCGGATCAGGCCCAGGCATATTACCGCCTCGGCTGCCGGCCGGCACGAAAGCCAGGCATCCGCATTTGCCCCGGTCAGGCCCCGCCACGGGCTGACATAAAAAAACCGCCCCTTTTTGCCGTCTGCATACGCGTGCATGGCCTTGAACCTGCGGGCATATTCCACGGGCGAAAGCCAGGTTTCTAGAAAGTCCGCGCCAAAACTGACCAGGCAGTCCGCGTTTTCCAGCCGGTAGGAAGGCAGGCCGGATACGCCGAACACTGCCTGGTTGGCCGTCCTGAGGTGTTCATGGGAGAAGGGTTCAAAAACAAGCGGGGCCGTGCCGTTTAATGCGGCCATGGATTTTTCAAAAAGCCCCATGCACACGTCGCCTTCCAGGCAGGTGAGCATCCGGACGCGGTTTTTCCCGCGGGCGGCCGCGCTCCGGGTCTTTTCGGCAAGCCGGACGATTGCTTCCTCAAATGAAAGGGCCTGCCACCGGCCGTCTTGCTTGATCCGCGGCTTTTTGGGCCGCTCCGGGTGATAGACCGCCTGCAGGCCGGACTGGCCGCGGATGCAGAGCTTTCCCCGGTTTACCGGGTGCAGCGGGTTGCCCTCGAGCTTGATGACCCGCCCCTCCCGGTTTTTGGCCAAAACCCCGCAGCCGGCCGGACACCGGCGGCAGGTGCCGGCATACCAATTGGCCTTCCCCGAGACCATGTCATCCTGGTTTTTGACCAGGGAATACAGTTTTTTCTCGCTTTCCAGGGTGCACGCGGAAGCAAACGTCAGGCTTCCCATGCCCGCAAGTTTCAGGAAAGTTCGGCGGTCCATTCGGCGACGTGCTCCTGGGCAAACGGGTTAACCAGTGATCCGGTCAAAGGGTTTGATATGATACCTTCTTTCACGAAAAACTAACAGGGGTTTTCCCAAAGTCAAACAAACAGGAAAAAACCATTTCCGGACTGCAGGGTTATGAATCCTTCTTAAACTGGGCCGTCTCTGTAGAATCGGCCATGGCACCCGTGGCGCCCTTGCCGCTGGTGACGGTGTTCATGACCCGGTCAAAATAACCGGTACCCACGAATTTCTGGTGGGTCGTGGCCATGTAACCGTCTTGTTTTCCGTACTTGAATTCCTCCTGCTGAAAGCGCGAGTAAGCCGCCATGCCCTCGTCCCGGTAGCTTCGGGCCAGCTCGAACATCCCCAGGTTCAGGGTGTGAAACCCGGCCAGGGTGACGAACTGGAACTTGTATCCCATGGCCCCCAGTTCCCGCTGAAATCTGGCCAGGGCCGCATCATCGAGATTGGCCTGCCAGTTAAACGAAGGCGAGCAGTTATAGCACAGCAGTTTATCCGGATAATGATTCCGGATGCCCTCGGCAAACCGCCTGGCCTGCTCCAGATCCGGCACCGAGGTCTCGCACCAGACCATGTCCGCATACGGGGCATAAGCCAGGCCCCGGGCAATGGCGGACTCCACGCCGGGCTGAATCCAGTGATAGCCCTCGTCCGAGCGTTCATTGCCGATGATAAACGGGTGGTCGCGCTCGTCGATGTCGCTGGTCAGCAGCCTGGCGGCGTCCGCGTCCGTGCGGGCAATCAGGATCGTGGGCACACCGCAGATATCCGCGGACAGCCGGGCGGAGATCAGCTTGGTGATAAACTCCCGGGTGGGCACCAGCACTTTGCCGCCCAAGTGCCCGCATTTCTTGGCCGAGGCCAGTTGGTCCTCGAAATGGACACCCGCGGCCCCGGCATCGATCATGAACTTCATCAGCTCGAAGGCATTCAGCGGTCCCCCGAATCCGGCTTCCGCATCAGCGATGATTGGCGCAAACCAGTACGGCCCGCCCTGCCGGCAATCCAGCACCTGGATCTGGTCGGCGCGCTTGAGCGCGTTATTGATCCGCCGCACCACGTTGGGCACGCTGTTGGCCGGATACAGGCTCTGGTCCGGATACATCTCCCCGGCCACGTTGTTATCCGCGGCCACCTGCCATCCGCTCACATAAATGGCCTTCAGGCCGGCCTCCACCTGCTGCACGGCCTGGTTGCCGGTCAGGGCGCCCAGGGCCGGAACATAATCCTCTGAATTGAGCAGCCGCCACAAGCGCTTGGCCCCGGCGGATGCATACGTGTATTCCACCGGCAGGGTGCCCCTTAAATTCAACACATCCGAGGCTGTATACGGTCTTTCAATTCCCTGCCACCGGGGATCGGTTTCCCAGGCGCGTGCCAGCGCATCGATCTCCTGGTTATCGATCATATGGCACGAAATTTTTTCTTCCAGTTCAACAGCCTGTTCATCGACGGTTTTAATCATGGCTGCCTTCCTATTTTTTTCGGTTTAAATGTGCTCGTAGGCCCGCAGGGTCAGAAACTCCTCGAGTTCCGGGTTTTCGATGATTTCAGTTAAAATTCCGGCCGCCTTTTCAAAGTTGCCGGATTCATAACGCTCCCGGCCCACGGCCTTTTTGATGTTTTCAAGCTCCTCGTCCCGGACCTGCCGGAAAAGATCCGGATCCACCGGCCGGCCGTCTTCGAGTTCGGCATCCGGATGATGCACCCACTGCCATATCTGCGTCCTGGAAATCTCGGCTGTGGCCGCATCCTCCATTAAATGGTTGATGGGCACGCATCCGGTACCCGAAAGCCAGGAAGCCAGGTACTGCACGCCCACGCTCACATTGTTGCGCAGCCCGGTTTCCGTGATGGTTCCGTCAGGCAGCTTGAGCAGGTCCTGGGCAGAAACCCGGATATCCTCGCGAAGCCGGTCGATCTGGTTGGCATTCGGCATATGCTTGTCAAATTCTTCCCGGGCCACGGCAACCAGCCCCGGATGGGCCACCCAGGTGCCGTCATGGCCGTCGGTGGCCTCACGGGTCTTGTCCTCGCGCACTTTCTGTATGGCCGCCGCGTTGGCTGCTTCATCATCCTTTCGGGGGATCTGGGCGGCCATGCCGCCTATGGCGTGCACCCCGCGCCGGTGGCAGGTGGCAATGGCAAGCAGGGAATAAGAATGCATGCAGTGCCGGGTCATGGTAATCTGGACGCGATCCGGGAAAAGGTATTCCGGAATATTGCGAAAGCGCTTGATAAAGCTGAAAATATAATCCCAGCGACCGCAGTTGAGCCCGGCCATGTGGTCTTTGAGTTCATAAATGATCTCGTGCATCTGAAAGGAAGCCAGGATGGTCTCGATGAGCACCGTGGCCTTGATGCTGCCCTGCGCAATGCCGAGCTGGTCCTGGGCCGCCACGAAAACATCATTCCACAGCCGGGCTTCCAGGTAGCTTTCAAACTTGGGCAGGTAAAAATACGGGCCCGAACCCCTGTCGAGCAGTTTTTGCGCATTGTGGTAAAAAAACAGCCCGAAATCGAATATCCCGCCGGAAACGGGCCGGCCGTCAACTCTCATGTGCTTTTCATGCAGGTGCCATCCCCTGGGCCGCACGATCAGGGTGGCGGGGCTGGTGCCGAGCCGGTATTGCTTGCCCTCCGGGCTGGTGTATTCCATGGCCCCGGAGGCCGCGTCGCGAAGGTTGATCTGGCCGTGAATGTTGTTTTCCCAGCTCGGGGTGTGGGCGTCCTCAAAATCGGCCATAAAGGTGCTGGCACCGGAATTGAGCGCATTGATCACCATTTTGCGGTCCACCGGGCCGGTGATCTCCACGCGCCGGTCCTGCAGATCATCCGGTATGGGCGCTGCCGTCCAATCACTGTCCCGGATTTCCCTTGTTTCCGGAAAAAAATCCGGAAACTTCCGGCTGTCAATATCGGCCTGGAACTGTTTTCGTTTTTGCAGGGCCTCCTGGCGCCGGTCTTCGAATTGCCGGGCCAGTCCGGCAACAAAATCCACGGCCCCGGGGGTCAGGATTTCCCTGAACGCGACTGTGACCGGGGCGTTGATTTCAACCCCGTCCTGGTAGTCTTTTTCCGCCATAGCTGCCTCCCTTAATCAATGACAAACGCGGACAACACTTCTGACAGCCCCGCAAACCGCGGCCCCAAATCCGCCTGCCCGCATTCCGGCTTAATCGGTAATTTCTCTTGGTAATAATAATCCCTTTTTCCGGTTTTGACACATGATTTTCACTTGCGGTCATAAACAAAGCCACAAAGCCCGCCAGGGACACGAAGAAAAACCCTGGTATTTGAATAAAAATTCGGTTATAAATTCAGGTAGTCCCGTATGAGTCGACCCAGGATCCGGCACAAGCGGTCCTGGCCGCCCCTTGATAAAGGAGGTCTGCCCGTGGACGAAGAAGAACGCATCTTTTTGTCCATTGAAGAGGCGATTTCCGCAATTCGCAACGATTTTCGTCAATATCCCGCCCAGAACCGCTTATTCCTGGAGCTCTGCCCCCTGATCCTGGGCCCGGACACCGCTGTGGTGGAAGACGCCCGCTATAACGGCCTGTGGATATCCGCCCCCGGACGGCGGCATTTCAGCAGGATGCGCAAAATCAGCCCGAAGAAGCTGGCCCGCATCCTGCTTGATACCCTGGCAACCCGCCCCCCTACCATAGAAGTGATGGCCGAAATCTGCCGGCGCACCTTTGCCGCGCAGGTGGAACCGGAAAGCAACGGCGCCGGCAGGGGCACCGGGCTGTGGGTGGATACCGGCATGGCGCATTTCAAATGCAGGCAGTGCGGCCGGTGCTGCCGGGAACTGGATTACCGGCATGAACTGTCCGCGGCCGATTATCAATTTTGGCAGGAGCTGGGGAGAACCGACATCCTGGAACGGGTGGCCACCATCACCCGCAGCGGCAGAATCGTTTCCTATGCCATATGGGTGGAGCCGGGCACCCGGCAATTTGCCAGGGTCTGCCCCTGGCTTGCGCCGGCCGATTCCCGGGAGCCGGCCGGTGCATGGATCTGTCGAATCCACGATGTCAAGCCGGAGATCTGCCGGCAGTACCCGGGCTCGCGCAAACACGCCGCAATGACCGGATGCAGAGGTTTTGCCGGTTGAGCGTCTCGGGGGGACAGATTTGAGATTCGTGCCCTGCCGGGGATCGGCCTTGCGGATTAGCCGCAGTATTGTCGGAAAATCCGGTCCAGGGCCTTTTCATACCAGGCATTGAGCCGGTAGTCCGCAATAAAACCGTTGTGCCCGCCGTGGGCATGGACGATCAACCCGGTGAGATCATTGCGCTGCAGGTTGTAAAAATCGGCCGCCGGGATCAGGGGGTCATCTTCTGCGGTGACAATGGTGGTGGGCGCGGCAATATCGACAAGCGCATCGTTTGTGAGGGTGTAGCTGCCGAAGTACGTCTCCGGATCGGAAAACGGGCTGCAGCGCGGCAGCAGCGCCGCGGTCAGACCGAGTATGGTTTGATGGGAAATGAGATCGGAAAAATCATATAACTCCGGATACAGTTCCTGGTTGCGCACCAGGGAACGCTTCCATTTTTTCAGGAAATAATACCGGTACAATAATGTACGGTCCGCGCGATTCGTGGCGCCCATGGGATCAAGCACCGGGCTGACCGCAGCCACGTGGCACAACTGCGGAATCGACCGGCGGGCAAGTTCCCGTGCAATGCGCAGGGCATAATTGCCGCCCAGGGAAAAGCCGGCCACGAAAAACCGGCCGTTTTCCGCCAGGCCGGCAGCCTGGGCTGCGGCCTCGAAAACCTCGTCAAAAAGGGTTCCGAAAAACAGGCCGCGGTTCAAATGATGGGAATCGCCGTGATCCCTCAAATTCAGGCGAAAAATCGAATATCCCTGATCGAAAAGATACCTGCCCGTGGTCTTGACATACGTGGATTCCGCGCTTCCCTCCCATCCGTGGAGCAAAAGCACCAGGCCCTTTTGCCGCTGTTGGGGCTGCGGCGAATAAAACCCCTGGAGCCGGACGCCCTCCCCGGATTCCAGGATCTGCACCCGGGTTGCCTCGTGCATTGCATGGCTGCCCCTTGCCCGGAACCGGGCACTTGCCAGTATTGACTGGACGTGCGGCCCCTTCAGGCCGGGCGGCGGCGTAAACTGCTGTTCCGGGGTCATAATGCACTCCTCCTTGGAAAAAGCCTGAATCAATGCACAGAAGCTTTTCTTTTATCCTTTTTAAAAGCGTCTTTCAAGGAGGAATGAATTGCCTGCACACCGACGGGGAGATTCCGGAAAACAGACATGGTCCCGGGACGGTAAAAGACGCCCGTAGCCGGGACCATGCCGTATGACGGGCTATCCTGCGGCAGGCTCGCCAATGGGAAGGACCGCCCGGCCCATGCTCTCGTTGATCACCTCGGCCATGGCCAGGTAAATGGCGCTGGCCCCGCACACGATGCCTTCATAGCCGGCGATCGTACCGATCACGGCAATTCCGGTCCAATCGTGGATGGCCAGCAGTAAAAACAGGATCCAGAGCGTCAGGAAAATGGTCTGCAGCGCCCGGTTTTTCTTCAGGGTGGCAATATACATCAAAAACGTAAACAGCCCCCACATAAACAGATACCATCCCATAAACCCGGGGGGCGTGGCCTCGCTCAAGCCGAGTTCCGGCAGAAGAAGCAGCCCGACCAGGGTCAGCCAGAAATGGCCGAACGACAGAAAGGCCACAAACCCGAAGGTGTTTCCCTTGCTGTATTCGCATATTCCGGCAATAATCTGGGCAATGCCCCCGTAAAAAATACCCATGGAAAGCACCATGGCGCTGAGCGGAAAAAAACCGGCATTGTGAATGTTCAGCAGCACGGTGGTCATGCCGAAGCCCATCAGCCCCAAAGGTGCCGGATTCGCATAGATGTTTGCCATATTCGCCCCCTTTCTTCATTCTGTGCGTTTTTGTCAAAAATCCTCGTTTGTAAATATTAACCCTGTTTATACCTTATGACAAGTCAATTTGAACTCTTTTCCACCTGCGATGTCCTGTACGCCCCGGAAATACCGGCAGGCACGAATCCCGGTCCGCAGGCAGAAATCATTTGACAAGCCCCGGCATTTCAGGAAACTGCCCGGATAAAGCGATGGGAACAAACATACTGGCCTTAAATACCGGGCCGCAAACCGCCGAGCTTCTCAAGGACATGATCACGGCGGACAGGGATTTCGGGTTTTTCGAAGCTACGGCCTCTGAAAAAGATCTTGGCGGCCCTTTTCCGCGTGAGCCCGACCTGCTTTGTGATCTCCCATAACATCAACCTAAATTGAGCGTTTCAAATTTTTACACGGATCAATATTTTGTATTTTTTTAAGGAATTAAGTCATAACGGTCCGGGCAGGGATGCGGAGCAGAAAGATCAAATTTTCAGCAAATTCTATTCCACCAAGGGCAGCCGGGGCACCGGGCTGGGTCTGTTTATCGCCCAAAAGGTAGTTGCCCAGCACGGCGGACAAATTCACGTGGAATCCGAGCCGGGCGAAGGAACCCGCTTTACCGTGACCATGCCGGCGGCCGCAGCGGCAAACGCGTAAAGGCGCCCCTCTTATTCGGCTTCATCCTCGTGACCGCGACCGGTTTTGGGCTCATACTTGTGATGCCAGGCCCAGTTTTCATAATACTCCCAACTGGCGATCCGGTTTAACTCCCGGATCTCCCGGTCTTTTTCCAGAAGGCTGGAACGCAGCACGTCCCCGATGGAAAGCAGTCCCAGGTAGGCCTCGTTTGCCTTGACCAGAAGATGACGAATAAAAAGCCCCAGAAACATTTCCTCCAGCCGGTAAACGGGCGTGTCTGCTGACACGGCCACCAGCGCGGTCTGCATGTAATCGCCCACCGAGGCACGGTGCGGGTCAAAACCAGGCTCGAGCATGTTGTGGAGAAAATCACGTTCGGTCCAAATGCCGACAATCTGATCGTTTTTGCGCACCAGAATGGAGCCGACCCGCTCGCCGGCCATCCGGGCGGCAGCCTCCATGATCGTGGCGTCATGCGGGATTTCCACCAGGCGGGACGTTCTTTTTTCCCGTAAAATATCAGCCGCGGTTTTCATGGCCTCCCCCTTTTTGCCGCTATTTATTACAAATCTAACGCGCGGATCGATCCGCGCAACCCCGGCGGCGGATTTCGGCTTGAAAAAACACGATTTCTGTTTGCCATTTAACTTGTTTTTTTTTATGATCATTTTAAAATTGTCAGATATCATGCAAGGTGCTTTCCCATCAGGGGGCTGAATGCAGTATCAAAAATTTTTCTATTTCCTCCAAAACGCTGGCAGAGACCCCGCCGCGCTCATCTTCGAAGATGAAGTCACGGGCCTGAACAACCGGCGCTATCTGCTGCACTACTTCAAAAACCGCGTCAACTGGGCCGCGCTTGAACAAAACCCGCTTTGCCTGCTGATGATCGACGTGGACTATTTCAAGCGGATCAACGATCAGTACGGCCATGATGTTGGCGACCAGGCCATGGTGCACGCCGCTGAAATCATCAAAAACGCCCTTCCCAGAAGCGCGATCCCGGTCCGGTATGCAGGGGACAACTTCCTGATTGTGCTGCCGAAAGGACAAAAACCCTACGCGCGCGCACTTGCCCAAAAGCTGCTTGACCTGGTCCGCAAAAACCCGTTTTCCCCGGCAGAGGTCGCCGCGGAAATACCGATGACGGTCAGCATCGGCATTTCCGCGGCGCCCGAGGATGCCGCAGACGGCAAAACCCTGATACACAAGGCGGATACCGCCATGTATCACGCCAAGCAGTCGGGCCGGGACCGAAGCGCGGATGCCGCAGAGCTTGTCAGTACGGATGTGTTTCCGAAAATGGCGCTTCGTTATCTTGACAGCGCAGGCATTGCCGGCCGGAAAACACAGCTTGCCAGGGTCAGCGAGGCGCTCAAAAAAGTGGCCGGAGGCACCAGCCGGGTAATCATTGCCGAAGGGGAACCCGGCATGGGCAAGACCAGCTTTCTGGCCACCATCCAGGAAAACCTGGAAAAAACCCGTCTGCGCCCGATTCGTATCAACGGGGTGGTCCAGGAAGCATTCCGGCCCTACTACATGGCCGCATACGTTGCCATGGGCCTGATGAACCAGTTGCCGGACAAGGGCCTTTCGGTTCTCGAATCCCTGGCCGAGAAAGATATTTCCCGGCTTGCCCAGGTGATCCCCCAGCTCAAAGGCGGCTCCCCGCCGGCTGCTGAAGACGATCCCCGGGAACGCGAAGCCATTTTTGAAACCTTTACCCGGTTTCTGGGCCGACTGGCCGGCAAAAAGCCGCTGGTTCTGCTCATTGACGACTTTCACTTCTGCGATCCGGCCTCGCTTCATTTGATCCGGATGCTCATGAAATCCGAGGACCTGCTGATATTTGTCTGCGCCACGGCATCCCTGGAGGAGCAAACCGCAGGGGAATCCGTTCCCCTGGAGCTTTTCCGAAACGCTTACGCCGAAGAACTCGACATCCAGGACTTTGTGCTGACCCCGCTTGCAGAGGAGGATATTGCAAAATACCTTCGCATGCTTTTTTCGGGCATTGATCTGCCAGCCGGGCTGGGCAGTGAAATGGCCCGGGTCACCCAGGGCAATCCGCTGTTTCTGGTGGAACTGATCCGGAAAATGATCCGGGACGGCCATATTTTCATGCAGGAAGAAAAATGGGGCATCTCCTCTCCGGACAAGGACTACTTCCCCCGTTCTCTGGAGGAAATCGTACACGACAAAATGGAAGTCCTGGATGAACAAAGCCGAAAATTCCTGGACCGGGCCTCGGCGTTCGGAGAGACGAGTTTCCTGAGCATGCTGGCCGGTATTACCCGGGATCATTCCGCCCGGCTCTATGACATCGTCAAAACCGCGGAGGAACAGGGAATCGTGCACACAGAATTTGCCGAAAACGATGAAAATATCCGGTTTTCCAGCAAACAGGTCAGGAATATCATATACGACGGCATTTCCCCGGAAGAAAAGCGGGTGCTTCACAGGGAAATCGGCACGTACCAGGAAAAGCTTTTTGAACAAAACCTGCTGCCCTCGGCTTCATTTCTGGCCCATCACTTCAGCCGCGCAGATGACCCGGAAAAGGCCGGGGCCTGGGAAGAGTTCCAGGAAACCCGCAACCAACTGGTATTTGACGAGCAGGATCTCGAAAAAGCCCTCGAAACGACCGAACCCGAGGCTGAAGAAAAACCCCCGACCTCCGGGACCGTGGAGGGGCTGGGCGAGGTTGCATTGAGCCGCCGGAGCCTTGAGTTGATCCCGTTCCTGCTGCGGGCCCTGCTGGTAGCCGTGCGCAATACCCGGCTGTATCCGGCCGGAAGCAAATCCGTGACCAGTGCGGCAAGGGACCTGCTCAAACTGCTGGAACGGATTTTTCAACGCAATGCCAGTGTTTCCGTGACCGGCCAGCAGCAAAAAATCTGGATCAACGGAGAGGAACTCGACTCCGGCACCTGGCCCGCGCTGGCCGAAAAAATCCTGGAACTGCTCGACCGGCTGGAGATCAAGTCCCTGGTCTTTAAACAGGGCCTCACCGAGGCCGAGCTGCAGACCCTGCTCGATGAAATCAGCCGGACAGACCGCAAAACCATCCCGCCCGGATTCTGGCAATCCTTTCTGCAAAACCGGGAACTGCCCCATATCGATATTCGCCAGGTGGCTTATACGAAAAGGCCCTCGGGCACGACCGCGGAGGAAGAAGCCGAGTCCGGGACGGAAAGCGAAATCCCCCCGGAAATAATGGGACTGCGCCCGGATGCGGACACCCCGTACCCGGAACCGCATTTAAGGAAAATCCGCAGGGTAATCAGCCACCTGCTGGGCACCTACAGCCAGCTCAAGCTCTATCCCGCCGGCGGGCCTGTGGCAAGAAGGGCGGTATCACGGCTGGCCAAAGAACTCCACGCGTATCTTTCGGAAAATCCGCAATTTACCATTGCCCGGATCGATCACGCGCTGCTGGTCAACGGCATAAAAGTCGATCCCACGGGATTTGAGGCCCTTTGGGAGGCCATGGTGAAAATGCTTACAAATGCGGGCTTGAGCAGCCTGACATTTTCAAAGGAAATTTCCGAAGACGACCTCTTTGCTTTTTTTAACACCCTGTTTCAGACCCCGGAGCAAAAACTCAACAGCGCATTCTGGCAGGAGTTTTCCAGCACCCGGGACCTGTCGGGCCTTTTTTTCGATCAGCGGATTTACAGGGTCCGGCAAATCCGCCCGCAGGCAACCCCCGAAACCGAAGCCACCGCTCCGCACCCGCAGCAAAGTACTGACCCGGAAACCGGGGCCGAAAGTCCCGATCCGGCCCGGGAACCCGAAGCATCAGAGTCTGTGCCGGCTGACCAAAGCGATGATGAAACTCTGGTCAGGCAGCTTCGGGATCTGTTCCTAAACGACGAAACCGAGCGCATGTCCGCCATACTGGAGCAGATTGCGCAAAAATTCCCGAAATCCGGAGAATCGGGGAAAAAGGCCATTCTCGACACTTTCGGCGCGATTTTAAGCCCGCCCGACTGGCAGCCGAGCCCGGCATATATCAACCTGGTCGTCAGGCACCTGATTCCGGTTTTTGAAGCGGCCGAAACCGGCGATCACGTGGACCAGGGCGCGGAAGAACTGCGCGAGGCCGCAGCGGAATTGATCCTGTTCGGCGAGTATTCTTCCGCGGCCCGGATTTTTACCCGGCTGCAGGAACATTCCGGATTCGGCGAAGCCGCCCCCGCAGAAGTCCGTAACCGGTCCCACGCCTTTGGAAAATACCTGGATCCCCGGATCGTGGACGCGCTGACCTCGGATCTGAAGTCTTCGGACAAGCAGCGCCGCCAGGAAGCCGGCCAGCTCATCAGCACCATGGGCCGGGGCGTGGCCCCGATGCTGGTGGACTTCATCCGGCAGGAAAAGGAAATTCACCCGCGGCGGCTGGCCGCAGAACTGCTGGGCCGCCTGGGCAGCCCGGGCATTGAACAGCTCAAGCAGTCGTTGATCAACGAAAGCCGCGCAGAGGAAAAATCGCGCATCCTGGAAGTCATCGATTCCGTGACCACGGACCTGGTCACGGAGCTCAAGTACACCCTGATGGACCCCGAGGAGCCGGTGCGGCATGCCGCCTTCCGGCTGGCCCGGCGATTGAACCGGCCCGAGGTAAACCGCCTGGTGGCCGAACTGGCTTACAGCCGGGACACCGACCTGGCGGTATCAGCCATCCATACCCTGGGCCGGCGGAAAGCGGAAAGCGTCTCGGGCACCTTGAGCGAGATCCTCACCACATCCTCGGACCCGGACGTGCTGATCGCGGTCTGCCGCGCCATGGGCCAAATCGGCAGCCCGGAATTCGTCCAGCCGCTGGCAAAAATCCTGCTGCCCAGGCGCAGGCTTTTCAAACGCCGCAGGTATCCGAGCCGGGTGCGCATTGCCGCGGCCTATACCGTATTCCAAATCCCGGGAGAGCACACGGAAGTCATGATACGGGAACTCAAGCAGGACCCGGATGAAAGGGTCCGGGA
>Ga0182239_1000211_pt1 | contig 21988 bp, 21 predicted proteins | sample hydfrate6_PW_210_FD_132456 | JGI IMG/M metagenome (GOLD analysis project Ga0182239, IMG submission 132456) | Subsurface microbial communities from deep shales in Texas, USA - hydraulic fracturing test 6_PW_210 | ecosystem: Environmental > Aquatic > Deep subsurface > Shale gas/oil reservoir >... | reverse complement strand
CTTGTTCAAAAAAGATATTTTCATATAGAGTCGACACCGGGCTTGTTCAACTACCGGATAAGATCGTGGTTCGTTTCACTCACACGATCTATCCTTGTTCGTTAGGCCGATTGCTTCTTAGCCACTTCTGCAACGTGGGCCCCTTGGAAACGGGCAATTTTCATTTCATTCTCAGATGGCTGGCGACCACCATCGCTGCCGGCAAGAGTACTCGCCCCATAGGGTGTTCCGCCGGTGATTTCACTCATATTCGTGATTTCCTGGCAGGAATAGGGAACACCCACGATGATCATGCCGTGATGCAACAAGGTGGTGTGAAACGATGTGATAGTAGTTTCCTGCCCGCCGTGCTGTGTACCAGTGGATGTGAATACGCTGCCCACCTTGTCAACCAGCTTTCCGCCAGCCCACAGTCCTCCGGTCTGATCCAGGAAGTTGCGCATCTGCGCGCACATATTGCCAAAGCGTGTAGGTGTGCCAAATATAATGGCATCGTAATCTGCCAGTTCGCCCGTTGTTGCAAACGGCGCCGCTTGGTCGATCTTGGCGCCCGCTTTTCGAGCCACGTCTTCTGACATTAAATCTGGCACACGTTTGATGGTGACTTCGGTGCCATTGACGCTACGTGCGCCTTCAGCTACCTCTTTCGCCATGGTTTCGATGTGACCATACATGCTGTAGTAAAGAACGAGAACTTTTGTCATGTTGCATCTCCTGATTTGGGTTATCGTACAATAAGCCCATCGCCAGGCTCACGCGCCGGTTTAGGAGCCTGTCGGACTTTCCATGAATCTGCTGCAAAACCATCTAAAAACCAGGGACATTTCCCCGTTTTTCCTGACCTGCACCATCAGCGTTTCTTTCCCATCGCTTGACTCCACCCTACGATTTCTTTGGCCGCACTTTTTTGTTTGCAATTCCTCTTTTTTGAAACAGAACAATTTATTCTCTAGCTCTGGTCAACTTACATGCCTCTCATCCTTGTGACAATGACATTCTGGATGATATGGCACTATTCTAAACTGCCACCAAGAAACCCACATTTCTTAAACATAACAGAGAATTGTCCATCATTCGGCACCCTGAAAAGCTGACAGCACATCTGATCATATCAATTCATTCCATATTCAGCAGTCATCCAGCCCCAGCCGTTGCGCCACATCTCCATAATCCGGTGCACTGGCATAGAGCTTCTCCCATTCCTGGCGCGCACGATTTTTACTGCCCAGTTCCAGATAAGTCAGAGAGCGTGCATAGCGTAGCGTGTTTAGCAGCTCTGCTGGACGGTCTTTGCGGCGGCGCAGGCCTTGGTGAAGGTATCGCGTGCGGCTATTAGTTCTCGTTCCCACGCTCCCGCGTGGGAACGAGGGAGGCGTACTCTGCGTTACTTCGTAATCTCCTTATTTGGATACAATTCCGGGAAGATCCATACGGCCATGCTGGTTGGCAAGCCAAACCGCACAGGACTTTTAGGCATATCCGATATAAGAATCTTTTCGTCAACCAACTGCTTGAGGATATCCCGGCCAGCTCTTTTTAAACCTGAACAAGCTGCAGCTTCCCCCCTGCCCAATTCGCCCTGCAGGATGACCTCTTTTATGATTGATGCAGCCTCTTTCTTCAGTCCCTGATAGTGCTGGGGCAAAGGATCGGAAATAATCTGCGTATTGCGTAAGTTGACATAAGAATCTACACGCTTGAGCAATCCATCGAGGTCGAGCAATCCGGACATGTAGTTTATCTGGTCAACGCAGATATCAAGGAAGTATTCGCAGAACTCGGTAAGATGTCTGGATGACAGATACCCGCGCCCATCATAATTTCCCTGGCGTGTTTTATCCGCTACAGCCAGCATTGACTTATAGTTGTCCCGGTCACGAGCCAGGCCGCGACTTACATTCCAGATGCCGTATCCCGGCAGTGGAATGGTTTTGAAATAGGCATCAGTAAACAACCTTGCAACCCTGCCATTGCCGTCAAGAAACGGATGCACCCACATCAGTCTATGGTGGGCTGCAGCAGCAGCGATAATCTTATTGGCTCCATGAACCCTGCCACCGTATTCTTTGGCAAAGATATCCAGCAGGCCGGGAACCAGGGAACTATCAGGGGGAACGTGACGTCCAACCTTTACACTGCGCTCTCTGAACTTGCCTCCATAAACAAATAGCCTCTCCTGCGTTTCGCTATGCGTAACATACTGCATAGCCTCCGGCATCTGGTCGTAAAAGGTTTTATGGATCCAGCGCAGAAAATCCGGAGTGGTAACATTCAGGGGGGTATTTTCCTCTATGGATTCATCTATCTTTTTTTGGCAGTATATATGGGCCTTGCTTTCGAGCTGCAGTTCTCTATTCGCAGGATCCGTATCCAGGTCACCACGAGTTGCGCGTTCTATGTCACTGGGATGGGTGCTATTGCCCTCAATTAAATTGGAGTAATAGCTGTTTACAATACGCAACAAATCCTCAACAGCGAGGCTGGTTTTAGGATGCAGCTTACCCGCAATTTCTCCGGACCTGGTAGCGACAGTCAATGCCAGATCCTGCAGGGTCCTTGTATTTTCCGGCATCAGCGGATGTATTGAGAAAATATCCATATGTCAATATTAGCGTCAAACTAATTTAGTTGCAAGTTGTCAATTTTACATATAAAAAAACAGTAAAAGAATTTCCTCAATTACCCTTATGACCGTTATTAACTAGATTTAATAATGATGGAGAATCTTCAGCTTAAGATGTTCTTCAGCTCTGCATATTCGATGGCGTCGCAAAAACTCACCAACTGCGGCGCCATTATGAAAATGGTGGTAATTGCCTCGCTGCTTCGACATACGTAAGTACGCCTCATTGCTCAACAATCACGCGCCTTGCATTTGGTACTTTTTACTTAGCCAACTGATTTTTTACTTTCTGCGAAAGCATCATCCTTAAACCTGAACGGAATGATCATGCCTCAATACTGACGCATCACGTTAACACCAGGCGTTACCAGGCGCGCAATATTTTTTTTGTAAGGCAGAAACAAAACTGTCCAACACCTGGGAGTTTGAGGCCAGATGTAGATGGATATAGCTTGCCAAAACATTTCCACAGCAATATCCCTCAGCATGGGAGGATCCATCCCGGTTAATTCGCACCTGATAAGCCGCGCTCCATTCCGGTTTCTGCAATGGATCAGTGCAGAGTTCAGAATAATGAAATTCATGTCCACGTACTTGAGTGTCCTTAACGCCGAGTAAAGTGGAACGCTGCAACGTCACGTCTATATATCCAAGACGTTTCCGGCGTAAGCGCATTCGGGTCCAGCATGGCAGTATGCCGACAAAGGGCCATCTTCTCTCTTCTTCCTGCAATCCCTGGCTGAGATAGATCAACCCACCGCACTCGGCATACACGGGGTGTCCACTGTTGCAGAAGTTCCTAATGCTGTTGAGCATGGAGTGATTAGTTGATAGCTGTGCGGAATGTTCTTCCGGATACCCCCCGCCGAGATAGAGAGCGTTACATTCGGCGGGGAGTTCTGTTTCATCCAGAGGAGAGAAAAACCGCAACTCAACGCCGCTATTCTCGAGCGCATCAAATAGATCCTGATAGTAAAACTGAAAGGCGGCATCACGGGCAATCGCCAGACGCACTGTGCCGTCGGCGATGGTCTTAAGCGGGAGTAATGGCGCTAGGTAGGGCAGTGCTGGTGCGTTTTGTGCCTGTTGCAGCAGAAGATCGAGGTTGAGATATTGTTCAGCGGCTGTGGAGAGTTGCCGGATTATGCTGTCGCTCCACTGTGTTTCTGTGGCGGAAATCAGACCGAGGTGGCGGCTGGGCATATCCGGCAGGGCATTGCGGCGCATCGCGCCGAGCAGTGGTGGCAGGTTGGCGGCCTGTAGCGCTTTGTCCAGCAACGTGGCATGGGATTCGGAGCCGCAGAAATTGGCGATTACACCTCCCAGGGTGATGCTTGTTTCGAAGCTGGCATAGCCATGCACCATGGCGGCGAGGCTGCGGGCCATGCCGTGGCTGTTGATCACCAGGGCTACAGGAGCCTGAAGCCAGGCGGCGATCTGGGCAGTGCTGCCGTCGAGGCTGGTTGCGCTGCTGCCATCGTATAGGCCCATCACCCCTTCGATTATGGCGATGTCGGCATCGGCGCTACGCTCGGCAAACAGGCGCGTTACGTAGTCGTGGCCGCACATCCAGCCGTCCAGATTGTAACACGGGCGCCCCGACACACGGGAGAGATGGCCGGGGTCAAGATAGTCGGGTCCGACTTTGAAGGTCTGTACCCTGAGGCCGCGTTGGTGCAGGGCCGCCACCAGGGCCAGGGTCAGGGAGGATTTGCCCACCCCGCTGTGGCTGCCGGCGATTACCAGGCGTGGACAGTTTCTCAAAATTCCACCCCTTTGCGCGCCGGTATCCCCTGCTTTAGGGCGTGCTTTACTGGCTGTATCTCACTGACTGTATCTGCTGCTTCAATCAACGCATCAGATGCATAGCGACCGGTAAGCACCAGATTTACACCCGCCGGGGCACGGTATAACAGATCGGTTACTCTATACTCACTTATTAGCCCCTTTGCCACAGTGCCGCAGAGTTCGTCAAGAATAATCAGGTCATATTTGCCGCTGAAGATAGCGGATTCGGCGCGATCCAGCCCCCGCTCGGCAGCTTTACAATGATCCGCAAAAAGATGATGATCCGGCTTGGGCACAAAGCCGAGACCGCATTGCTCCACGGGCACACCGAGCCGTTCCAGCGCCGCCAGTTCGCCGACATCGGTGGCGTTCTTCATAAACTGGAGAACGCGCACCCGCTGACCGTGACCAACGGCACGCAATGCCATGCCGAAGGCGGCGGTGGATTTGCCCTTGCCGTTGCCGGTGAAGATGAGGATGTTGGTGCGGGTGCTTTCAGTCTCCTCTATTGCTTCAGCCTCTTCAGGTTTTGTATTATCTGGTGATTCTTCGCCCATAGTCAAGCTGCGCTGAAACCAGTCGAGCCGCTCATGCAGGCGCACCACATCGCCGATCAGGATTACCGCGGGAGCGGTGACGCCTTGCTGTTCCACCTGCTGCGGCGCATCAGCCAGGGTGGCGATGAGGGTGCGCTGCTGCGGGGTTGAAGCATGACTGACCACAGCCACCGGCGTTTCCTCGGCGCGGCCATGGTGAATCAATTCGGCACAGATGATGGCGATGTTGGTCAGCCCCATGTAAAAAACCAGGGTCCCGTGGCCACTGCCAAGAGCGTCCCAGTCGATATCGCGCTGGTGGTCTTTGCGGGTGTTGAGATGGCCTGTGACCAGGGTTACGCTGGTGGTAAAGTCGCGATGGGTCAGGGGAATACCCGCGTAGGCTCCGGCGGCGAATCCGGCAGTGACGCCGGGCACTACTTCAAAAAGAATGCCCGCCTCTGCGAGGGTATCAATCTCCTCGCCACCACGACCGAATACAAACGGATCGCCGCCCTTGAGGCGCACTACTACCCTACCCTCACGCGCTTTCTCCACCAGCAATGCATTAATCCGCTCCTGGGATAGAGCGTGATGGCCCATATTTTTGCCAACGTAGATCTGTTCGGCAGCCGGGGGCACGTCCTCAAGCAGCGATGGATTGCACAGGCGGTCGTAGAGCACCACATCGGCGCTCTGCAGGCAGCGCTTGCCTTTTACCGTGATCAGACCGCTATCGCCTGGACCGGCACCTACCAGATAAACCCGTGTGGTTTCGTTCACGTTGTTTCTCCTGTATTTGATAGCTGGCAACACTGTAGCAGCGCTGTAACCAGCTGATCCATGGCGTAAAAAGTATTATCCATTGTTTCGTCAGGGCGTTGCACAACGATTACCCGACACTGTTCCATGCGGGCAGCTTCGAGCTTTTCCTTCACGCCTCCGGCGTGGCCGCTGTCTTTAGTGACCAGCACACCGATATTGTGCCGGCGGATCAGGGCGCGGTTCTGCTCCAGGCTGAATGGTCCGCGAGCGAAGATGCGCCCCGCTTCGGGCAATCCGGCCTGCGCGCAGGCAGCCACAGTCTCGGGATGATCGAGCATCCTTGCAAACAGTGCGACCTGAGTTCGCCTGGCCTGAGCTACATAGGGTGAGAGATGACGCGAACCGGTAGTGAGCAGCACCGGTCGACCGTCGACGCAGGCCAGCCTCGCGGCCTCGTCGTGATCTCGGGCTGTTAAACATTCGCCAAACACATCCAACAACGCCGGGCGCTGGTAACGTAAATAGGGGCGCTGGCTGTCCTCAGCCGCATCCATCGCCGCCTGATGGACATCGCAGGCATATGGATGGGTGGCGTCAATGACAGCCGCCATCTGCTCCTGTTGGATCAGCTCGAAGAGCTGATCCTGGTTCAGGCGCCCGCAACGACGGTGTATGGCGGGATGCTCGCCGATGTCAAGGTCGGCATCCGTAGCCGTTGAGACCAGCACCTTATAGCCCGCCGTGGCCAGTTTGACGGCCAGAGGTGCGGTTTCGCTGGTGCCGCCGAGGAGCAGAATCCGTGGTCTACCATTCATGTTTTACGCCTGTTCCCGGTAGTAGCCGCGTGGCGTGACCATGCGCCCGTCCAACACACAAGTGGTGGAATTGCCGATGATCACCACCGAGCGCATCCCCACCTCCTGTTCCAGGAGATGGTCGAGGTCGGTGAGGACCACCTGCTCTTCAACGCTGCCCACGGCGGTGGCGATGCCAACGGGCGTGGTGCCGGGACGCCGGGCGCGGAAAATACGCGTCGCTTCTTCAAGCTGTATCACCCGCTTCTTGCTGCGCGGATTGTATAGTGACACCACCAGATCGGCGGTTGCCACGGCTTCAAGGCGGGTGACAATCATCTCCCACGGCACCAGCAGATCACTTAGGCTGATGGTGGCGCTGTCGAGCATCAGTGGTGCGCCGAGTAGGGCCGAAGCCGAGTTTGCCGCGGTGACGCCGGGGATCACCTCCATGGGTATGTGGTCGCCCTCAGCTGCAGCCATCTCCATAGCCAGACCGGCCATGCCGTACATACCCGCATCGCCTGAAGAGATGAGAGCGACCTGTTTCCCGGCCCTGGCCTCATCCAGGGCAGCTCGACAGCGTTCGGCCTCTTTCATCATTCCTGAGATGATCACCCGCTGATCTGTGATCAGATCGTCGATGCTGTCCACATAGGGGCCATAGCCGACGATCACTTCACTGGCGCAGATAGCCTGAGTGGCACGGGCGGTGCGGTCATCGATGCTGCCGGGGCCTAAACCAACGAGAAACAGTTTTCCCGTGCGATTGCAATGGTGATGCCGTTGAAGGCGGTTTTCTGAAGTAGTAATGACGTCCTCCGTCCTGCGAGCAGGGCCGCGGGTTCACTCACCGCGGGCAGTTGTACGTGACTGGCGACAAACTCCGAATGGGCGAACGGCCGCGTACTCTCGCGGATCAGGTCGGAGTCGATCACCCGTAGGGGAATATTGAGCTGTGTGGCCGCCTCCCGGAGCCCGGGTTCCTGCGCCTTGACATCCGCAGTGGCGAGAAAGCGCACCCGTTCCACGGGCAGGTTGAGCCCGGTCAGGGCCGTGGTGACGGCGTGACAGATATCTGCCGCGCTTTTACCCTTGCGACAGCCGATGCCGACAATCAGGTCTTTGACTGCCTCGGTGGTGGTGGAGATCACCGGTTCAGCGCCGCTAATATTGGCAACGGCGATGGCCAGATCATTAGCGCCACCCTCATGACCGCTCAATACGCTCATGGCGTGGCGTGCACCGACATCAAGACACACTACGGCCGGATCACGCAGCTTGCTGTCGACCAGCGGAGCAATGGCGCGTACCGCCACCCCGCACGGAGCCACATACACCAGACCAGCATAGCGGGTGAAAATCTCGTCAGTAAGCTCGACAACCCGTTCAAATCCGTTTACACCGGGCGGGGCGGCAATGGTCTGATGCAGATACTGATCCACATTCATGCGGGCGGCAATGCGCTCCATCACCTTGAGACCCTGCGGTGAAAAGGTGATCACGGCCGTAGTCATGAATCTGCTCCGTCGCTGCTCCCATCGTTGGCTTCGGCGTTGCGATAGCCATGGCTGAAGTGGCGGTGATACAGTTTGGACACCGGGATGTCGCGTGCCCGGTCTGATCCAATCGCGGGACCGACGACGATCATAGCCGTTTTGGTAATACCAGCTGCAGCCACCTTGGGCGCTATATCCGCAAGGGTGCCCTGAATGACCACCTCGTCGGGCCAACTGGCGCGGAAGACCACGCCAATGGGGCAATCGGCGCCGTAATAGGGTATCAGTTCGGCAACCACCGTGCCCAGCTTATGCACCGACAGGAACAGGCACAGGGTCGATTCCGTGCGCGCCAGTTCAGCCAGCTCCTGCTTTGCAGGCATGGGGGTGCGCCCCGAGGTGCGGCTGAGAATTATGGTCTGGGCGATCTCCGGCGCGGTCAGCTCAGTCTTGAGCGCGGCGGCCGCAGCCTGAAAAGAGCTGACGCCCGGTACCACCTCGTAGTCGATGCCGAGGCGGTCGAGGACATTCATCTGCTCGCGGATCGCGCCATAGATGGCCGGGTCCCCGGTGTGCAGACGGATGACGTCCACATCCTGTTGCTGGCCGGTGACAAACACCGCCTTGATCTGTTCCAGGGTCATGGCGGCGGAGTCGTGCAGCACAGCGTCCTCCGGGGCCAGATCCACCACCTCCGGACTGACCAGGGACCCTGCATACACGCAGATGCGGCACTGGCGCAGCAGACGCTGTGCCTTGACCGTGAGCAGCTCCGGATCGCCAGGACCGGCGCCGACGAATATGACTTTCATAATAAAACCCTATCGTTAAAGTTATTAATTTCTGCTTCTCCATTTTATTGATTCTTACCTATCGCACTTCGGTGCTACCAGAATCACCGCCAAATTCCCGGTATCCGCAGGCACATCACGTAGCTGATTCAGATCCAGTTCAACTCGCTGCTCCGGCAACCCGGCACGAGCGACAAACACGCTGCGCTCTATTGCTCCCCACTGGTCGAGTAGTTCAATCAATTGCGGCAGGTGATGGCCGATTTTCATGATGGCCACGCTGCTGCCGGATGTTATCAAGTCGCGAAGCTTTTTCACATCATTGGCTGCCGGGATGATGCTCAGCGGCTGCTCCCCTTCACCGAGTGGGCAGTGGGTGAGAGCGGCGGCGGTACTCACGGCGCTGATGCCCGGCACGGTTTCCACTTTGGCCTTTGGAAAAACCGCATACAGGGCGCGCAGCAGGTAGATGTAGGTGGAATAGAGCAGCGCATCACCCAGGGTGACCAGAGCCACATCCTGCCCGCCCTGCAAACGGCCGGCGATCACCTGCGCGGTCTCATGCCAGTGTTGTTGGCGCGTGGCGGCGCGGTCGGCCAGGGAGAAACTCACCGGCACGATGTCGCAATCTGCGCTCGCATAGGCGGCGGCGATATCGGCGACATGGTTCTGGCGGCTCAGCCGCGACTCCGGCACATAGATAGCGTCACTCTGGCGCAGCACGCGCACCGCTTTGAGGGTAAGCAGCTCCGGGTCGCCGGGGCCGACGCCAACTCCGTAAAACGTTCCCTGTTGCGGTTGGGTCATGCCGTCACCTCCTGATGGAGCAGGACAATGATGGTGCGCGATGCCAGGGTATTTTGGCGTAATGTCCTGGCATCACAAGTCTGAATCTTCTCTTCGGGCAGGGTGAGGTTCTCACACACGGTGGCTCGATACTTTTCTCCCAACTGCTCCAGCAGGTCGGCGGCCCATTCGTTGGCAGCGCTGGTCCCGGCGAGGATGGCGATCTTGCGCCAGGCTTGCAGTTCATCAATGGTTGCTCCGGGGGTTCGACCGTGGGCGCTGATAATACGCAGGTCGTGCCAGTCGATGCCCAGCCGGGCGCAGGCCACCTGCACTGAGCTTATGCCGGGGATCAGACGGCACTGTTCGCGGCCGAAATGCTCTTGAACGCGGCGTGCCAGACTGAACAGGCCACTGTCACCGGACACCAGCACCACCATACGCCGATCACGATGGTTCTCCATCTCCGCAAGCACGGCCGCAATATCGGCACCGACGGTCAGGCGCAGCGCGTCGCTGTCAGGGAATAGCTCCAGCAGGCGGCGTGCGCCGACCAGTACTTCGGCGGAATTTACGGCGTTATGCACCGCCGTGGTAAGGTAGTCGGCATGACCGGGGCCGCAGCCGGCGATGATGATGGGTGGCGTCATAACCGCGCCTCCTTAGGGTGGGGCAACCAGGGGTGCAAATCTCCGGCGCTGCCGAGGATCTCACCCTTGAGATTGATCAGCACCACCTGCCCTTGCCAGGAGGCGGGAAACGTCTCGGCGGTTTTGTGTTGAATAGCCTCGGCAAGACGATTCGCGACCCGATGGCGTTGTGTTGAAGTCAGGTGTTGCATAAACAGTCCTTCGACAGTGGTGCTGTCGGCAATGTTTTGTTTTATCACCTGAGCCGCCAGGTCAGCGACAAAGGGTACGGCACTCGGTGACTGGCTGGAGTGAGTATTCCACTGCCCCATGGCCAGTTTAGCCAGCTTGCCGGGGTGGCCGAGCAGCAACAGCGCCTCAAACGGCTGCGCTTGCGCCAGTTCCAGCATGTAACCCCACTCATTGCTCACTTCCACCACCTGTCGGCTTTTGAGCTGGAAGGCACGTAGAGCGGCGGTGCGACCCATATTGCCCGGCACAAACACAGGGGCAGTGGCGTGGCTGGCGATGCAGATATCCAGGGCGCATTTGAGCGACTCCTGCAGGGCCGAAGCGCTGAATGGCCGCACCCGCCCGCTGGTGCCGATGATGGAGATACCACCCTCAATACCGAGTTTAGGGTTAAAGGTTTTTGCCGCCAATTCTTCACCACCCTCCACAGCCACGGTGACCACGATGCCGTGGCTGGTAACTTCGCGAATAGCTGCGGTGATCATGGCGCGCGGCACCGGGTTGATAGCTGCTTCGCCTACACTCAGGGCCAGGCCGGGCTGGGTGACAATGCCGACGCCGGATCCAGCGCGAAAGTTGACATCCGTGCCACGAGACGGAGTGATACTTACTTGAATCCGGGCGCCGTGCGTGACATCGGGATCGTCCCCGGCATCCTTGATGATGCTGGCTTCGGCACCGTCATCGCAGCGCTTCAGTGACTCCACAGCCCACGCCAGACGGCTGTGGTCCGGCAGCTGGATCTCCACCTGCTCCACCCGTTGATTGCGAAACAACAACAGCGCCGCGGCCTTGGCGGCCAAAGCAGCGCAAGTGCCGGTGGTGATGCCACCCCTCAACCTAGCGCTCATGCCGTTGCGCCCTCCTGCCAACCGCGTTGCCCTATCCTGACTATCAGCGTGGTCATGTAGCTCAGCGGCGTCATGGGCCATTGACTCAAATCCTTGACCAGCAGTTCGTGATTCCCCTGTTCGCCGCAACTCACCAGGCGTGCGTGGCTGAGCAGGTTGCGCCGACGCAACAGATCCATCAGGGCTCCAATGCATCCGCCAGCTTTGTACAGCACCAGGGTTTCGCAGTGGTCGAGGGCCTGGTCTACCGCGTCGAGGTTGGTGGCAGACATCAGGGTCAGGCGGTCCTCCTGCAGGGTCAGCACTTCGGCAAAGCGGCTGGCCGAGGTTTGGAAGGCGCTGATGCCCGGCACCACGTGCAGGTGGTCGGCGGGCATATGATCGGCGAGGGACTGCAACAGGTAAGAGCTGGTGGCAAAGATCAGTGGATCGCCGAGGGTCACCTGGACCACGGACTGCCCCGCAGCGCAGCGTTGCACCATGTCATCAGCCAGTTGTTGCCAGCGTTGGCGAGTTTTCTGGTCGTTGCGCTCCATGGAGTAATTGATAATGCTGATTTCCTGGTCGGCTATAAATGGCCGCACTGCTTCGAGGGCGAGACTTTTAGCGGCGTTTTTAGCCTGGGGCGCCAGAATCACATCACACCGCTCCACCAGCTTCGCGGCGCGAATGGTAAGGAGATCAGGAGAACCCGGACCGATTCCAACCGCATAGAAATGCCCTGATTCAGGGGTTGCTTTGGATATATTCTTCATAAATAGCCTTCTAAAACCAGTAGCTCATCAGCCCTAAGGTACACAACAGCAGGAACAGCATACGTATGACCTGTGCGCTTACTGCCATTATCGTTCCGGGGCGTGGCCCCAGGATTGCGATATAGGTTGGCAGTGCATGTTTCAAGGTACGTATCGGTGCAGTGACCATGGAACCGAACAGAATAATGATAACAGCCTGATGGGTGGTTATGGCTCCCGAATCTATAAAATTGGCAGCAGCAATAGCTCCGTTGTATAAACTCAGGGCCTGGGCAGGTATCACCACCAGAGACTGTGCAGGTAGAAAATCAAAGGTAAACAGGTGCGGCATATTCTGGGCAAGCCATCGGAAAACACCAAAATATTCAAGGGTTGCCATCAGGGTAAAGGTTGGTATGAGATAGAAAATCAGTCGGGTCAGGGTATAACGGGAACGTTTCCACACTGTACTCCAGAATGTTCCTTTCTGCCTTACCTTTTTATGGCACGTACCCGGTTGTTCCCTGTTGATGACCTGATATTTTTCTCCAATACCCAGAGGTATTATAATAAGGCGACTTACCACGAGAGTAATGATGATTTGTGCGACAATGGCTACAAAACGCACGCCAAATAAAGCTGCTGTTGCTTCCCAGCCGAAAGCCATGCCGATGGGAACTACAAAGGTAGGTAGGTGGGCAAACAAAGACAGGGCTGAGACAATAAATACAGCTGTATAAAGCTCACGGTTGTTGAGCTGGCCGGTGTCACGATTGGAAACAAGCATACTATTGGCCACAGCTCCGGATTGAAATGCCATCAGAAATGCCGGACCTGATTCGCGGGATAAGCGGCCAAGTCCTGTCATGGGTAGTGTCAGCACCGAGAGCCAGCGCACAACTCCCGAGACCTCCAGAGCCTGGCCAATAAGTACGCCTACAATTATATAGCAGAGTAATTCAAACAATATCAGAGCTTTGCGTGGCCAGAACGAAAGATGGCGTTTCCAGCTACTGTAGTTTGAGGTTTTAGACTGCTTTTTATGCTCGGCAGCAAATATTCTTCCCGTATCACCTTCTGGAGAGAAGCGCGGGTTTTTTCCCTCATTGACCGTTTCGCTTGTATCTGCCGTTACAGCTTGTGTCGTTTGATATATATTTACATCGTTCGATGCCCATACTGCTGACACAGAAATCACGAGTATTGCTATAATTAGAAATGTGTATAAGCGCATATGCTTAATCGGAATCTTCACTCAGACGGGTTAGAGTCTGATCCAGATGTTCAAAGTAAATATCAAGGATGTCCTCGTTCCAGCCCAATGGCTTACTGCACGTTGTGTGTGTAGCTTGAATGATATTTTTCCAGCTCTCCCTGTCATCCCCCAGGACATCGTTTATGATGTGATCTCCGGCCACTATCATCAGTGGTATGAAGTTTATCCGGGAAGGCTTGCGTTTTCTTACCTCATCCAGCCCCGATGTACCCGGTGTCCCTTCGACGCTTGCAACTACCAGAAGGGGATATTGTGCCTCGATTGTAGCGGCAAACTTCTCCAGTTGAGTATTAAATTCAGGGTATTTGTCATTGCCGTGGGCCACAACAACAGTGGCTTCATCATTGATGATGTTTGAATCGAGAGCTGCAATGGCTGCTTGAATGTCAGCATCACTGCTAAGGAGTGCATCCCCGAAAGCTACCTGCAGTCCCCTGGTATCGACATTGTAAATTGAATGATATTCCTGCCCGGGAACCACATGCAGGCTTTGGAAGGCGATGCGCTTATAACCGCGCGAGCGCAGGTCATTTACCACCTCTGAGACATTACGGGTGATGATGCCGCGTTGTTTGAGTTTGTCGATAATGAATTGAGAGGTGAAGGCCCAATGTATTTCATACTCAGGGTAGCGCTCATAGGCACGGGTATTGATGAAATCAAACACTTGACGCGCCTCTTCCACCGAGGTGCCAAAAGCCACCAGGACAATGGCCGGGCGGGAGTTACCGACCGTATTGGCGCTTACAATCGACATGGTGCCTCCTGTTAAAATACATGCACTCAATAAAATCATCAGTATACGCATAAAAAATCCTTTTTATTTTAAGCACAGGGAACACAATGCGTGCAGACAAGCCACAGCCAGCGGACTCCCCCCACGTCGTCCATCAACCACGATGTAGGGCACCCCGGTGTTCTTGAGTTCATCCTTGCTTTCCTGCACATGGACGAACCCCACGGGCATGCCGATCACCAGCGCCGGGCACACCCCCTCCTCCAGAATCAGGCGGTTGAGCTCCAGGAGCGCCACCGGCGCATTTCCGATGAGAATGATGCCGCCGTCGAGGTGGGACGTGGCCTTGCGCACGGCAAAGAGTGAACGCGGCAGGCCATTGTCTCTTGCCTGGCTGGCGACATCGGCATCAGCGACATGGCACAGAATGCTCTCGCGCTCGTAGCCGGGATAAATCTGCTGCAGGCGCGCCACCGAGAGGCCGGAGCGGATCATGTTGCTGTCGGCGTACAGCGTGGCCCCGCGTTGCAAGGCTGCGGCGCAGGAGCTGAAGGCGTCATCACTGAAGCGGGTCTGCGCGGCAAGACTGAAATCTGCGGTGGTGTGGATGAGGCGGCGCACCACCTGCCATTGCGCGTCAGTGAAACCGCTGCGATCGGCCTCGGCGTCGATGGCGGCAAACGAGCGGCGTTCGATCTCCGCGCCACTGAGTGGTTGGGCATAGAGATTGTAGACCAATGGTCGTGTTGTGGATGTCGGGCTTTGAGATGATGTCATGGGATTAAACTCCCGCTGCAAAAGGCTGTAAACAAAGATCTTCCTACCAGACCGAACAGGGTGATCAGGACAGTAGTCCAGATCATCAGGCGCAGGCTCGCGCTGATGTGCCACGCGCTCAGCGCCTGATCGGCGTCGCCGATATATGGACGAAACGATGGCTGACCGAAATATTGGTTTTCGCCGCCGAGGCGCACATGCAGTGCCCCGGAAAAGGCGGACTCAATCTGTCCACCGTTGGGGCTTGGGTGATTGTGGCAGTCGCGGCGCAGAATGCGCCAGGCGTTGCGGGCGTCGAGCCCTGCCAGAGCTGCTGCCGGAATGGTGATGAACGCGGTTAGGCGAGCCGGAATAAAATTGGCCGCGTCGTCGAGGAGTGCGGCGGCACGCCCGAAATGCTGATAGCGCTCGGTCTTGTAGCCGAAGGTGGAATCGAGGGTATTGATTGCCTTGTAAGTCATGGCCGCCACCGGACCGCCGACCAGGGCGAACAGCAGAGGTGCAGTGACACCGTCGACGGTGTTTTCGGCCACGCTTTCCACGGTGGCGCGACTGATCTCGGCTTCGTCCAACTGGTCCGTATCACGTCCCACCAGACGGGCAATCTCGACGCGGGCCGCAGGCAGATCGCGCTGCAGCAGTGGTTGCTGCACGGCACGGGCGTGATCGCTGAGGCTGCGCCCTGCAAAGGTGGTGTAGAGGACAATGATCGCCAGCCCATCGCCGAGAAGCGGATGAATGGCTGCCGCACCATAGACCAGGGCGGCGCTGATAAGGGCGCTGCCGCCGACAATCACCACCACCGTGACCAGCCCGGCGCGAAAGCCATCGTCCAGGCGACGGCGCAGCGAGACTTCCAGCCTCAGGGCAGTGCGCCCGATTGCCTGCACTGGATGGGGCCAGCGCCGGGGATCACCGCACACAGCATCGAGGGCCAGGGCCGCGAGTATATGTATCCACAGCGGCATCACAGGCCGATCCTCCGGTATATGGTGTCCATGTGGAGGGCGGCGCGTACCGTGTCGGCAAGGCGGTCAAAGGCCGGCTCCAGATCATAACAGGCGCGGATGCGACCATCGCACAGCCAGCCGCGGCGCTGGCGCAATTTGTCGATAAACCAGCGCCGGAACGGGTCGGCATCGAACATCCCGTGCAGATAGGTTCCCCACACACGCCCCGCGCGCATGGATCCGCCGATCAATTCTCCCCTTTCGTTGCGCGCCACCGGTTGCAGCCCGCTCGTATTAGTGCACCCGTGGTGGATCTCATATCCGATCAGGTCATGCCCTGAAGGAAGATGGCGGCAGCAGGTCTGTACCGTAGTTTTGTCCGGTTCCAGACAGGTATCAAGGGGCAACAGACCTAGTCCCGCGATGCAGGCATTGGTTCCTTCAATGGCATGGGGGTCACGCAGGGTGGTGCCGAGCATCTGGAAGCCGCCGCAGATACCGATGATCTCACAGTGGTCATCATCGGTCAGCTGCAGCAATTTATTCGCGATCCCGGAACTGCGCAGATGGAGCAGATCCGCAGCGACATTTTTGCTGCCGGGGATTATTACCGCGTCAGGGCGGCCTAACTGATCGGCATGCCGGACCACGCGCACCCGCACGTCGGGCTCGATGCTCAGCGGGTCGACATCGGTAAAGTTGGAGATATGCGGCAGATCGACGACGGCGATGTCGAGGCAATCACCGCTGATTGGATCATCTGCAGCATGAAGCGTTCCCTGTTTGAATGACACCGAATCCTCCTCTGGTAGACCGAGGCGCTCCAGATAGGGAACCACCCCGAGTACCGGCATTCCTGTATGGCGAAGAGTGATATCGAAAGCACTGCCCAGGAGAGAGGCATCACCGCGAAAGCGGTTGATGACAAATCCGGCCACCTGATTACGCTCCGTTTCGTTGAGTAGTTCCATGGTGCCGACGAACGAGGCGAATACACCACCGCGGTCGATATCCCCCACCAGCAGCACCGGGGCCTCGGCGTAGCGTGCCATATTCATGTTAACGATGTCGCCTGATTTGAGGTTGATCTCAGCCGGGCTACCAGCTCCTTCGAGGACCATCACCTGATGCTCTGCGGCCAGGCTGTCGTAGCTGTGTTTAACCTTCTCGAAGATATCGCGCTTGTGTTCGGCATAGGCGCGGAAATGGAGCGAACCGACCGCCTTGCCGTGGATGATGATCTGCGAGCCGGTGTCGCTGTTGGGTTTAAGCAGCACCGGGTTCATGCGTACATCCGGGTCGAGACGGCAGGCCTGGGCCTGCATCACCTGAGCGCGCCCCATTTCGCCGCCATCGCGGGTGACGAAGGAGTTGAGCGACATATTCTGCGCCTTGAACGGCGCCACATCGTAACCGTCCTGATACAAAATGCGGCACAGGGCGGCGGTGAGTACGCTTTTGCCCGCATTAGAGCCGGTGCCCTGAAACATGATGGCTGGGGTTTTGCGTTTTTTTGCTGTAGCCCGACGCGGGGCAAGCAGAGTGCTGAGCACCTGTTCGAGCTGCTGTTGATCCGCGGCTGGACGCACGGCAACGCGGAAGAAGCGATCATCGAGTCCGGCAAAGTTATCGCAGGCACGCAGGGCAATACCCTGGCGCAGGGACTGCTCGGTCAGTTGCACGGCATTGAGTTTTGGATGCTCGAGGCGGCAGAGCAGAAAGTTAGCGCTACCGGGAAACACGGTGATACCCGGCAGTTTCTCCAATAGTTCATGTAACGCCTGGCGCTGTTCACGCACAAAGGCGCGGCTGCGTTGGCGGTATTCGTCATCGGCCAGAGCGGCCCGGCCTACCTCTTGCGCCAGGGTGTTGACGCTCCACAATGGTTGCAGGCGACGACAGCGTGCCATGAGTTCGGCAGCGCCGAGAGCCATGCCGAGGCGCAGTCCGGCGATGGCGTAGGTCTTGGTCAGCGACTGCAGGACAATGACATTATCCGGCCGCTCATGACCGAGGCTGTCGGTCACCTCGCTGAGTTCAAGGAACGATTCGTCGATGAGAAACGAGGTTTGCGGATGACGCCGGGCTAAACCGCGCAGATCTTTCACACCCAGCATTGTGCCGGTGGGGTTGTTGGGCTGACCCAGGATCACCAGGGTGTCGGCGCCATGGTCTGCATCTAAACCCGCTTCGAGGATATCCATCTGCAGGGCAAAGCCATTATTTTCATTTAAAGCAATAGTTTCGACGTGCATGCCGTGGAGGCGCGCTACCTCGTCATAATCGGCATAGCTGGGCACCGGCACCACCAGTCGTGTCTTTGACAGCCCGCGTATCAGCAGATGGAGCAATTCGCTGGCTCCATTGCCGATCAGCACCTGGGCCGGGTCGGCGGCAAAACGCTCCGCCACCGTTCGGGTCAGCGCAGTACAGTATGGATCAGGATAGTGGGCGAGGTCGCTGATGTTGGCGCTGATCAGGGGGCGCAGCCACTCTGGTGGTCCCAGCGGGTTGAGGTTGGCGGAAAAATCCAACAGTTCGTCGGTCTCCAGACCACTGCGTTGGCTGAGGTCGGTAAGGTTACCGCCATGCTGATGGCGAAGCTGATTCGGCGTCATGATAGCCCTCCATGAGGCAGAACCAGCACCGCCGCGATAATGGTAATCAGCTCAGCCAGTTCACAGGTGGCGCCGAGGGTATCGCCGGTGAAGCCACCAATCTTACCGCGGCAGTAAAAGCCGAACAACAGCGTGGCCACCAGGGCCAGGGCGGCGATGATCAAGCCATGACCGTGAAGCGCCATCAAAGCCGTAACCAGCAGCAGCGAGACAGCCAGCCAGGCATGACGTGGTTCAGCCTGCTGGTGCGTCAATGATGCCAATCCTCCGGGGCGGGCGTAGGGCAGACTGGTCAGGGGCAACACCAGGGCCACACGTCCGGCCAGCGGGGTCAGCAGGATCACCGCCGAACGGGTATCACCGGTCAGTGAAGCGAAGGCGGTAAATTTGAGCAGTAGCAGAGCGGCAATGGTCAGCGCACCCATGGCACCGACACGGCTGTCCTTCATGATAGTCAACATGGTGTCACGATCACGCGAACTCATAAAGGCGTCGGCACTGTCGGCTACCCCGTCTATATGCAGGCCGCCGCTGACGCCGATCAGCGCTACCACCAGCAGGGCGCTGGGCAGCAGAGTACCTGGCAACAATGCACAAAGCACATGATCAAGCAGTGCCATGGTCAGACCGATGAGCAGTCCGATCACCGCATACCAGTTAAGACTGCGTGACAGTGCGGTATCATCGCCGCACCAGGCACAAGGTACACGCACAATGGTGAGAAAGCTGAGGGCGGCAAAGAATGGTTTCATGCTTGATGCTCTCTATTCGTTGGTTTTTCGGCCTGGGATACGCAGGCTTCCTCAAAGGTAGCGATTTGGGTGAGCACAGCCACGGCCGCTTCGACCAGGTTCATGGCCAGGGCCGCGCCGGTCCCTTCTCCGAGGCGCATCTGCAGGTCAAGCAATGGTTTCTTTTTCAGGTGTTCCAAAGCGATGCGGTGCCCCGGTTCCACACTGCAGTGGCCGGCGATCATGTAATCACGGCTTGCCGGAGATATGCTGGCGGCTACCAGCGCTGCGGCGGTGGAGATAGTACCGTCGATCACCACGGGTTTGCGCTGTGCAGCGGCACCGAGGATCAGACCGGCAATGGCGCCGATCTCAAATCCCCCCACCCTGGCCAACACGTCGAGACCGTCATCAGGGTTGGGCTGATTCAGAGCCAGAGCCCTGTCGAGTACAGCGATTTTATTATTCAGCGCCTCATCATCCAGGCCGGTGCCGCGTCCGGTAACGGTAGCGATATCGCAGCCGCACAGAGTGGCGATGATGGCGCTGGAAGGGCTGGTGTTGCCTATTCCCATATCGCCAGTAGCGTAGAGATCAGTGCTGGAAGCCAGGTGTTCGGCCACTTCTATGCCAATTTCGATAGACTGGATCGCCTGATCTCTGCTCATAGCCGGTCCCTGAGAAAAATCAGCCGTGCCTGCGGCGATTTTGCGATTCCATAGAGCCTCATGCCGGTACAGCTCCGTCAGATCCCCGGCAACCCCGGCGTCAACAACCACAAGATCAGCGCCGACGTGGCGGGCGAAGGCATTAATACTCGCCTTGCCGTGGAGGAAATTACGCACCATTTCCACGGTCACAGCCTGGGGGAATTTACTTACCCCGGCAGCGACAATGCCGTGGTCACCAGCCATAACCGCGATGGACTTGCGCTTGACCATTGGCGTCATGGAGCAGGTCAGGGCGGCGAGGTCTTCAGCTGTATCCATCAACTGACCCAGGGACCAGTGAGGGATGGCAAGTTCTTCAAGGCGGGCGCGCGCCCGTTGACGCATCCCGCTGTCAGCCGGAATGATCGTTTCTAGGGTAGTATCGAGTAATGCGTTGTAAACTGAGGACATGTGTCTTCCTTTATGGCTTTTTAAGTGTTAGAGGCAGGCCGGAAACCATAAAAACAGCTTCATCCGCATGGGCGGCCAAGGCCTGATTGCAGCGTCCCACCAGATCGCGGTAGTTGCGCGAGAGACCATCTGCCGGGACAATGCCCATGCCTAGTTCGTTGGAGACGAAAATCACCGTGCGTTTCCCACGCCGGGCGGCATCAATGACGTTTTCTGTAGTGGTCTGCATCCAGTCTTCGGAGAGTGGTTTACTGTTTGTATCCGCCTGATACAGCAGATTGTTGATCCACAGGGTAATGCAGTCCACAAGGACTATGCCGCTATCACGGGTTGTACTCAGAGCTGTTGCCAGCTCTATTGGTTCTTCAACGGTGTGCCAACAATTTCCCGCACGGCGCTGACGGTGGAGTTCAATGCGTGCAGCCATCTCTTCATCGAGTACCGGACAGGTGGCAACATATGTATGTGGGCCTGCAAGGGACAAGGCGCGCTGCTCGGCATAGCTGCTTTTGCCGCTGCGCGCACCGCCACTGATATACAGTAGATGGTTGCCTGAGCTTTTATTTGCCATGGTTGTACAACCCCGTGAGGACAGCGTGGGGACCACCTGTTTCCAGGGTGGCATAGCCGGCGCGCCTGAGGGTGAATTTAAGATGATCGTACAGTGGCCAGTGAAGCAGTGCACAGATCAGGCCGCGCAGCACTCCACCGTGACTGACAATGGTAAGATGACTGCATTTTTCGGCATGGATAGCGGCAGCGACAGATTCAATCCGCTGATGAAAATGCGCCATTGATTCACCTCCCGGGAAGGAAAAACCGGGTGCAAACTCCGCCCATTGATCAACCTTGCGCGAATCCTTTTCAAGTATCTGCGCGAAGGTAAGACCTTCCCATGCGCCGAAATCAATTTCATGCAGCTGTGGATCAATACTGACTGCGCATCCAAGGTATTCACACAAGGGATGCGCGGTCTGGCGTGCACGCTGAGCCGGGCTACACCAGACGCGCTCAATGGGAGGCGCTGTAGATTGTGATATTCTTTGTATCAGCTCTTCAGCCTGATTCAGTCCCGCAGCGCTCAGGGGTACATCAGTGCGCCCGATATAGTGCGCGTCCAGTTTTGCGGCGATGTCACCATGTCTGATCAGCGTGATGTGTTTATTCATCCAGCGGCTTCTTTCGCAAAATAAAAAAATCCCCGCAACCAATAGACAATAGAGGTTGCGGGGATTCCGTATTTAATCCACGTATCTGGTTCTGCCGTCTCATAACCACGAAGACGGGACGAACAAATGAATCGGCCGTGTACCTGACTGACGACGTATGAACGCCGAACACAGTGGCGGGTCCGCGACGGATTTTCACCGTCTTCCACGATTCCGATTATTTTATATGTAATGCTTCAACGACATTAGCAGAAAACATAGAGGGTGTCATCATCTATTGTCATCAGCAGCAATATAAGTCTATATGTGTTGAATATCGCCATATCGAAAACACTGCTTACTGTCAGGGCACTATGGACTCGCCATCCTCGCCCCTACACTCAGCCTGGGTACACCAACCTATACACGCCAGCAAAAACCAACAAAAAAGCCCTTAACCGTAATTGGCTAAGGGCTTGATTTTTATGGCGATCCCGGCAGGATTTGAACCTGCGACCTATCGCTTAGGAGGCGATTGCTCTATCCAGCTGAGCTACGGGACCGAACCCGAGGGGTTATAACG
>Ga0182239_1000210_pt1 | contig 22057 bp, 24 predicted proteins | sample hydfrate6_PW_210_FD_132456 | JGI IMG/M metagenome (GOLD analysis project Ga0182239, IMG submission 132456) | Subsurface microbial communities from deep shales in Texas, USA - hydraulic fracturing test 6_PW_210 | ecosystem: Environmental > Aquatic > Deep subsurface > Shale gas/oil reservoir >... | reverse complement strand
TACCAATTAATTTGACTTGCTCTTCTGCAAGAAATTGACCTGGTTGAGATAGCTCTCTTTTTGGAGTAAGACTGTAACCTTTACCAAAAAGCTCATCAATATCATCTTGAGATAAATGAACATGTCTGCCTGATGCTTCTAATGTTATTGTTTTTTCATTATCTATATCCAGGTTTATATCTTTACTTAAAGTTTCCTTTATTATTTTTTCAATTTGATTTTTCAATTCTGATTCTAACATTAATATTCACCTCTAAAATTCAAGATTTTAGTTCCTCAATTATTGAGCAGCTTTAACTACCCACTTTTTTATTTTAGTATACTGAAAACTATAATTAATTTTTTCAACCATATTAATTAATTCTTCAATATCTTTTATTTTTTTATTATTATAAAAAATTTCTTTAGATATTATTATAGCAAATTCTTGAGCAATTGTTCTTTTTTCTATATTTTCTATTTTTTTTAAATCTAAACAAAGACCTTCATCATATAATCTGCTAATTATTGTTAGTGAAATAAAAGAAAGTGTCTGATATAAATATTCACTAAAATATTCTTCTAAATTCATAAATGATAAATCAGCTTTTCTGTAAATTAATTTACTAAATTTATCTTTAAATGAATTATACATATTACTAACGAATTTCAATATATATTTTTGATATTTTTTTCTGTGAACATTATAATCCATTCCCAGTAAAGAAGAATAATTTAAAAATAAATTACCAATCAATCTTCCCATATCAAAAGAAGGAAGGCCAAAACCCGCAAATTCTGTATCAAAAATTTTAATTTTATTTTCATCTACAAAAATATTAGAACTATGAAAATCACCATGCATTAATGAAATTTTTTTATTTTTAAAAATAGATCTAATCTCTTTTGTTTTTCTAATAATTTTCTGATCCTGACGATATTCTAAAATTTTATCTTTGATAAAAGGATTTATACTTCTATTTTCAGGTTTTAAAACGGCTCTAATGAAAATTAAATCATCCCAAACATTTATTGTATCTGATTTATTAAAAAAATTGGAAAGTCTATTAAATTCTTTTTCCTTCAAAAAATATTTAGAACTATAAAAGGCAGTTTTAGCTAAAAAAGAAGCTATTTTATCATCAATATTTTCAAATCTCTTTCTTCTTATCAAAGCACTTCTTAAAAGAAACATTTTCTCTATATATTCAAATATTATTATGTTGTTATTATCATCGAACAAATACACTTCTGGTACATAGCCAGGACACGTATTCCGCCAAAATTTTAAAGAATAAAATTCTGAGTAAATTCTTTTTTTTGGCAGAGGGATTTCCACATTTTCTAATGCTGCTTTTCTCACATAAGAAAGAACCTGTTTTAAAACAACTTTATTATTGTTTTCATCTTTAATTAAGAATAAATTATTTGCATAACCATTGACACTTAAAGTATTAGAATTTAGATTTTTAGCAGAAATTTGTTTGGAGTTAGCAAAGATTTTTCTTTTTTCTTTAATATATTCAACTGCCTCTTTTTCGGTAATCATTTCATTTAAATTCATTTTATATTCGCCTTCCAGTGAAATTTAAATTTACTTTTTTGAAATATAATTTGATAATTTATTTATACCTGTACCAGTTAAAGAACTAGTTAAAAATATTTTTTCAGCTCCTGCCATTTTTAGGATATTTTTAGCATATCCAATATCAGCTTCTTCTGCATCAATTTTTGTTACAATTCCAATTACAGGTCTAGTAAATATAGAAGCAAATGTTGGAGGCAGAAAATACTGGTCTGCACTAGCATCAGCGACTAAAGCAATTATCTTAGCCTCCTGAGCCGCAGAAATCAAAGCTGTATAATACTGTCGGTTTTCTATATATTCTCCAGGTGTATCGATAACCTGCTCTTCAAATTCTAAACTCTGAGTTCTAATATCAATTTCTTGATATTTTTTTCCTTTTAATACTCTTAATAATGTTGTTTTTCCAGCCTTTGTCCCACCAATTAAAATTATATCTTTCATTAAATTATGACCTCGTAATCTCTGTTATATCGAAACCCAAAACATTTTTTAACAAATTCAAAATATTTTTAAGAGCAGATTCAACACTTGAAACTTTCCCACTTATAACCAAAGAACCACTAAAACGATCAATAAATCCAATTTCTATATCTGCATTTTTACTAGCAGAATCTGCGGCAATTATAGCAGCTTCACTTGGAGTAATTGTTAAAATTCCAAGTGCCTCATGTTCTTCATTTAGACCAATTTTTTTATAAATATCAGCTGAAGGATGGGCGATTAAATGAACTAGAGTCACCTGTTTTCCTGGTACATATTCTTGTATTACTCTATCTTTTTTATTATTTAATTCTGCCATGTTATCTCCTCCGGAAATAAATAGAATGTTTACCCTACAAATTCTTTAATTACATCTTTAATATGATCTTCTACAACATTTCTTGCTTCTCTAGCAATTACTAATTCTTCATTTGTAGGAATAACATAAACATCTACCTTAGAATTTTCAGAACTAATTTTAACTTCTTTTCCACGACAATCATTATTTTTATCATCAATTTCCATTCCTAAAAAATCCATATTAGATATAATTTTTTTTCTAACAGAAATTGCATTTTCCCCAATACCAGCAGTAAAAATTAATAAATCAACTCTACCCAGCAAAGCTGCATATGAGCCAATATATTTTTTAGCTCTGCGACAAAAAATATCAATAGCAAGCTGGGCTCTTTTATTACCAGAGTCAGCCTCTGCGCCAATATCTCTAAAATCATTACTAATTCCAGAAATACCCAGAACTCCACTTTTAGAATTTAAAGCTTGATCAATTTCATCGATGCTCATATTTCTTTCTTTCATAATATATGGTATTATACCTGCATCAAGATCACCAGATCGAGTTCCCATTACCAAACCCTCTAAAGGCGTTAAGCCCATACTTGTATCAATTACTTTCCCTTGATCAATAGCTGTTATACTGGCTCCATTACCTAAATGACAGCTAATTATTTTTAAATCATTATAATCTTTATCTAATAATTCCGCTCCTCTTTCTGATACATATTTATGAGAAGTACCATGAAATCCATATCGACGAACACCATTTTCTTGATACCACTTATAAGGAATAGCATATAAATAAGATTTTTCAGGCATAGACTGATGAAAAGCAGTATCAAAAACACCAACATCAGGAGTATTTGGCATTAATTTTCTACTAACTTCAATTCCCATAATATTTGCAGGGTTATGTAAAGGCGCTAATTTAATATTCTCCTTTAAAGCATTAATCACCTCTTCATTTATTAAAACAGAACCAGAAAATTTTTCTCCTCCATGAACAACCCTGTGTCCAACTATATTTATTTGATTCATATTTTTTAATACACCATATTCTTTACTTTGCAATATTTCAAGTACCATTTCTATAGCCTGGTTGTGATCTTTAATTTTTTCTTCTATTTCGATTTCATTTTCAGCTTCAGTTTCATAATTTAAATATGAAATATTCTCTCCAATTTTTTCTACAAGTCCTTTAGCAATTACTTTTTCATTTTTTATATTTATTAATTGATATTTTAAAGATGAACTTCCACAATTTAAAACAAATACATTCATATTATCTATCCCTTCTTAAAATGTTAATAAGCTCTTCTCAATATTTTTATAATATCTTTTTTTTCTATAGAGCGTGGATTACTTTTTAACATTAATTCTTCTTTTAGAGCTAATTCTGCTATATATTCAAATTTATCTACTCCAAAATCATCTAAACTATAATCTAAACCAATATCTTTTTTAATTTTTTTTACTTCTTCTACTGCTTTATAAGCTGCTTCCATTTCAGTTATATTATCAATATTAATTCCCAAAAAGTATGCAATGTTAGCAAATTTAGCTGGATTTGCAATAATATTAAATTCCATAACATATGGCAAAATTATTGTATTTGCTAAACCATGAGGAATATTGAATTGTCCACCCAAAGGATGAGAAATTGCATGTACCAAACCTAATCCACAGTTACTAAGTGAAATACCGCCAAATAAACTGGCAAGCGACATTCCTGCTCTTGCTTCCATATTATTTCCATTTCCTACAGCAGGTCGAAGATAATTTTTAACCATCTCAATTCCTTTGGTAGCAATCATTTCGAAAGGTAAAACTGCAGCATGAGAAACATATGATTCAATGCAGTGACTTAGTGCATCCATTCCACCGATTGCAGTCAAATGAGGTGGTAAAGTCTTAGTCATAGTAGGATCAACAATGCTAATATCTGGCGCTAAATTTTCATCAGCCACAGCAAATTTCTTTTTAGTATTTTCATCTTTAATAACTATTGCTTTAGTAACCTCACTTCCCGAACCAGAAGTTGTAGGTATTGTAATTAATGGTAGTTCATCAGCAATTAATTTTTCTGCTAATCCTTCATTAGAAAATGAAGCTCTAATTGCCTTAGCTGTATCAATTGGACTTCCTCCACCAATTGCAACTAAAGCATCTATCTTATTTTCTAAAAGAAATCCAATTCCTGAGTTAACAATTGCAATAGTTGGATCTGGTTTTACTTGATCAAAAATAAAATAATCAAAATCAGATTTTTTAAGTATTTTTTCAACCTTATCTATTAGTCCAGCTTCTATAATTCCTTTATCAACAACTAACATAACTCTTTTTACACCAAAAGATTTCAAACTAGCATTTAATTCTTCTATTTTATTTTCGCCAAATTTTATTTTTGTCTTTATTTGAAATTCAAAGTTAAATAAACTCATATATCCCACTCCCTGCTGAAACTTAAAAGTGCTGATTTCAAAATTTTAAATAAACCATAATTAAATAAATTTATAATAATGTTGCAAAAACTTCTTTATCTGGAGAAGAAATCATAATTTTATTATACAGCATACCCGAATCTTTACCAGTATTAGCTCCTGCCTTTAAGGATTGTTCAACAGCACTAACATCACCGGTAAAGCTAACATAAGCTTTTCCACCTAAACCTGTTCCCAGTCTGACTTGGATTAAATCTACTTGAGCTGCTTTTGCTGCTGCATCAGCACCAATAATTGCACTAGCTATTCCAAAATATTCTAATACTCCAACAGCATTTATTTTATCGATTTCAGTGGTACCATTGATAGCACTCAAAATCTGATTGTGGACTCTAGGAATAACCATGTGATCAACCACAAATGGGTCACCTGCAGCTACACCGGATTCAACTGATGAATTTACTGCACCAACTTTTCCGGATATTAATATAGTATATTTACCAGGACAGGTAGGCTGAGCAAGTATTAAATCAATATCAGCTGCTTTTTTCATTATGTCTGCCACTTTTATACCCTGGCTTATTGAATTAAACTCCAATAGTCCAATTGTAGTAATCATGATACCACCTCTGATTTTTTAATTATTATTTCATTATTATCTGCAAAAGTTACTTTTCCTTTAATTGAAGCATGAATATTAACACTTAAAGAATTTGCTTTTGCTTTAGCTATTTGATCTCCTTTATTAACATTATCTCCTACCGCAATTTTTTTAACTGCAGGTGCTCCTATATGCTGTACAAGTGGGATCTTAACCTCTTTTATATTCGCTTCTATATTTTCTTCTATTTCTTGGTGTTTATACTTTGAAAGATTAATTCTTGCTATTTGTCTTTCAGTAGGGATTTTTCTAAAATCCAGCATAGGGTGAGCCTGATAATTTTCTTTTTGGCTTTCATATTTTTCATCTATTTTATCTTTATAATAAATATTTACTAATCTAGGAGAAAGCCCCATAGGACAAGCATAAAGTTCACAAACTCCACATTCACAACAAAGCTGCGCTGATTTCAATACTTCTTCATCATCAGAATAAGCAAGTGCACGCATTATTTTATGTGGTTCAAGTTCATGTCCTATTAAAAATCTTGGACAAAAATCTGTACACATCCTGCACTGGATACAGGCTGCTTTTGCCTGATTTTTTATATGCTCTATGCTTTGTTTATTTCTTTCAATTATAAAATGATCTTTTGGTACAACTATAACTGCACCATCTCTTTTTGTTATAACTACTTCTTCTGCTTCATTTTGACTTAAATTTTGACCCATCATTGGCCCACCAAGAATAATTGAATATTCCTCTAAACTACTTCCTCCAGCAGTTTCAATACATTTTTTTACTGAAGTTCCAATAGGGACTTTAATAATACTCGGCTTATTAACTTCACCTAAAACAGATACAAATTTATCAGTAACAGGAGTGCCTTCAAGAGAGTAATAAGTATTTTTTAATGTACCAACATTTGTTACTACAGCTCCAACATCTATCGGTATACCACCTTCTGGTACTGTTCTGCCGGTGATTTCATATACAAGTATTTGCTCATCTCCTGCAGGATAAAAACTTTCCATTAAAAAAAACTCTATTCCATAATTTCTTTTTTTACTAATTTCTTTTAGGCAGGCTATTTCTTTTTTATATTTCTTTTTTAGGGCAAATACTATTTTTTCTGCGCCCATATTTTCTGCAACCTGATTAATTGCTTCAATTATCTCAGCTGCAAAATTACGCATAAGATATTTGTCAGTCATTAACAGAGGCTCGCATTCTGCTCCATTTATTATCAAATATTCTGCCTGACAATTATATTTAACATGAGTAGGAAAACCGGCTCCACCAGCTCCTACGACTCCTGCTTTATATATATCATCAATTAGACTCATATCAATACTCCTCTCAATTAAAAACTAATAACTTAGATAATGGAAAAACCATCTACTAATACACATCTTCTTTTTCGAGTAAAACTTCTAGCAGAAGTTAATCCTTCTCCGGTAGGTCCAGCAATAGTAAAGGTAGCATATCCTTCTCCACCTGCTCCAATACCAGCATAAGAAGGAGCATTTTTTACATAAATAGTTGTTTCTATTTTTTTAGCAAATTTTGTTAAATTATCAACATTTTTAGAGTGGATCATAGCTGTATGACGATTACCTTCTTCAATATCAACTCCCATTTCCATAGCTTCATTAAAATTCTTAGCCCTAACTAGAGGAATAACCGGCATCAATTGCTCTTTTTGCACAAAGGGATGCTTCAAATCTACATCAACTACTACTAGACGAAGATCTTCATTTTTTGCTTTTAATCCAGCTTTATTTAAAATATAAGCTGCATCTTTTCCCACTAGACTTTTATTTATTGAACCATCATCATTTAAAATCACTCTTTCTAAAGCTTTTATATCATATACTAATTGAGCACTTTGATTTGTCATTTCAGTTAATAAAGAATCAGCAATATTTTCTAAAGCTACAATAGCTTTTTCTGAAGTACAGGGTAAATTATTATCAAAACTTGCTCCGTTTATGATATCTTTTGCAACTCTTTTTAAATCAACAGTGTCATCTACTAAAACCGGAGGATTACCGGCACCAGCTCCAATAGCTTTTTTCCCGGAAGAGAGCGCAGCATTCACTACCCCAGGGCCACCAGTTGCAACAATCATTGCAATTCTATCATCTTTCATACAGCTTTCAACTGTCTGTAGAGTTGGCTCACTAACAGCAGTCAGTAAATTTTCCGGTCCACCCGCTTCTACAATTGCCTTATTTAGAACTTTAATAATATATTTAGAAACTTTTTTAGCTCCTGGATGACTGTTAAAAACAACTCCATTACAAGCTGCTATCATTGATATAGCATTAGAAATAATAGTTTCTGTTGGATTTGTAACAGGTGCAATAGAACAAATCACTCCAAAAGGAGCCTCTTCTACAATTGTTAGCCCTTTTTTCCCGCTATAAGCTTCAGTTCTTAAATCTTCTGTACCAGGAGTCTTATATATTGCTAAATTATTTTTAGTTATTTTATCTTCAACACGACCCATTTCAGTTTCTTCTACGGTCATTTCAGATATTTTTTCTACATGTCTTGAAGCTTGTTTTCTCATAGATTCAATGATTTTTTCTCTTTCTTCAATAGAATAATTTAACTGCAGACATTCTTGAGCTTTTACTGCTTCAGCTATAGCTCCATCCATTGTCGAAAAAATTCCATTATTTTTAATTTTAGTACTAAAATCATTAGCCTTTTGCGAATTATTTAATGAACTTATTACTTGATTTACAATTTCATCTAATTCATTTTCTTTAATTTTCAATTTCTTTCCTCCTTCATTAATTGCTTGTATATCTGTTTTTAAAAAAATTAACTGCAGACTTTGCTACTTCAATATCTTCTTCAACACTACCTCCACTGACACCAACTGCCCCAATTACCTCATCATTAAATTTAATTGGAATGCCACCCCCAAAAACAACTATCTTGTCACAGCTCGTATCAAGCCCATACAACATTTCTCCCGGTTCGGTTAAAGTTTTTAACTTTTCTGTAGTCATTCTCAAGGAATAAGCAGTATAGGCTTTGGCGGGCGCTAATTCGATACTAATTGGAAGTGCTCCATCCATCCTGTTAAAATAAACTAATTTTCCATCATTACCAATAATAGCTATTGAAACAGGGACATTAATTCTTTTTGCTTTTTCTAAACATTTTTGAGATAATTTTTCCGCTATCGTTAAGCTAAGTTTCATTTTGATCACCCATAGTTTTCAAAACTTTTAATACTTTCTCTGTAATCTGTCCAACTAATTCTCTATTATCAGAGACTCTTGCCATAATATATAATAAATCAGAAAGTCGATTTATATAACTTTTTAAAGTCTTAGAATAATTTAAATCTTCACCCTCAGCTGCAATCATTCTTCTTTCTACTTTTCGGCAGATTGTCCTACTTATATCGAATAAGCTCCCTATTTCACTCTCTCCTGGAACAATAAATCTTTTAAAACTAAATTTACTTTGATAAAGATTCAATTTGTCTTCTATATAAGTTAATTGAACTGATGAAATTTGTTCTTTAGGCTTTTTGGAAAGAGAAGCCATCTCAGCTGCTGCCGTAAATAAATCTTTTTGGATGTTATAAATAATATTTTTAAGATCAGAATATTCAATTTTGGAACGAATTAAACCAAGATAAGAATTTAATTCATCGACAGCTCCATATGCTTCAACCTGTGGATCAGATTTTTTTATCCTTTCTCCACTTAAAAGGCTTGTATTACCTTTATCACCTCGTTTAGTTGCTATCGACATCTCTTCACCTCCCTAAAACTCCCTTTCATCTAACTCTATTTCATCAATAATACCAACTATTGCCATATCAATGGGACTGTTAGAAAATTGATCAACTTTACGAGCAGCACTACCTTTAGCTACTAAAACTCTTTCTCCAACTCCTGCCCCAACTATATCAATCGCAACTAAACAATCTTCTTTTTTGGGCTTTCCAAAAAGTGGTCTTATAACAAGTAATTTTGAACCTCTTAAAGACTCATCTTTTTGAGTTGCCACAACATTACCGACTACTTTTGCTGTAAACATATTATCATCCCTTTTTCTTCTGCTACTTCTCTTGCATATGGTGTTATTATTGAATTCATATTTAAATAAACTTTTTCTATATTATTAGATAATGGATTAATATCTCTGTAAGTAATTACTTTTGAATCAATATAAATACTGTTATTATTTGACTTATCTGAACTAGAAATATTATCTTTTGAATTGAATTCATTTATAAAACTTTTATCCTCACCATTTAATATTGAAAAAGATTTTTCAGCAAGTTCACCTGCGTCAATCAATTCAATTCCATAAGACTGTATTTTTTTTAAATGATTCTGATTTTCTGATTTTAAAGATGGAGAATAATTATTAAATCCAAGTTTTTTCCAACCTTCTCCATTTAAATCTGCTGCATTAGATGCTGCAATAACTGGAACAGACAACATTAATGCTCTAAAAATATAATCTAAAAGACATGTGTCTACAAAATGTGCTGCCAGCTTTGCAGCAGTATTACGAGTTAAAATTGGTATCAATACTAAATCATTCTCTTTAACTTTATTAATCTGCATTGATTTTTGATTAATTTGCTGTTCAAATTCACATCTTATCTTATTATGATTATGAATTTCCTTTGCAGATTCTGAAAAAATAAAATTCCAGATTATATTATAATTATCATCTATTTTTTTCAATTGAGATAAAGCTTCTTCAAATTCTATTTTACCACCTGTAAAAATAGCGGTAATTCTTATTTTTCTATCTGCTTCTAAGGCAGCTATAACTTTAACAATGATTTTTTTTATAAGTTCTTCATTAATCTGATTCATAACTATCCCTCCTTCCAGTTATTTGCAGTTCATGGCAATACCAAGAGGAGTCACTAATAATGTCTGGGATGGTTTTACTACTTTAAGTCCTGTTTTTTTAGCCAAAACATTCTCTATTCCGTTAATACTGCTGGTGCCACCAACTAAATAAATTGTTTCTGCTTTATAATTTTTTATATGTTTATTGATAATGGAAGCAATTTTTTCTATAACTGGAATTGTCATTGGAAATATTTCATTTACATGCTTTGGATCTTCTTTCATTTTTTCTGCTTCTTCAATACTAATTCCAAGTCCACCTGCTATTACAAGATTTAAATGAGTACCTCCAGTTGCTTCATCTGCTGTATAAACTACTTCCCCATTTTCAAGAATTGAAATCCCAGTTGTTCCTCCACCAATATCAACCACTACACCCCTCTCAATTCCTAAAACAGTTGCTGCTGCTGATGGCTCATCAATCACATTACTCACTTTAAATCCTGCTCCTTCAACAACATTTTTAAAAGTATCAACATCTCCTTCACCTGTTCCAGGTGGTACAGCGGTTGCTGCCTCTGAAATTTCTCTTCCTAAGATCTTCTCCATTTTATTTTTCATATCCCTTATTATTTTTAAAGCTCCAATATAATCGACTACCAGACCATCTCTAACAACTTTACCTGATCTTTTTAAGGCAGCTAAAGGATTATCTTGCTGATCCACAAGTGTTAAAACTAAATTTGCTGTACCTAAATCAACACCTGCTTTGATTTTTCCTTGGTATTTAATACTATTATTTTTTTCTTCTAATAAATCATTTAATTTTTCAAGCGTTTTATTAGATTGTTGTATGTAACGATCCATTAATTACCCTCCAGACAATTAAAGAATATTATTATCCCCCTCCTTTTTACACTTCAGGAAGGGGATATTTTTATTTATTTCATTTCTGGCATATCTAATTCTTCTCTTGCAATTTTTGGTAAAAGACCATCAACATCTGTATGAGGTCTTGGAATTACATGAACAGAAACTAATTCGCCAACTCTACCAACTGCTGCTGCACCTGCATCTGTAGCAGCCTTTGTGGCACCTACATCACCTCTAACCAAAACTGTAATTAAACCAGAACCAATTTTTTCATAACCTACTAAAGTAACATTTGCAGCTTTTACCATTGCATCTGCTGCTTCAATTGCACCTACAAATCCTTTAGTTTCAATTAATCCTAAAGCTTCTCCACTCATTATTATTCCTCCTTCATTTATTCATCATTTTTAATTTCATCATAATGTATACAATCCTTGTGTAAATCTCCTTTACTTCGAGGACAGGCTGGATCTTCACAGAGATTACATATATCCTCTTCTTCTTCATCTTTTTCTATTTCGTCTGCCTCTAATTCTGCAGTTGAGTCATTATCTTGATCAGTTTTAAACTCAACTGAATCATCTTTAATTTCCTCTTGTTCTGTTTCTTCTTGTTCTGATTCTATAATATCAACTTCTTTATTTTTTTCTTCCTTAGTATGATCTATTTTATTAGTTTCATTATCATCTTTAAAATCATTTTCTGGATTATTATCTTCAGCTGTTTCTTCGTTTTTTAACGCTTCATTTTTGCTATTTACTGTATCTTTACTATTTATCATACTTTCAATTTCTTGAGCAGGCCTTGCTATTACATGAGAAGACCAAACTTTAGATAATTGTGAAGCAGCAGCTTTAGCTGCATCAACAGCTGACCTTACTGCACTTACATCACCAGTGAATTTAATAACAACTAAACCACCCCGACTAATTTCATAACCAACCATTTTAACATTAGCTGATTTTAAAGCCACATCTGCAGCCTCATATGCAGCAAGAATTCCCTTTGTTTCTACCATTCCGAGAGCTTTTTGGGACATATTCCCTCCTTTCCTCAACAGAGTCTCCTTATTATTGAGATTTTGCAATGTTTTTTAATTTTTGATAAATATAATCAGTTATTTCTTCTATTTCTTTATTATCTAATTGTTTTTCAGGATTAGATATTTGCTTATTTTTAAGAGTTTCATTATCACTGTTAACATTATCTAAATCAGATAAAATACCGGATACAGATTTGTTTTTGTGATCTAGTTTTAGAGGAATTTCTTTAATTGGAATACCTTTGACCAATCTAGCCGCATTTGATGCAATAGCTTTTGCCTGAAATTCTTTACTTATTTCTTTTTCGAAAAATGGATTATCAGGCTCTAATTTTTTATGATGAATGATTACTTTATTATTTTCTCCAAGCGCTAATGAAACATTCAAACGTGAAGCTTGGGCAGCTTGATGTGCTAAAGAATATAAATCTTGAGCACTATCATTCACCATTTTAAAAGGTATTCCTTCTTCCTCTAATCCATAACCTAAATAGTTTAATAGAGAACTATTTTTATAATTATCTTCTACGGCTATATATACAGCTGGTTTTTCCCTGTTATTACTCATTTTCAACACTTCCCTCTGCATCTAGATAAGAGAGAACTAACCCAGTAGCTACTGCATTTCGTGGTCCCATAATTGCTCTAATATTACCACGCCCTGCTACAACTCCATATTCAGATAAACGGTTAGAAATTAAAGTTGGTATTTCGAAATCAATAGCAGATCCACCAACCATTACTACAAAATCAATATCTCTAATATTCCCTGTGGGAATAATTCTTTTTAAGGCTCTTTCAGAATTACGCACAAAAACATCATTTTTTGCTTCTCTTCTAGCCTGACTAATTTTATCTAGAGAATGTTTAGTGGGAATCGGAATCATATCGTTTTCTGTTAGGATAACTACTCGACCAAATAATTTGGGTGCTAACGGCTCATCAAAAAACTTAACACTTCCATCTTCATGTCTGATATGGAAAATACTTTCTACTTTAGCCAAAGGATATTTTTTAATTAATTCAGCAAGCTTCAAATCATCAATACCCAATTCTATATTAATTAAAAGTGAAACCATATCACCAGCACCTGCTAAATGGGTTGAATACACTTTATCCTTAGTTGTAACCATTGCTGCATCAGTAGAACCTCCACCCATATCAAGAATAACGAGTGGTTTATCAGTACCAGGAGTAGTTAGAGCTCCACGAATTGCCATATTTGCTTCTACTCCAGCAATAACAACTTTTACTTTTGTTTTTTGCTGCAGTTTATCAGCAATTTTCTGCATAGGCAGTTGAGAAGTTTTTACCATTGCAGCAAGACCAACAGCATTTTCCATAGCATGTTCTTCTGCAAGCCCACCTTTAACTTTTTGAGGTACAAAAGTATTAACTGCAAGTATATCTTTGATCATAATTTTAGATAGATTTTGGTCAGTTACCTGACTCATCGTCTCTTTAACTCTATCCAACATTCCACCCACATTAGTTCCAGATTCACCTTTCACATCTTTTACAGGTTGAATCTTTTCTACTGAATCCATTATTTTTTCTGCTCCAGCATCTACACTAATTTCTGATTTACCTTTATCACCAAAAATCACTAATTTACCAGCTGGAATTTTTCTTTCTTCAACATCTCCTTCTGGAGTTCTAATTACAACAGCAGAACGATTACCAATTAATGACCTGGCTACAGGAAAAATATGTTTAGTATCTTCTGAATCGAGCTCAAAAATTGTTGCTATGCCATAAGGATCAGAAAGTTTATTGATCGTTCCCCCAGGTCTAGCAACTTCTACAGCTGCCTTTTTATTTAGTGGTATTTTATCAATATACTTAACTTCATCAATTACTGGTATATTTTCATTAAGACGATTAACAATTAAAACTGCATCATCTTTTTGAGCCACAGCTCCATTAACTTTAATACCAGATTCTACTGCTTTATTTATTAGCTCAGCAGCATTAGCAAAATCAACATCCCCAGGAATAATAATAATTAATTCATCTCCAGGACTGCAGTCAGGTATATTTTCTATTTTAGTTGTATACCCAACTCCAAGTCCTATTCCTCCAGGGGTCCAAGGATCATGACCTATCATTGTTGATTCAGTAATAACAGTTTCTGTAATTGTTTCCATGGCCACATCGCCAATCACTGGTGTAGCCTCATTTATTCTGATTAAGTCTAAATCTTCATATTTCAAATCGACCTTTTTAAGTGCAGAATCCAAAGAATTTATTATGCCCTCTATGTTATCTACTGTACCTTTAAAACCAGTAGTCTTATATATTCCATCAGTTATAAATTCTATGTTTTCCTCTTCTTTATTTACTTTTCCTACAGCAACTTCTGTAGTAGAGTTTCCGACATCTACACCAACAATATATTCCATAATCGTCACCTACTTATTAACTTATCTATCTCCTTTGAGGCGGTTTCTTTTTTCGTAAACATCTGCAGCCTCACGTATCAAATTAGCATTAATTACTGCGTCATAATTGTTTTCAAGCTCATCAGCAATATCTATTAATTCTTCTTTAGTTGACCGATATGGTCTCATAGCATTGTAAATTTCAAGAATTCTATCATCATCTACTTTTGTTAATTCAGCAGCTCTTTCCAGGTTTTTAGCGAATTGCTCTCTACCAACTGATCTTGCTATTTCTGCTTGATGATAAAGAGTCTCAGCTGTTATTCTTAACTCAGATCCATCCATTTCTCCAGAAATAAATTTCTTTAATTCTAATTCATCTAATTTTTTCCCGGAAGGAGTTTTTACTAAATCTGATTGTTTTTTTGCTAAAGGATAATCCTTATCTGTAAGACCTTCACTTTTCTTTTGCGATTGCTGACTTGCATTCTCATTATTTTCTAAGTTACCCAAAACATCACGAACAATAGATTCAATTAATTCTTTTTCCATAAATTACACCTCCTGATATATATTATTTACTAAAGTTAACTGCTAAATCTACTACTTTTTTTTGTTTATCAAGATATTTAACTTCTTTATTATATAAAACAGCAGCTATTGCTTGATATTTAGGCCGTGCCATTTGATCATTTTGAGTTGGAACAGGATCAGGGTTTTCGCCTTTTGCATAGCGAGCAGCATTTTTTCCTATTTGCCTATATGTTTTTAAAGTTAAAAGTGGAGCCTGTGGGAATAACTCTAAATTAGCAAGAGGATTTAAATCTTTCTGATGAATTAAAATTGTTCCTTTTGATTGTAATCCTACTCCTATACCAGAACCACTTAATTGAGCTGCTTGATGTCCCATAAAACCAACATCAGCTGTAGTATAATTTTTTACTACTCTAGCTTTTAACCCTTCTTCTTCTATTCCAGCCATTATTTCTCTTAAAATATCAGAATGTTTCTCATCAATCATAGTTTTAGATAATTTATCTCCAAAAGCAGGTCCAACTGCAATTACAACCTCATCATTATTTCTTCCTTCTTCAGCCAGTCCAATTTCTTTAATACTGAGATCACCAGATTTTACAGTGACTGAATTATTATTATTTGTATTTGAAGTATTATTTCCATCGCTCATATCTTCTAATACACTAACAACTATCTGACGAATAGTATCTTCATTTAACTGCATTTTAACACCTCCAAAATTATATTTTATTCACCTATTTCAGATGGATCTCTTGCAAGCCTAGTATTTTTAATTTTTTCCCAGAGTTCATCAGAAACTCTATAACCTGTACCAGGACCAGCATAATCATTTTTATCATTAACTGCACTAATACAATTGTAATCTTTATCAAATATTGCAGATGTGTGTAAATAATCTCCGGCAATTCTTTGTTTTAAAAGATTAAATACATTATCTGCTACATCATCAAATCCATGTTTTGCAAGTGCTTTTACAATTTCAACACCTGTTGTATCTCTTTCCAGCATATCTTCAATACCTCTAAAATCTTCTCTTACATCACGATCTGGAACATCTTTACTACCATGAGCATAAGTTACTGCTTCTACTTCTTCATCGGTTACTTCTGGCATTCCTAACTCTTTAAAAACTGCTTGTAGAGCTTTGGCTGCCTTGTTTCTAACTTTAATTACTTCTTCTTCTTCCACTGGAAGTAAGCCACCATTTACTTTCAAGTCACGCTGCAGAGTTAGATAATCATCATAATCATCTACATCGTGAGTTGAGCCAGCAAACATGTTATCATAATTTGGAACACCACTGTATCCAGAGAAAATAAAATCAGTACCTGGTAAAAACTGCATTAACATTCTTGCTGTTCTTCTTGTTCTGGAATGAGTAAATGTCTGATCATTTCCAGAAGCACACTCTAAATCAAGCAGCATTGCTATCAAGTTTTCAGCCAGAATTGCTCGCACACCAGAAGGAACAGCACCAGGAACTCCAATACAGCTGATTGAGCCATTTTGAATACCCTGTACACCAGCACCTTTAGTCATATATAAACATCGAGATTCTAAATAAAGCATTGATTTGCCATCAGCAAAACCCATTTCTGCCTCTGAACCAGTACCGGATGTATATCTCATTTTAAGTCCACGTGAAGCGTATGCTGAAGCAAGAAAACTTTTAGACCATGGTGTATCATCACCATCTACAAATACCTGTTCTGTACCATATACAGATACTGTTTCTGCATAAGCTGTAAATCCACGCATTCCCATTTCTAGTTCCATTGCTTCTTCAACAGCACATTGAGTCAATACACCACGTCTTCCTACCTGACCACCTACTAATAATGAAATTGCATTAGATGGCGCATATCTAACAATACCTACTGTAGTCTCCATCTCATCAAAGCCACGCAAAGCTGCTTCTGCTGCATCTGCTGCAATTAGAACAGGATGATCTTTGACATTTGTAATATGGCACTGATTTGAAGGAGTTTTTCTAGCCCTCATCTTTTGAACTGCCATCATCATTTCAACAACATTCATTGTTCCTACTACTTCTACTATTTTGGCAGGGGTCATACCCAATGTTAATTTCTTGATTTCGTCTCTTGAAACATCTACATTAACAATCTTTTTTGCTAATTCCTCAGAGTCCTGTGACATTACATCTTCAATTATATCTAAATCTAAAGTATGATCTGCTATAAATGAATCTAGCATATCAAAATCAGCCCGTTTTTTCCCATCTAATTCAACAATTTTATTGTTTTCAATTTTAACACTTGGTTTAGGATCATCTGGTCCTTCCATTGCAATTAAACCAGCTTCAGGCCATTCTTTAATAAAAGCGTCTTTACTAATCGGTCTCTTTTCTAATTCTAAAAACCGCTTGGATCTTTTCACATTTTCCCCTCCTTAAACATCATTTATACTTTATATTATTGATTCTTTAATTGAATTCTAAATATATGGCTTAGTTGTAGATTCTGGTTTATCTCCTAAACTTGAAAGAAGCTTTATACCAACTTCACGTGCTGCTATGATTGCTTGACGAACAGCTCCTGAATCTCCACTAAATTGTAAAATAACCTCATTAGTAAAGCTTGTTCCATCACTTGGACTAGCATAACCAATCACATCAACAGTTGCTGCTTTTACAGCTACATCTGCCATAATAACCCCAATTCCTGCAGGAGCACCAACTGTAATACCAAATGCTTTACCTTCTGGAGCACCAAATGCTTTATTTAATGCTTTACTTGCCCGAGCTGTATATTGGAACTCTAAATGACCAGCTTGATTGGCATAAACATCACCAAAAGTTCTATCTAAATCATCTAATGCTACCTGAACAGCTCTGCGTGCATCTGAAACTTCTTCTGCTCCAAAAATAATTAACGAACCATGACCAGCTCCACCCTCTGTATCTCGGGGTAGTTCAATTTTAACTATCTCAGTGTTAGAAGCTTTTACTGCTTCATCTGCTGCATAAATTTGAGGACCAGCACCAGTACGGCCACCAAAAATACCTATAGAGCGTAAATTTTTATCTATACCCATCAATTTTCTTAAGTCAGGATCAACATTAGCTATAACAAGTCCAATTGTATTTCCTATTGCAGTCCCAACAAATTCAGTTACTTCATTAGCCAAATTCATTTTATTTTCACCGCCTTCAATTTTGCTTTCGCTATTTTCTATATTTTGATTATCTTCAGTATTAGTGTTTGATTCACTTTCCTTAATTCTATTTAAAACATCATTTACCAATTGGTCAATCTTTTTATCTTCCATTTATTAAGCCTCCTCTTCAGTTTATTCTGGAAGAAGTTTTGATATATCTTCATGTGGACGTGGAATCACATGAACAGATACAACTTCTCCAACCTTTCTTGCTGCAGCAGCTCCTGCATCTGTAGCTGCTTTTGTTGCGCCAACATCTCCTCTTACCATAACAGTAATATAACCTCCACCGATCTTTTCATAACCAACCAGTTTAACGTTAGCTGATTTAACCATTGCATCAGATGCTTCTACAGCGCCTACAAAACCAATAGTTTCTATAAGTCCTAAAGCTTCTCTTCCCATTATCTCCCCCCCCTTTCACTATAAAATTTTATAAAATGTTTTTTTGCTCTTACTACTTATAATTAACAATATCTTTGTAATTACCTTTGCAAAAAATTGTTCTTTTATCATAACTTTTTGTTATTTTGTTTATATTTAAATTTTTCTGATAATTCTATTTAGTAAATTTTATTTCTAGATAACATATTTTTGCAATATTATAACAAAAAATTATAATTAACTGCCCATAAAAAAATGACAGTTACTTTTAAGTAAATAACTGCCATCAATTAATTTATTCTTTTTAAGGATTTCTATATGTTGAAGGTGATATACCCTCATATTCTTTAAAGACTCGACTAAAATAGCCGGGATTATTATATCCAATTTCCTTTGCTATATTAGAAATGTTGTCATCATGCTTTTTTAATTTTCTTTTTGCTGATTCCATTCTTAACTCTGTTATATATTCTTTAAATGTACATCCCATTTCTTTTTTAAAAATTCTACTAAAATAATGTGAACTTAGATTTGATGCTGCTGCTGCTTCACTTAAAGAAATGTCTTCTGTATAATTTGAATTAATATACTTAACTCCATCATAAATTATTTTTTCTTTAAATTCTTCATCTACTTCATCAATTTTTTGAGATAGTTTAATACACAATGAGTACAGCCATTCTTTTAAATCAATTACAGTATTAATATCAAAAAGTTCTTTTATATATTTATAATTTAAAGGTGAAACATCTTTATATTTCGCACCTGCCTCAACTGCTGCCCGCGATAAAACTCCCATCAATTCTAATAATCTAGACTTTACAATCATTGAATTAAAGTTATCATCTATCTGCCAATTTTCAAAAAGCGTTTCGATTAAATTTGATAACTGGCTTAGCTTATTAGATTTTAACTTCTCTAATAATTTTAGCTCAATCTCATAAGGATAAGCAAGATCTTCATAATCATTATTTTTAACATCTTCCCAATGAATTACAGATTTTTCTTTTAAAAGAAATGAATTTCTAATTGCTCCTAAGGCTTCATAATAGGAACGATCTACTACTTTAGGATCATTATAATAACTTCCTATCCCAATGGTAATTGTAAAATCTGTTTTACCTTTGATATTATCCACCATTTTATTGGCAATTTGCCGCAGCCAATTTTTGATATGTTTATTTTTATATTTCTCATTTCCAAAATATAATATTATAATCTTATCACTTGACATTGGAACAATCATCAAAGATGGATAATCAACAGCAAACTCTTTTATTATATTAAAGACCTTCTTTTTTAGCAGCTGTCTCTCTATCTCATCTTGATTAACAGTTCTTCTGGCAAATTTATCTATATCAGCAATCATTACAGCTGAAGGAAGATCTTTTATATTAAAAAAACTAACTCTATTCTTAATTTCTTCAACAGTATCTATATCTAAGAAAATAAGATCAAAAACAAAAGACATTTTAATATAAGGAAGTACCATATTTAATTTTTCTTTCATTTTTTCTTTAACTTCTTCTTCTTCTCTTCTTTTTTTTATTTTTTTGGTTATTTTTTGCATTACAGAATCCACTTTTGTTGGTTTTACAGGTTTTAAAAGATATTCTTCTATGTTAAGTTTTAAAGCTTCCTGAACATATTCAAATTCATCGTAAGCTGTCATTATAACAAATTTCGCCTCAGGTAAAAAATTTTTTATTTCTTTTAAAGCCTGCAGACCATCTTTTTTAGGCATTTTAATGTCAATAAATATAATATCAATTTTATTCACTTTGGAAAGTTCAACTGCTTCTTCACCATTAGAGGCTGTTCCAATAATATCTATATCTTCAATAGTACATCTATTTTTTAAAATAATTGAAAGAGCCTCTCTTTCAAGATATTCATCATCGACTATCATTATTTTGTACATTACAATCCTCCCATGTTTGGATTGATTTATAAATTTTAATAAATAAGGATTTTAATTTAAAGACAATTATTAAACATTAATTTTCGGTAAATTAATTTTCACTTCTGTTCCCTGACCTAATTCACTATTAATTTCAAGTCCATATTCATCACCAAAATAATATTTTAATCTTTTATGCACATTATTTATTCCAATACCAGTAATATGAGTAGTTATTTTTTCTTTGTTTTCATCTTCATAACTTAAAATATTATTTAAAATATTGCGATTTATTCCGGCACCATCATCTTTAACAATTATAACAACCTTTTCTTTCATTTCTTTTGATTTTATTTCAATAGTACCAGAATCTCTTTCTTTAAATCCATGAATAATTGAATTTTCTATGAGTGGTTGAATAGATAATAAAGGAATATTTATATCATAAAGCTTTTCATCAATATCAATCTCAAATTTAAATTGATCACGATAACGCTTTTTTTGAATTACAATATAATCTTTAATACAATTTAATTCTTCACCTAGATTAACTATCTCTTCAATGTTTCTTAAACTATACCTCAGCAGATCGGAAAGAGCATAAGTAACTTCTTCTGTTTCATTAGCGTTTTCTATTAAAGCTAATCTTGCAATTGAATTAAGAACATTAAATAAAAAATGAGGATTTACTTGTGATTGTAATATTTTTAATTGCTTAGTTCTTAAATGTTCTTCTAACTGTCTTCTATTTCTAGATTCTTCGATTAATTCCTGCTGATAAATATTTGCTAATCCCATTTTAGCTATATAATTTGCTGATAAAGAAAGAAATTCTGCTGCAGCTACTATTTTTTCATGAGGCAAAACTTCAACATTATTAAATTTTTCTTTTAAGATTTCAAAATCAATATCATAATCCTTAACTCTATCTTTGACTCGCTCAAATGTTTTTTCTCTTCCTTCTTCTTCGGAAATTATTTGACCACATAAAATAGTGCCTATGAAACTGTTTTCCAAAATAATAGGCGCAGCCACATCTATCAGCCCATGTTCGCAAATATATGGTTCAGGTCTGCCGCGTTCTTTGGCATTTACACCTCCCTGAGAATCAGATAATTTGCAGTTTTGAAATCCTTTGTTACATAATCTAACTGTATTACAAAAAGAAGTGAAATTACTGGGTTTGGTAATAGGTTTTCCTTCTCTATCAACAATTACAGCTCCTAAGCCTGTCGCATCAGCAAATTTATCCTGTATACCCTGTAAAGCTTCAACATTAATAAGTTCATTTAAACTATAATTATTATTAATATCTAACACCTCCTCCTAATATTATAATATTTTTAATACATTAATACAAGAATACAAGTTTAAATTATTTTAATTGACAATATAAGAGTAGGTGCTTATTTCATTTTTTATTATATAGGAAACTATGCTTTTGCAGGAATGTGGATAACTTTGTAGAAAGATAAAAATATTATGAGCAAAAATAAATCAAAAAATCATCCAAAAATTAAAACAATATTGAATGAT